>ERZ795053.200-NODE-200-length-75027-cov-9.103092_pt1 | contig 75027 bp, 70 predicted proteins | sample MGYA00375137_ERZ795053 | MGnify/ENA primary metagenome ERZ795053 (study PRJEB30182, sample SAMN05720284) | activated sludge metagenome | isolation source: Anaerobic digester | place: Hong Kong | collected 2014-12-17 ...
TTGACAGATGCCGTTTCCTGGCGCCCGCGCATCGCAAAAGGGCTGTCGCAGGTGCACCCGGAGCGGTATCGGGGAGGGGGCGTATCGGGCGCGGTCGCGCCGGCGTTCGGCCTGAGGGACGGCCCGGACGGGAACGGGGGCGAACATGCGGGCGGCGTCTTCCGACGGGGCATTGGCCGAAAGGGTCCGGTCGCTGAGCCATCTTCTGGTCGGCTGGCCGAGTGCGACCGGGACGCGGGGCGAGGCCGATTTCGCGCCGCGTCTGGCCGGGCTGCTGCGGGAATGCGCCTATTTCCGCGCGCATCCCGAGGACATCGTCCTGGTGCCGAGCCACGGCGCGCCGACGACCTACAGCCTCGTGGCCCTGGTGCGGGGCAGGGGGCGGCGGGCCGTCGCCCTGGCGGGGCATTACGACACCGTCGCCACCGACAACTACGGGGATCTCGAGGCGCTGGCCTGCGACCCCGGCGCGCTCGCCGGGGCGCTGATCGCGGATCTCTCCGGGCGGCCGCGCTCGGAGCAGGAGGAACGGGCGCTCGCGGATCTCGCGGGCGGCGACTTCACTCCCGGCCGCGGGATGCTGGACATGAAGAGCGGGCTCGCCGCCGCCATCGCGCTCCAGGAGCGCTTCGCCGAGCGGCAGGACCGGCCGGGCAACCTGATCCTGCTCGCCACGCCCGACGAGGAGCGCGAAAGCCGCGGCATGCGGTCGCTGCGCGATGCGCTTCCGGGGCTGATGGCGCGCTGGGGGATCGACATCGCCGCGGGCATCAATCTCGACGTCACCAGCGATCAGGGGGAGGGGGCGCTGGGACGCAGCATCTATGCGGGTACCATCGGCAAGCTCCTGCCCTTCGCGCTGGTGATCGGCCAGCCGTCCCATGCCGCCTATCCGTTCGAGGGCATGAGCGCCTCGCTGATCGGTGCCGAGATCCTGGCGGCGATCGAGGGCAACGCCGATCTCTGCGACCGCGGCGCGGGCGATGTCTCGCCGCCGCCGATCTGCCTCGAGGCGCGCGACCTTCGCGCGGGCTACGAGGTCACGACGCCGGCGCGTTACTGGCTCTCCTTCAACTGGCTCTATCATTCCCTCTCGGCCGAGGACCTGTTCGACCGCTTCGGGGCCGAGGTCGCCGCCGCCACCGATCGTGCCGTGCGGCGGTTCTCCTCGGAGGCCGGGCGCTTCGCGGCGCTGACCGGGGTCCGGCAGGGCGGCGGCATCGCCGCGCCGAGGCTGATCACGCTGGCCGCGCTGCGGACCCTCGCGGAGGAGCGGGCCTCGCCGGCCGGGCTCGCCGCGGTTGCGGAGATCGAGGAGAGTCTCGCGGGACTGGACAACCCGCTGGAGCTGAGCCGCCGGCTGACCCTCGCGCTGGCGGATGCGGCGCGGATCGCCGGGCCGGCGGTGATCCTCGGTTTCGCGGGCCTGCATTATCCGCCGTCCCGGCTCGATCCTGCGCGCCCGAAGGATGCCGCGCTCCGGCGTGCGATCGAGGCGGCGCGCGACGCGATGGCCGGCGAGCCAGGAGCGGCGATGACCTGGCGGGCGCATTTCCAGGGCATCTCCGACATGAGCTTCCTCGGCCGGCCGGCGCATGGCGCGGGCGATGTCGTGAATGCCAACACGCCCGCGGCCCGGCTGGTCGATCGCCCGGTCGACTCGGCCCTCGCCTATCCGGTGGTCAATATCGGCCCCTGGGGGCGCGAGTTCCACCAGCGCCTCGAACGGGTTCACGCGCCCTTCGCCTTCGACGTGCTGCCGCGCTTCGTCGGGCTGGCGGTGGAGGCGCTGCTCGCCGAGGAGGCGTGACCTCCCGGCATTCGCGCCGGCCTCCCGCAGGGCGGATGCCCCCGGGTGGCGGGTCGCATCGCCGAAGACCGCGCCGCTCTTGACAAAAGTCATGGATGCGGCGGCGGGAAGAATGCCTACTCGGCCCCGCGCGATACCAGATCGACCGGCGCAGACCCACGCCGCCGCGGCACCCGCCGGGCGGTGCGGTCGGGTGTCGGGTGCGGCCGGGGCAGAGGAGGGACACCATGGCGGAAAACGACGGGAACGGGGCAGGTGAATCGGCACCGCTCGAGCCGATCCCGGTCATGCAGCGGGTGCTCGACAACCCGTTCCTGCTGCTCTTTCTCGGCGTCACGATCCCGACGGTGCTCTACCTCATCTGGGGCGTGATGGAGATCATTTCGGTTCCGATCGCCCCCAACTGATCCAGAGCACTTCCGAAAGGCGCAGCCATGGCCATTGACCCCCCGAGCAACCGCCTCTGGTGGAAGGAGCCGATCCACCGCATCGAGCTGGGCTGGATCATCATCGCCTTCCTCTGGGGGCTGTTCATGTTCTTCTTCATGATCGCCTGGCATTTCATCGGCAATCAGAACCTCTCGACCGAATCCTATCGCGTGCTTCCCGAGCAGTATCAGGAGCGGGTCGAGCTCTTCGCCGAGGAGCACCAGCTGCTCGATGCCAGCGGCGAGCCTGTCGACGTGGACGGGGTGCCGGTGGTCAGCCCGCCGCCGGGCGAGGACGCCTATCTGCTCGGGCGGCTCTGGGAATGGTGGCCGGTGCTGGAGCTCAAGAAGGGGGAGGCCTACCGGCTGCATCTCTCCTCGGCGGACTGGCAGCACGGATTCTCGCTCCAGCCGGTGAACATCAACATCTCGGTTCACCCGGGCTACGAGCAGATCATCACGCTGACGCCGACCGAGACCGGCGAGTTCGGCATCGTCTGCAACGAATTCTGCGGAATCGGCCATCACACGATGACCGGTCTCATCCGAGTCGTCGAATAGGGGGGCGTCATGACCACCATTGATCACGGACCGATCGGGCTCCCCGCGGCGAACGTCAGCTACCGCACCTGCCCGTTCACGGGCCGCCGGATCGAGCGCAATGCCGAGCTTCTGATCCGGGCCAATGCCGTGGCGGCGGTGGTCTTCCTCGCGGTGGGCGGGCTCTTCGGCCTGCTCGTGGCGCTGACGCGCTGGCCCGCGGTGCAGCTCCTACCGGCGGAATGGTTCTATCTGGTGCTGACCGGGCACGGGGCGAACGTGCTCCTGTTCTGGATCATCTTCTTCGAGATCGCGGTGCTCTATTTCGCCGCGACCTTCCTGCTGAACTGCCGGCTCGCGACGCCGCGCTTCGCCTGGCTCGCCTTCGCGCTGATGGTGGTGGGGGGCGTCCTGGCCAATTACGTCGTGCTCCAGGGCGACTCGACGGTGATGTTCACCTCCTATCCGCCGATGATGGCCGATCCGCTGTTCTATCTCTCGCTGATCCTCTTCGCGGTCGGCGCGCTGATCGGCGTGATGGTGTTCTTCGGGACGCTGGTGGTCGCCCGGGCAGAGGGCACCTACGAGGGATCGGTGCCGCTCGTGACCTTCGGGGCGGTGACCGCGGCGATCATCGCGGTCTTCACCCTGGCCTCGGGCGCGATCATCCTGATCCCGACCTGGCTCTGGTCGATGGGGCTGATCGCGGGCATCGACTCGCTGATGTACAAGCTCGTCTGGTGGGGCATGGGCCATTCCTCCCAGCAGATCAACGTCGCGGCGCATATCGCGATCTGGTACGCCATCGCCGCCATGGTCGTGGGCGCCAAGCCGCTGTCGGAGAAGGTCAGCCGCTTCGCCTTCCTGATGTACGTGCTCTTCCTGCAGCTCGCCTCGGCGCACCATCTGCTGGCGGAGCCGGGGATGAGCTCGACCTGGAAGATCGTCAACACCAGCTACATGATGTATCTCGCGGTCATGGGCTCGATGCTGCACGGCCTGACCGTGCCCGGCGCCATCGAGGCGGCGCAGCGTCGCAACGGCTTCGACCGCGGCTATTTCGACTGGCTGACCAAGGCGCCCTGGGGCAACCCGGCCTTCGCCGGCATGTTCATGAGCCTGGTGATGTTCGGCTTCATCGGCGGCATCTCCGGGGTGATCCTGGGAACCGAGCAGCTGAACGTGCTGATGCACAACACGATCTACGTGCCCGGCCACTTCCATGGCACCGTGGTCGCTGGCACCACGCTCGCCTTCATGGCGATGACCTATCTGGTGATCCCGATCATCTTCCAGCGCGACATCATCTGGCCGAGGCTCGCGAGATGGCAACCCTATCTCTTCGGCCTGGGGGTCGCGGGCATCTCGCTCTTCATGATGGGGGCGGGCACGCTCGGGGTGCCGCGGCGGCACTGGGACATCTCGCTGATCGACTCGATCATCCCCTATGAATTCGCCTCGGGCGCCTATCTGATGATGGGGCTGAACGGCCTGTCGGCGATCGTCGCGGCCGCCGGCGGGCTGCTCTACGTGGTGCTGGTGGTGGCCTCGGTGGTCGCGGGGCCGCGGCTCGACCGCCCCGGCGCGACCCTGACCTTCCCGCTGCACAAGGGCGGCGCCGAGGCGGTGTCGCATTACGGCAGCGCGGGCACGCTGAAGATCCCGGGCACGATCATCCTCGTGGCGATCTTCTTCGGCGCCTTCATCCTCTACTACTTCATCAACTGGAAGTATCTCTCGGCCCTGTGGCTGTTCAACTGAGCCTCGGGGAAGGACCGATGCTCGTCGCCCTGAACATGACCTTCTCGATCATGAAGCTGCGGATCGGCAGCTTCATCGCCCTGGCGGCGCTGGCGGGCATCGTCACCGGCGGCGGCAGGATCGGCTGGCTGGAAGGCACGGTCTTCGCGCTCGGCGTGCTCGGGGCCTCGGGCGCGGCGGGCGCCTTCAACCAGTATCACGAGCGCGAGCGCGACCGGCTGATGGCCCGCACCCACAACCGGCCCTTCGCCAACGGCACGCTCAAGGCCGGCCCGATCTGGCCGGCGACCTTCGCCCTGCTGCTCGCCGGCTCGCTGATGATGGCCTGGTCGGTGGGCGGGACGCTGGCGACGGTGCTGGTCTTCCTCGGGGCGGTGACCTACGGGGTGGTCTATACCGTCTGGCTGAAGGCGCGCTCGGTCTGGAACATCGTGATCGGCGGGGCCGCGGGCAGCTTCGCGGTACTCGCCGGCGCCGCGGCGGCCGCCCCCGAGCAGGGGCCGGCGCTGGGCCCGGTGCCGGTGCTGCTCGCGGGCGTGCTCTTTCTCTGGACGCCGCCGCATTTCTGGAGCCTCGCGGTGACGCGCTGCGAGGACTATCGCCGCGCCGGCATCCCGATGCTGCCGGTGGTCTCCGAGCCCGCCGTCTGGGCGCCGGTCATCTTCTGCCATGTGGCGGTGCTGGTGGCGCTCTCGTTCCTGCCGCTGGCCTTCGGGATGGGGCCGCTCTACGGCGCCTTCGCCGCGCTCGGCGGGCTGCCCTTTCTGCTCGCGGCCTGGAGGCTCCTGCGCGCCCCGGGGCGGCAGGCGGCGATGCGGACCTTCCGGGCCTCGCTGGCCCAGTTCGCCCTGCTGGCGACGGGGGTTATCCTCGACGGAGCGGCGCGATGGGCTGCCTGAGCGAGGTCATCCGGGCGGCGATGCTCGCGCTCTGCCTGCCCGCCGCGGGCGCCGCCACCACGCAGACGGCGATGCCGCGGCCCGAGGCGCTCGACGCGAAGGCGGTCTACGAGACCAGCCAGGCGGCCGTCGGCGGGAGGCTCGGCGAGCATGTGCTGCGCGACCAGAACAACGCGCCGCTGGCGCTCGCGGAGTTCCGCGGCCGGCCGCTGGTGATCTCGCTGATCTTCACCAGCTGCAGCTCGATCTGCCCGGTCACCACCGAGCATCTGCGCGACGCGGTCGCCGATGCCCGCGCGGTGCTCGGCGGCGCGGGATTCGCGGTGCTGACCTTCGGCTTCGACGCCCGTGGCGACCGGCCGGCGCAGCTCAAGGCCTTCGCCAGCACCCATCGGCTCAACGGCATCGCGGACTGGCACCTCGCGAGCGCCGACGAGGCGACCACCGAGGCGCTCTTGGCGGATCTCGGCTTCAGCTGGCGCGCCGCGGCCGGCAATCTCGACCATGTCACCCAGACCTCGATCATCGATGCCGAGGGCCGGGTCTATCGCCAGATCTACGGCGAGACCTTTCCCCTGCCGGTCTTCATGGAACCGCTGAAGGATCTGGTGCTGGGGCGGACGACGCAATCGCTCGCGCCGGAGGATCTGTGGAACCGCCTGACGTTTCTCTGCACCGTCTACAATCCCCTGACCCGCGCCTATCGCTTCGACTACGGCATCCTCTTCGGGATCTTCTTCGGCGCGCTCTCGCTGATCCTGGTCGCGGTGGTGATCCTGCGGCTCTGGCTGGAGATGCGCCGGGCCGCGCGGCAACGGGTCGGCCCGACCGGACCGCAGGCCCAGCCGAGGTGACGCCATGAGCCTCCGTGCGACGCTGCGCCGCGGCCTCGACCGTGCCGAACGCGGGCTCGACCCGCTCTTCGGCCCGGACTGGAACCCGCTCGCCAATCTCGGGCCGCTGGGGTGGTTCCTGTTCTGGATCGTGGCGGCGACCGGGGTCTATCTCTTCATCTTCTTCGACACCGGGGTGGTGGATGCCTATGCCTCGGTGGAATGGCTGAGCAACGACCACTGGTTCCATGCCGGGGTGGCGCGCAGCCTGCACCGCTATGCCTCGGACCTCATGGTCGTGGTGATGCTGCTGCATCTCGCGCGCGAATTCGTCTACGACCGCTACCGCGGCAAGCGCTGGTTCTCCTGGGTCACCGGCGTGCCGATCGTCTGGTTCGTCTACATGTCGGGCATCACCGGCTACTGGCTGGTCTGGGACCAGCTGGCGCAATACGTGGCGCAGACCTCGACCGAGCTTCTCGACGCGCTGCCGATCTTCGCCGAGCCGATCGCGCGCAACTTCCTCACGCCCGAGAGCCTCTCCAGCCGCTTCTTCACCCTGCTGGTGTTCCTGCACATCGCCATCCCGCTGATCCTGCTGCTCGCGATGTGGATCCATATCCAGCGCATCAGCCTGGCGCGTACCAAGCCGCCGCGCGGTCTCGCGGCGATCACGCTCGGCGCGCTCGTCCTCGTCTCGCTCCTGCTGCCGGCCAGCTCGCAGGGACCGGCGGATCTCGCCACCGTGCCGGCGGTCGTGGGGCTCGACTGGTTCCTGCTCGGGCTCTATCCGGTCATCGACATGGTGCCGCCCGGGGTCATCTGGACCGGGGCGCTCCTCTTCACCCTCGTCCTCATCGGCCTGCCCTGGGCGCCGCCGCGGGCCGAGGCGCCCGCCGCGAAGGTGTTCCTCGACCATTGCAACGGCTGCTCGCGCTGCGTCGCCGATTGCCCCTACGGCGCCATCACCCTGGTGCGGCGCAGCGACGGCGCGCCGTTCCTGCACGAGGTGGAGGTCGATGCCGGCCGCTGCGTGGCCTGCGGGATCTGCATGGGCTCCTGCCCCTCCTCGACGCCGTTCCGCCGCTCCGGCGATCTGATCACCGGCATCGACCTGCCCGAGCGGTCGCTGGCGGCGCTGCGGGCGGAAGTGATCGAGGCCGCGGCGCAGCTGACGGGCACCGGGCGGGTGCTGACCATCGCCTGCGGCTTCGGCGCCGGCGGCGCGCCGGCACCGGGCCGGGTGGTGCTGCCCTGCGTGGCCATGGCCCCGCCCTCGCTCTTCGACTTCATCCTCAGCCGCGGCCTCGCGGACGGGGTCGCCATCGCCGGCTGCGCCGAGCGCGACTGCCAGAACCGGCTGGGCCGCAGCTGGACGCTGCAGCGCATCGCCCGCGAGCGCGACCCCTTCCTGCGCAACCGGGTTCCGCGCCCGCGGCTGCTGACCGTCTGGGCCGGCCCGAGCGAGGTGGCGCGGCTCGAAGCCGAGACCGCCGGCTTCGCCGAGGCGCTCGCGGCGATGGGACCCTATGCCGACCAACGCCCGCTCGATCCGGCCGAGGCGCGGGGCGCGGCGGCGGCGACGACGGCACGCGCGGAGCAGATCGTCGAGGCGGCGAAATGAAGGGCCGCGCCCGACATCTGATCCTCGGCGGGCTGGTCACCCTGGTGCTCATCGCCGTCGTCGCCTGGTTCTCCGCGGCGCCGCAATGGCGCAGCCTGCCAGAGCAGACCGCGCTCCTGCGCCTGAGCTTCACCCATGGCGGCGACCGTAGCGCCGCCTGCCGCGACCGGACCGAGGAGGAACTGGCCGCCCTGCCGAAGAACATGCGCGCGCGCCAGATCTGCGACCGCCGCCGGCCACCGATCTTCGTGGAGCTCGAGGTGGACGGCGCCACCGTCTTCGCGGCGGAGCGCGACCCCTCGGGGCTCGCGGGCAGCGGCCCGTCGCGGGTCTACGAGCGGTTGCTCCTGCCGGCGGGCCCCCATGACCTGACGGTGCGGATGCGCGACCGTCCGGATACGGAGGGCTTCGACTACGAGGCGACCCGCCGGGTCGAACTGGCGCCGGCGCAGAGCTTCGTCATCGATTTCCGCCCTGCGGAGGGCGGTTTCGTGTTTCACTGAACCGGGGGAGGATGGCCATGGCACCGATCGCGTGGAAGCCCGAATACAGCGTCGGCAATCCGGCGGTCGATCACGAGCATCAGGAGCTGATCGACCTTGTCAACAGCACCGCCGCGGCGATCCTCGACCGCCGCCCGGACGCCGACATCCAGCGCGGCTTCGGCGATCTCTTCCGGGCGATCTCGGCGCATTTCGCGCTCGAGGAGCAGCAGATGCGGGCGCATGGCTACGACCAGACCGACCAGCACAAGGCGGATCACGAGCGGCTGCTGGACGAGCTGCGCGACATCATGGACGGTGCCGGCGCCCATCCCCAGACCGCGGCCGACCGGCTGGTGGAGGCCCTGGAGGCCTGGTTCGCCAATCATTTCCGCGTGCACGATTCCCGGCTCCACCTCCGCCTCGGCCCGCACGATCACGGCTGAGCGCGAGCACACGCGCCGACGGCCGTCGCGGCGATCGAAAAGGCCCCCAGCCCGATCGACCGGCGGCGGCCGGGCCGCGCCGGCCTCGGGAAGGGGCGGCGCGGCCCAATGCCCGGACGGACGCCAGGCGGCGCCCGTCGTGCCCTGTGGCGCGGGCCGCGCGGGGCGCGGCCTTTTCCGGAATTCGGCATCGGGCCGCAGGGTCGGTCAGGCGGAAGGGCCGCTGGCTTCAGGCGGTGGCCTCGGCGCTTTCGTTGAAGAAGAGCGCCTGGCTGATCAGCGCCTTGACCATGTTCTCCTCGAAGGGCTTGGTCACGAGGAAGGTCGGCTCGGGCCGCAGCCCGGTCAGCAGATGCTCGGGATAGGCGGTGATGAAGATCACCGGCAGCGCGTCGCTGCGCAGGATGTCGTTGATCGCATCGATCCCCGAAGAGCCGTCGGCGAGTTCGATGTCGGCGAGCACCATCCCCGGGCGGTCGGCGCGGAAGAGCTCGAGCGCCTCGGCATGGGTTCGGGCGATGCCGGTGACGCGGTGCCCGAGCGCGGTCACCATGTGCTCGATGTCCATGGCGATCAGCGGCTCGTCCTCGATGATCATGATCGCGGTGGCCACCTGCCGCGAGATCTCCTCGGCGGCAAGGGCGAGAAGCGCCTCGATCTCGGCCGGGTCGCGTTCGAGGATCGTGGCGATCTCGGCGCGCGAGAAGCCCTCCACCGAGCCGAGCAGGAAGGCCTGGCGGGCCTCCGCCGGCACGGGGCCGAGATTGGCGGCGGCGCGCTGTTCCCAGGCGAAGGGGGAGGGGCGGGGCCCGACCGCGACCTTCAGCGTCGGAAAGAGCCGCGCGAAGAGGCGGAAGAGCCCGATCCGGTCGTTCGGCGCCTCGGGAAAGAGCGAGACATCCGCGATCAGCGCCTCCAGCATGGCGGCGACATAGGCGTCGCCCGTGGCCTGCGACCCGGTGATCGCCCGCGAGAAGCGACGCAGATACGGCAGATGTGGCGCGATGCGGGTGGCGAGCGGCATGCGGTGAACTCCCTTGTCCGGCACCGGCGGCGGCGCGGCTTCCCCTCCAACGCCGGCTCGAAAAAATAGTTCCGGGTCGCGGGAACTTTTCGGCTGCCGGCGCTTTTTCCCGATCCGAGGCCGGTGTCGCAAGGATATGTGTAGCGGTATGACCCAACCACCCAAGCCCGGCGGAGGCGCCGGAACGGCAACCGGGCCCCGCGGCCGCAACGGCGCGGTGCCGGAGCCCCATGACGAGATCGCCAGCAAGTTGCGGGCGCTCTATGCCGAGATCGAGCGCGAGCCGATCCCTGCCGAGCTGATCGACCTGCTGGAGCGGCTCGATGCCGCCGAGGAACGCGAGAGGGACGGCGACCAGCCATGAGCGATGCACAGCCGAGCTTCAAGGCGGCGCTGCTCGCCGCGCTGCCCTCCCTGCGCGCCTTCGCGCTGTCGCTCAGCGGCCGTGCCGACGTGGCCGACGACCTCGTCCAGGAAACCGTGATGAAGGCCTGGGCGAAGCAGGCCGATTTCAGGCTCGGCACCAATATCCAGGCATGGCTCGTGACCATCCTGCGCAACACCTTCTACAGCCAGATGCGCAAGCGCGGTCGCGAGGTGCAGGACAGCGAGGGCACCTTCACCGCACGGCTGAGCGTGCCGCCGGCGCAGGACGGGGTGCTCGATCTGAGCGACTTCCGCCGCGCGCTGGCCGAACTGCCCGACGACCAGCGCGAGGCGCTCCTCCTGGTGGGCGCCTCGGGCTTCTCCTACGAGGAGGCCGCGGGCATCTGCGGCTGCGCCGTCGGCACGGTCAAGAGCCGGGTCAGCCGCGCGCGGTCGCGGCTCCAGGAGATCCTCGGGATCGCGGGCGCTTCCGACTACGGCCCCGACGGCAAGCAGGGCGGCACCACTACCTGGCGCGCCTTCGCCACCTGACCCCGCGAAAGCGCCGGCGCCGGCGTCGGTCCATGCCCGCCGCGCAGACAGACGAAGGGCGCGGCCCCGCGGCCGCGCCCCCGATCGGATCGTTTCGCTCCCGAATGCCCTCGCGTCTTCGCGCCGGTGGGCGCAATCCGGGCAGGGCGCCGGCCTGGGCTCAGCGGCGCAGGAACCACGCTAGCAGCAGGCCGAAGCCGAGCAAGGCCAGCGCCGCGGATTCGACCGGGCGGTCGCGGACCGTCGCCAGCGCCCGGTCCTCGGCATGGCGGAGGTCGCGGCCCAGGGATCTCGCCGAGGCGCGCGCGTCCCGGCGGATCCGGCGCAGGCCGCCCCGCCCGTCCTCGGCGAGCGTCCCGGCGAGGCGTTCGATCTCGTCGCGCAGATGCGCGAGCTCGGCTTCGAGTTCCGCGCGATCCGGCGCGTCGGCGAGGACGGATTTGAGCTTCTCGACGGTGGTCATCGTTGTCTCCTTTCTCGATCGAGTTGCGGGCCTTCGGGCCGCGACGGCGCCGGGCGCCGCCATGGGGCGGCGCCCGGTCCTGGTGTCGGCTCCTGGCGCAGGAGCGTCAGCCCTCGTAGGGCTCACGGCCCTCGAGCGATTCCGGCGTCAGGCTGGTGCGGACCTCGATCACGTCGTTGGTGTCCTTGATGATGTCGAGTTCCTCCATCGACAGGAGCACCGTGTCCGAGCCGAAGCCGAGGAATCCGCCGAATGTCGCCGCGACGTTCTCGACCTTGCCGTCGTCGGACAGCAGCACGTCGTCGATCGAGGCGACCTTCTCGCCGTCGAAGGTCTTGATGTCCGCGCCGATCAGGTTCTCCGCGGAGACCGTGGAGGGATCCATCTCCTCCCAGCCCTCCGGTATGGCGACCATGGCGGGGTCGCCGAGAGGCGCCGCCTCCTCGGCAGTCATCTCGGCGTCGGGGCTTTCCATCACCTCGGCCGGCGGGGCTTCGTTCTCGACGACCGGAGCGGCCGGATCGGCGGCCGGGTCGGTCGTCTCGGTGGCGGTCTGGGCGAAGGCGCCCGTGGCCAGGAGCGCGCCGAGCGCGGTCGTGGCGAAGAGGGTCTTGAACATCCTTCTCTCCTTTGTCTTGCGACCGGCGTTTCCTGCCGGCCTTCGATGCTCGTTCAACGCGTGGGTCCCGTGGGGGTTCCGCGTGTCGCGTCCTTGCGCGAGATCCTGCTATGTCACGGAAAATGTGCGAAAAAGCCGCCGCCTCCCATGCGGTGTCAGCCGGCTGCGGCTGCCGTCGCCCGGCAGGGCTTGTGCCCGCACCGCGCGACCTGCGGCCCGACGAAACGCCCCGGGCCGCCGGGTAGAAAAAAGGGCGCCTCCCTTCGGAGACGCCCAGTTGGGGAACACCCCGGAAAAGGATCAGAGGCCGGCCATCCAGCTGTCGATCTGCCGTTCGGCCTCGTCCTTCGTGACGCCGTAGCGATGCTGGATCTTGCCGGCGAGTTCGCGCCGGTCGCCCTTGGCTTCCTGCAGGTCGTTGTCGGTCAGCTTGCCCCATTGCTGCTGGGCCTTGCCGGTCCATTCCGTCCACTTGCCTTCGATCTGGTCCCAGTTCATGTCCGTCTCCTTTCTCTGCGAGCCGCCGCTGCGGCTCTCACCGGGCAAACGTCGCCCGGCGGGAGGCGTTCCACGCCAACCGCGGCACCGGCGGCGTTCAGCCGGTGACGATCGCGCGCAGCATCCAGGCGGCCTTCTCGTGGACGGTGGAGCGCTGGGTGGCGATATCGGCGGTCACGATGTCGCCGTGTTCCTCGGCGAGGGCGGCGAGCTCATGCATCCGCGTCGCCACCGTCTCATGGTCGGTGCGCAGGTCGTCCACCATGTCCCCGGCATCGGGCGGCTGGTCGAGATCGCCGAGCACCGAGCCCTCCGCGATATCGGCGAATCGCATGGCCGTCAGCTGCCCGAGCGCGCGGATGCGTTCGGCCAGCACGTCGGCGGCCGCGAAGAGATCCTCGTATTGCGCCTCGGTCAGCTTGTGCAGCGAGTAGAAGAGCGGCCCCGCGACGTTCCAGTGATAGGCGTGGGTCTTGAACATCAGCCGGTAGGTGTCGGCCAGCGTGCCGCCCAGGGCCTTCGCCAGGGCCTTCTGGCCGTCGACGCCGGTCGCGGGGCTGGCGGGGCGCGGCTTGGTCTCGAGTACTGTGGTCATGGGAACGGATCTCCTCCTGTTTGGGGGTGAGAGAAAAAGCCGCCGGGCCGCGGGGTTCGTCCCACGGCCCGGCCTGTGCTTGGCAGATCATGGCAGCCCCGATCAGGGCGCCCGGCCGCGAAGCGCCCGCGCGATGAGTGCCACCGCGAAGAGCACGATGAAGACGAAGAACAGGATCTGCGCGATCCCGGCCGAAGCGGAAGCGATGCCGCCGAAGCCGAAGAGTGCCGCGACCAGCGCGACGGCCAGAAAGACGAGTGCCCAGTAGAGCATGACGGATCTCCCTCTATGGTTCATGCTCTCTGAAACGCGCGAGGGAGGCGCGGGTTCCTGTCGCTCCGGCCGGGTCAGCGATCGGTGGGCGTGCCGCCGAGCCGCCCGTGCAGGTCGGCCACGTCCTTCTCGACCTGGTCATAGGCCTGCGCCCGCGCCGCGGGCGCATGCGCGTGGCTCTCCTCGAATCGCTCCGAGATCGCCTCCAGGAGGTGGCCGATATCCGCCCAGTCCATGCTGCTGCGCGTTTCGGCGCGGGCCCGCGCATCGTCGATGCGCGCCTGCAGTTCCGCGCGGCGCCGGGAAAGATCTTCTTCTGCCATGATCGTGGCCTGCCTTTCGGTAAAGGGTATTATCAACGCGCGCCGGCCCCGGTTGGTTCCCCTCCAGGGCGGCTGGCGCGCAGATTTTTTTGCGTTCCCGGAACGATCCGCCCGTTGTGGCGTTTCGCGAATCTCATGGATGCGCTTCTGAGCGAGATCATGGTCGCGCCGACCATTCCCTGGGCGGTGCTGGTTCTCCGGCTGGCCGGGGCGTTGCTGCTCTGCGGCCTGATCGGGCTGGAACGGGAAAGCCGCGACCGCCCGGCCGGATTGCGCACCCATATGATGGTGGGGCTCGCGTCGGCGGTCTATTGCATCGTCCTTCTGGAAATGATCGCGGCCTTCGGGGAGGGTGAGGGCCAGCTCCGGCTCGACCCGGTGCGGCTGATCGAGGCGGTGACGAGCGGCGTGGCCTTTCTGGCAGCGGGGATGATCGTCTTCGCCAAGGGCGAGGTCCGGGGTCTGACCACGGGCACCAGCCTCTGGCTCGCCGCCGCGGTCGGGCTCGCCGTCGGGCTGGGGCTCTGGCCGGTGGCGGTGCTGGCAACGATCCTCGCACTGGTCGTCGTGGGGCTCCTGAAACGCGCGGAGCGCGCCGCCCGGCGCGGCGAGTCGGCGCGACCGGCCTCGGCCGGATCCGGGGGAGACGATCGGGTGGAGTGAGACGACCCCTGGCCGGAGCGTCAGATTGGCAACGTCGGGGCGCAGGGCCTTCAGAGGCATCCCGTTCGGCAGTGCGCCTGTGTCGTCCGCGTTCCGCGCGCGTCCGGCGTCACCATCCCGCCCGGCGGGCACCGCCGGGCAGCGCCCGACCGGCCCCGTCACGCCGAAGGCGTGCCTCCGGCACGACGCGGGCGCTCCGCACCCGCCGGGTCGGGCGCTGCCCTCTTCTTGCTCGGGGGCGGTCGAGGAAGAAAGAAGGATCGGCACATGCGACAGCCCCGGCGGGGCCTTGGCGCGGGCTTGAAATCCTGCCACTAACCGACACATGATCGGTGCGAAGCCGTTTCGAACGGAGTGATGGCATGGGCCAGACGCAGATGAAAGTGGCCAGCCTTGACCGGGTCTGGGCGACGATCCGGCGCGAGGCGGAACAGATCGCGCAGGACGAGCCGCTGATGGCGAGTTTGGTGCATTCGGGCATCCTGCATCACGACAGCTTCGAGCGGGCGCTGAGCTTCCGCCTCGCCCAGAAGCTCGCCTCGCCGGAGATGAGCGATCTCATCCTGCGCGAACTGGCGGATGCGGCCTATCAATCGGAGCCGGAGATCGTGGCGGCGGCCCGCGCCGACCTGCTCGCGGTCTTCGACCGCGACCCGGCCTGCCATCGCTACGTCCAGCCGGTGCTCTTCTTCAAGGGCTACCAGGCGGTGCAATGCTACCGGATCGCGCATTGGCTGCTGATGCAGGGCCGCATCGACATGGCCTATTTCATCCAGATGCGCACCTCCGAGGCCTTCGGCGTCGACATCCATCCCGGCGCGCGCATCGGGCAGGGGATCATGATCGACCATGCCCATTCCATCGTGATCGGCGAGACCGCGGTGGTCGGGGACAATGTCTCGATGCTGCATTCCGTGACCCTGGGCGGAACCGGCAAGGAGGATGGCGACCGGCATCCCAAGATCGGCGAGGGCGTGATGATCGGCGCCGGCGCGGCGGTCCTGGGCAATATCAAGATCGGCGCCTGCAGCCGCATCGCCGCCGGGTCGGTGGTGCTGCGCGACGTTCCCCCCAAGACCACCGTCGCCGGGGTGCCCGCGCGGGTCGTGGGCGGGGCGGGCTGCTCGGAACCGGCCAAGACCATGGACCAGCGCTTCGGCGATCCGGACTGAGTTCCGTACCGCCGCCATCTCACTGGCGACGCTAGCTGGCACCCGAACCGGTCGCGTCCCGGGCATCTGCCGACGGCCCCGCGAGGGGCCGCCGGCGCTACCGGACCGCCGCCCCGGTCAGGGGAAGCCGACCTCGTTGAAGATCTGCTGGGCCAGCGGCTGGTTCTCGCCGAGGGCATCCAGGTTGAGCGTGTCGCGCCGGAAGTCGCCGAGCGACGCGGCGATCTCGCCGACCGGCACCCCTTCGACCACGGGGAATTCGTTGTTCTGGTCGGCGAAATGCGCCTGGGCTTCCGGGGTCGTCATGAATTCCAGGAAGGCGACGGCATTGTCGCGATGGGGCGCATGCGCCGCCACCCCGGCCGCCGCCACGTTGACATGGGTGCCGGTGGTCTCCTGGTTGGGGAAGACGAGGCCGATGGCGTCCGTGGATCCGGTCAGCCCGTCGACCTGCTCGGCGAGCGCGCGGGCGAAGTAATAGGTATTGGCCACGGCGATGTCGCAGGCGCCGGAGACGAGGCCCTTGAGCTGGTCGGTGTCGCCGCCCTCGGGCGCGCGCGCGAGATTGGCGTGCAGGCCCGTCGCCCAGTCCCGGGCGGCGTCCTCGCCGTCATGGGCGATGATCGCGCCCATCAGCGAGAGGTTGTAGATGTTCGAGGAGGAGCGGATGCAGATCTGGTCGGCGTATTGTGGATCGGCCAGCGCCTCGTAGGTCTGCGGCGGCTCGGCAACCCGGTCCTTGGCGTAGAAGATGATGCGGGCGCGGGTCGAGAGGCCGAACCAATGGCCGTCGGGATGGCGCAGATGCGCGGGGATCCGGCTCTCGAGGGTCTCCGATTCCACCGGCTGCAGCAGCCCGTCCTTGTCGGCGAGCCAGATCCGGCCCGCGTCGACGGTCAGGAAGATGTCGGCCGGGCTGTTCGCGCCCTCGGCCTTCATGCGCGCGATGAGCTCGTCCGCCTCGCCCTCGATGCGGTTGACCGAAATCCCCGTCGCTGCGGTGAAGGCCTCGTAGAGGCTGTCGTCGGTGTCGTAGTGGCGCGAGGAATAGATGTTGACCTCCTCCTGGGCGGCCGCCGGGACGGCGCCGGCGAGGGCGGCGAGGGCCGCGATGCTTGCGAAAAGGCGAGGACGGTGCATGGGCAACTCCAGGGACAGGGCCGGGTATTCCCGACGATTTGCATCGGGAATTAACTGACCGGCCCGCGGCTGCCTGTCAACAGGGAAATCTGACTAATCCAGTCGGGATTGTTGGCGCCGGCTGCGGCGCCCGAACCCGGTCAATAATCGCGTTCGTAGAAGATGCCGAGCCGCGTGTTGCCGTCGGTGCCGACGGAGCCGCGTGCAGTGACCATGTCGTTGATCTCGACCACCACCTCGGCGCGGCTGACCCCGTCGCTGGCGGTCTGCACGTCGAGATAGACGTTCTCGCTGATGTACTTGCCGGCGCGCACCGCGGTGGCGCCGGAATCCTCGGTGATGATGTCGAGATCGTCGAGGCCGGTCGAGCTGCGCAGCGAGGCCAGCAGCCCGCTGCCGCCGGCGCCGGCGAGCTCGGCCGCCGCCGCGGCGAGCTGGGCCGCCTGGAAGGGCGAGAGGTCCTGCGAGGCGCGCTTGAAGAGGAGGCGCGACAGCACCTCGTCCTCGGGCAGGGGCGGCTCGGAGCTGAAGACGATGTCGGGCTCCGAGGCGCGCCCCGAGACCGTCACGATGGCGGTCACGTCGCCGGAGGTCGAATGGGCCACGAAATTGATGCGCGGGTCGAAGTCGCCCTCCAGCGTCAGCGATCCCTCGTCGAACTCGATCCGCTGGGCGAGCACGACGATGCGGCCGCGGCGCATGTCGAACTGGCCCACGGGCTCGATGTCGGTGGTCGGGCCGCGGAGCCGGAGCTCGCCGCCGAGCTCGGCGTCGAGGCCGCGCCCGCGCACGAAGATCTGGTTCGGCGCGCTGACCCGGATGTCGAGCTCGAGGCCGCTGCGGCCGGTCGCCTGCGGCGGCTGCGGGGCGCCGATCTGCGCGCGGTCGAGCGTCTCGACCACCGGCAGCGGCGGGCGGAGATGCTCGACCTGCTCGAGCTTGGCCTGGGCGTTCACGCCGAGCGCCTCGGAGATCGATATCTCCGTCCGCCCGAGGTCGATGCGTCCGGAGAGCGTGCCGCCGCCGCCCTGCAGCGGGCCGTTCACCGCCAGCTGGCCCGAGAACCGCGTGGTCACGAAGGCGCCGTCGGTATAGCGCACGTCGTTCATGCGCATGGAGAGATCGGCGGGAAAGCCGCGCGCCCCGTCGATCGACACCCGGCCCTCCGCGGTGATCTCGCCGCCGCCGCTCACGGCGGCGCGGGCCCCGCGCAGGACCACCGCATCGCCTTCGAGCCCGGCGTCGAGGCTGATGTCCTCCAGCCGGACGTTGAGCTGGGGCAGGACGAAGGTCCCGCCGTTCAGCGAGACGTTGCCGGCGAGTCGCGGCGCGGCCAGCGAGCCCTGCGCGGAGACGTCGAGCTGCACCGTGCCGCTCGCCTGCGCGGAGCGCGCCTCGAGGAGCGGGTTGGCGAGCGCCAGCGGCACCGTGCCGGAGGCGCGCATGTCGAGGCCGGAACCGGTCAGGGGAATGCGCCCGGAGCCGGAGATGTCGAGCCCCGGCGCGCCGCCGAGCCGGGCGGTCGCGAGGGTGAGCGTGCCCGCGGAGAATCCGCCCGAAAGCGTGACGTTCATCGGCGGCACCGCGTTCTGGCGCAGGACCGCGGCGCCGATCCCGGTGCCCTCGATGTCGAAGCTTGCCGACGGGTCGGCGAGCGGGCCCGTCACCCGGGCGTTGCCCGTGACATTGCCGGCGAGGCCGCGGTTGCCGGCGATCTGGTCCACGAGCGAGAGCGGGAAGGCGGCCAGGTCGACGGTGAGGTCGAGATCCCCCGCGCCGAGCGGCACGGCGCCGCTGGCCCGCGCCGAAAGCCCGCCCGCGGCCGAGACGCCCGCATCCACATCGAGCCGCTCGCCTTCGGTCCGGCCCCTGGCGGTGACGTCGATCGGCGGGATGCCGGCGGCGCGCGTCGGGGCGGCGGCGAGCCCGGTGGCGCCGGCGTCGAAGGTGATGTTCGGCGCCGCCCGCGTCCCGCCCACGCGCGCGGTCCCGTTCACCACGCCGGCGAGCGCGAGCTGCGGCCGGATCGCATTGGCGATGTCGAGCGGCATGTCGGCGATGTCGAGGCGGAGGTCGATGTCCTCGGCCACGCGCCCCTCGGCGCTGAGCTTGCCGGTCCCGAAATCGAGCTCCAGCGGGGTCAGGGTGACGGCGCCCTCCGCGACGGTCACGGTGGCCGGCGCCGCCAGCTGCGCGGTCTGGCCGGCCTGCCGCAGGCGCAGCGTCTCGAGCGTCGCCGCGAAGCCGCCGGGCTGGCGGGCGAGCTCGGCGCTGGCATCGACGAGCGTGCCGATCGCCAGCCGGCTCTCGGCGGTGACGCGCATGGTCTCCGCATCCGACTGCTCGGCCTTTGCAGCGATCGAGGCGATCTCCTGCCCGGCCACGGCGATGTCGCGGCCGTCGAGCGTGCCGGTCACGAAGGGCAGCCCGAAGGCATCGGTGACCCGCGCATCGACCCGCAGCGCCCCGATCCGGTTGGCGCCGAAGGCGAGGTCGCCGGCCGAGGCGTTCACCGCGATCGCCTGGCCGGGATCGCCGGCATCGAGCGCGATATCGGCGGTGAGCGAGCCGCCGGCCTCGACCAGCGCCAGCGCGGCGAGCGAGGCGACATCGGGCGCCCGCAGGCTGAGCTTGCCGGTGAGCGGGGCGCCGGTCTTCTGCGTGATTTCGCCGGTGAGGCTGTTGGCGCCGAGCGCGAAGCGAAGGTCCGAGACCGAGCGGGTCTCGCCGGCCACGGCCAGGTCGGCGCCGAGATCGAGCACGAGCGAATCGAGCTGGCCGCCGCCGCTGAGCCGCCCGGTGACGTCGCTTCCCTCCATGCGCCCGTCGAATCCGAGATCGAGCCCCGATATGCTGCGCCCGAGCAGGCTGCCGGACTCGATCCCGGCATCGAGCGTGACCCCGATCGACCGCCCGGTGCCCTGCGCCCGGCCGGAGGCGGTCACCGCGCCCTGGGCGCGCGGGTCGACCAGGGCGAGATCGGTGAGCGATGCGTCGAAGCCGAAATCCGTGGTCCGGGTCGAGACCTGCCCGTCGGAGGCGAAGGCGAGCTGCGGGTTCTCGAGCCGCAGGTTCTCGGTGCGGAAGCCGCCCGCATCGCGCACGGCGCGGCCCGAAAGCGTCGTCTTGCCGGCCATCAGCCCGTCGAGGCGCGGATCGCCGAGCACGAGATCCTCGGCGCTGCCGTCGAGCGCGAGGTCGAAGCCGCCGCTGAGCGGCGTGACGCTGCCCTCGGCGCGCAGGGCCAGCGCGCCGGAGAGCCTGCGGCCGGTGATGCCCGAGAGGATGGCGATATCGGCGACGTTGAGCGCGCCGCGCCCGGTGAAGACCAACTTCTCGAAGGTACCGGCGGTGAAGACCGAGAGGCCGTTGCCGCCGAGCTGGACCTGCCGCAGGTCGATCGCCCCGCCGGGCTTCAGCGCAGCATCGGCGAAGAGATCGAGCCGGGGCCCGAGCGCCGCCCGCACCTTCGGATCGGCGGCCCAGACGCCGGTGGCGAGGCCCTCGAGCGCGATGGTCACGTCGCGGCGCGCGGGATCCTCGAGGTTGCGCGCATGCCCGCCCATGTCGAGGGTCACGTCCTCCATCTCGATCCCGCCCGTGGACAGCCGGTCGAGCACCAGGAGGCCGCTCCAGTTGCTGGAATCGCCGAAACTGACCCGCAGCACGGCGGAGTTGAGGCGGGTCTCCTGGCCGGGGACCGGGAGGCGCACGGCAGGCGCGGCCGGGTCGCCGAGCGTGCCGGAGAGGTCGAGACTGCGCAGGAACCCGTCCGCGCCGGTCTCGGCGCGGCCCGTGAGGTCGAGCACCGCGCCCGAGAGCACGAGATCGTCGATGCGCACCCCGCCGCCGGTCTTGCTGAGCCCGCTCACCCGGACCGCGGTCTCCCCGGCGAAGAACTCCCGGAAATCGGCGGGGATCAGCGGCGTCAGGCCGCCGCGCAGGTCGGCGTCGAAGCCGAGGCCCGCGTCGGTGCCCCTCAGCGCGATCTGGCCGCCCGCCAGCCGCTTGCCGGCGGCGTCGAGCGCCACGTCGAAATCGACGTTGTCGAGCGGCCCGCTTCCGGCGATGCGCAGGTCGATGGCGGGCGTGTCCTCGATCCTGAGCAGGCTCGCCACGAGCCCGCCGTCGGGCTCGCTCAGATGCAGGTCGAGGTCGATCTGGCGCGTCTCGTTGGAGAAGGCGGCCTTCAGCGCGAGCTCGCCGCCGGGCGCGTCCTTGCGCAGGATGTCGAGGGCCGCGTCGAGCACCCCGCCCGCGAGCGTGAGATTGCCGTCCGCCGAGAGCTCCGCCGCGGTGCCGAAGACCTGCTCGTCGAGCACCATGCTGTCGATGCGAAGCTCGCGCAGGTCGATCGACACCGGAAGCTCGGGCAGGGCGAAGGGCTTGGCCTCGGCATCCGCGAGGTCGATCGGCCGCGTCCGCGGCGGCTCGGCCCGCCGCAGCCAGGCGATGCGCCCGGCGCTCAGCCGGTTCACGTTCACCCGCCCGAGCAGGAGCTGGAGCCGGTTCCAGTCGAGCTCGACATCGTTGATCTCGAGCCAGGGCCCGCGCGCGTCGGAAATGGTGATCGACTGGATGCGCGCCCGGGAGGACAGAGCCCCGGTGACGCCGCTCAGGCGGATCTGGCGCCCCGGCGCCGAGAGCTGGTTCTCGAGCAGGTTGGTGAGAAAGCCGTTGTCGGAGGTCTGGTCCCCGTCGGGCGCCTGCGCCAGCGCCGCGAGCGCGGCGAGGAAGATCACGCCGAAGAGGATCGCGACGCGTCTCAAAACGCCTGTCCAATGCCGAAATAGACCGCGACGATCGAATCCTCGGGCCTGGGATTGATGGGGGTCGCGACATCGACGCGGAGCGGCCCGATGCCGGTGAAGTAGCGGAAGCCGAGCCCGACGCCGACGCGCACGTCGTCGGAGGAATCCGGGGTGATGCCGGCGGCGACCACGCCCACATCGGCGAAGGCGACGCCGCCGTATTTCTCGTTGACGCGGAAGCGGAACTCGCCCGAGCCCTCGACCAGCCCGCGGCCGCCGACCACGCCGGTCTCGCCCTCCGAATCCGTCGTCTCGACGCCGATCGAATTATAGGCGTAGCCGCGCACCGAGCCGCCGCCGCCGGCGAAGAACAGCATGTCGGGCGGGCTTTCCTCGACCGGCGGGCCGCCGAAGCCGCCGATTTTCGCCCGCCCGGCGAGCACGAAACGGTCGTCCTCCGAGAAGCCCAGATAGGCCCGGCCCTCGATGGTGCCGCGCAGCGCCGGGTTGCCGTATTTCGCCTCGTAGAAGGGGCGCAGGTTGCCGGCGAGGTAATAGCCGCTGGTGGCGTTCAGCGGATCGTTGCGCCGGTCGTATTCGCCGCGGCCGACCAGGGCGAAGGTGAGGAAGTCGCGGGTCCCGAAATCGTCGGTGAACCGTGCGCGCTGGACCTCGCCGAAGAGATCCCCGGTCAGGAACTCGCCGAAGCGCTGCGAGAAGCCCGCGCGCGCGGTGAGCGAGGTCTGGCGGTAGGTCTCCCAGTCGAGCTGCTGGGCGAGCAGCGAGGCGAAGAAGCTGGTGTCGGGCGAGATCACCCCGGGCTTGGTGAAGGTGACCCCGAGATTGTAGTTGTAATCGGCCGGGTCGCTGGTCAGCAGCAGGCCCTCGATGCCGGCATCGAAGCGGAGGCGCTCGGCCTTCCCCAAGAGGTTGCGGTGCATCCAGTAGGCCTGCACGCCCAGCCCGTCGATCGTCGAATAGGTGCCGCCGAAGCCGATCGTGCGCCGGCGGCGGTCCTCCACGACGATCGTCATCGGCAGGCTGCCGTCCTCGAGGATGTTCTCCTCCTCGACGATCCGGATCGAGCGGAACACACCGAGCGAGGACAGCCGGTCCTCGGCGTCGTGAAGGTCGTCGGGATCGTAGGGCGCGCCTTCGTGGATATTGGCCATATAGGCGACAAATTCGCGGTCGACCCGGCTGCCGCCCTCGACCGTGACGGTGCCGTAGCGCGCCTTGCGGCCCGGATCGATGGTCACGTCCACGTCGAGCCGCCCGGTGGGATGATCCGCGATCACCTCGCGATCCGCCTCGCGCGCCTTGGCGTAGGAGAGCTGGCGCCATTGCTCGACCGCCAGCGCCGAGGCCGCGGTGATGGCGCCGGACCGCGCGCTCTCGCCGGTCTCGAAGCCTACCGACCGCGGCGGCTCGACCCCGTCGCGGCCTTCCGGCTGGAAGGGCGGGGCATTGGTGATGTGGGTGGTGCCGAAGAGAAACGGCGGCCCGGGCTGGATCTCGATCGCCACCGGGACGCCCTGCGGCAGATCGGCGGCGAGCGTCAGATCAGCGGCCTCGACGCCGTTGATGCGGATGCTGATATAGGGGCCGTAATAGCCCTCGGCATAGAGCGTGGCCAGGAGCCGCCGGTAGTCGCCGCGTGCCTTGGAGATCAGCCCCGCGTTTCCGGAGGCCGGCGTCTCGCGGTCGCTCCAGAGCGCCGAGGCCGTCTCCATGCGCTTCTGCAGCCCGTCGTCCTCGGTGCCGGAGACCCGCAAGGTGGCGGTATAGGGCAGGGGGTCGATGATCTCGATCCGGTCTTCCTCGGGCTCCGAGCCCCAGAGCCGGAACCCGAACAGCTCGAAAGCACCGGCGGCCGGGGGGGCGGCGACGGCTGCTCCGAGCATCAGGCCCGACAGGATCCCAAATTTCTTCAGGCGTGCCACTTTGCAGCGCTTCTCCGCCCCTTGACTGCTCCGGTCCGTCATTAACCCTTCCCGGAAGAAGTGCAACAATCGCGGGCGAAATTGCACCCCTTTCCGCCCGCGGTCTTGCGTCAGGGCAACGCTTGCACCTCTTGGGGTTGCAAGCCACTGGACGCGGCCGGCGGCGATCGACTAAGCCCTGACCATGGAAGTCAGATGTACCGCGCTCCCGGAAGTCAAGATCATCACCCCGCGCCGCATCGGCGATGCGCGCGGATATTTCTGCGAAAGCTGGAACGCCGCCCGCATGGCGGCGGCGGGCCTCGGCCTCGCCTTCGTGCAGGACAACGAGAGCCTGTCGCCCGCGACAGGCACGCTGCGCGGGCTGCATTGCCAGGCGCCGCCCTTCGCCCAGGCCAAGCTCGTGCGGGTGACGCGCGGCGCGATCCTCGACGTGGCGGTGGACGTGCGCAGGGGCTCGCCGAGCTTCGGGCGCTGGGTGAGCGCCGAGATCTCGGCGGAGAACGGCGCGCAGATCCTGGTGCCGCGCGGCTTCCTGCACGGCTTCGTCACGCGGGCCCCGGACACGCAGGTGGTCTACAAGGTCGACAATCCCTATGACGCCGCCTCGGACATGGGCGTGCTCTGGAACGACGCGGATCTCGGCATCGACTGGGGCATCGCGCCCGAGGCGGTGATCCTGTCGGAGAAGGACCGCGGCCTGCCGGCGTTCCGCGCCTGGCAATCGCCCTTCGAATTCGAGGCGCATCCATGAGCGCGCCCAAGCGCGGGGTGGGCAGGTGATGCGGGTCCTCGTCTTCGGCGCCACCGGTCAGGTCGGGAACGCGCTCGCGGCCCGCGCGGCGCGGCACGGGGTCGCGGTGACCGCCCTCGGCAGGGCGGAGGCCGACCTTCGCGCGCCCGGGGCCTGTGCCCTGCTGGTCGCCGACGCCGAGGCGGATGCCGTCATCAACGCCGCCGCCTATACCGCCGTCGACAAGGCCGAATCCGAGCCCGAGATCGCCCGGGCGGTGAACGCCGCGGCGCCCGGCGCCATGGCGCGGGCGGCGGCGCGGCGCGGGCTGCCCTTCCTGCATATCTCGACCGATTACGTCTTCGACGGCGCGCCCGGCCGGCCCTGGCGCGAGGACGACCCCACCGGGCCGCTCGGGGTCTATGGCGCCACCAAGCTCGCCGGCGAGGAACTGGTGCGCGCGGCAGGCGGGCGGCACGCCATCCTGCGCACGGCCTGGGTCTTCTCCGCCCACGGCGGCAATTTCCTCAAGACCATGCTGCGGCTCGGCGCCGAGCGCGACACGCTCCGGGTGGTCGAGGATCAGCGCGGCGGCCCGACGCCCGCCGCCGCCATCGCCGATGCGCTTCTCGTGATGGCCAGAGCGCTCGCGGAGGGGCGTGGCGACAGCGGCACCTGGCATTTCACCGGGGCGCCGGCGGTCTCCTGGGCGGAATTCGCGCGGGCGATCTTCGCGGCGCGGGGCGGGACGGCGCCCGTGGTGGAGGGGATCGCGAGCAGCGAATGGCCGACGCCGGCGCGCCGCCCGATGAATTCCGTGCTCGACTGCAGCGCGATCAAGCGGGATTTCGGCATCGCCCAGCCCGACTGGCGCGCGGGCGTCGCCGAGGTGATCGAGGCATTGGCATGACGCAGATGGAGCAGGACCCCGCCCGCAAGGGCATCGTTCTGGCCGGCGGCTCGGGCACCCGGCTCTATCCGATCACCCATTCGCTCTCGAAGCAGTTGCTGCCGCTCTTCGACAAGCCGATGATCTATTATCCGCTCTCGGTGCTGATGCTGGCGGGCCTGCGCGAGGTCGCCATCATCACCACGCCGGAGGATCAGGAACAGTTCCGCCGCCTGCTGAAGGACGGCGCGCAATGGGGCATGACCTTCGACTATCTGGTCCAGGAGCGCCCGGAGGGGCTGGCCCAGGCCTATTTGCTGGCCGAGGACTATCTCGCGGGGGCCGCCTCCACCATGGTGCTTGGCGACAACATCTTCTTCGGCCACGACCTGCCGGTGCTGCTCAAGGCCGCCGCGGCCCGGCCCGAGGGCGGCACCGTCTTCGGCTATCAGGTGGCCGATCCCGAGCGCTACGGCGTGGTGGCCTTCGACCGCAGCGGCAAGGTGCTCTCGATCGAGGAGAAGCCGGCGCAGCCCAAATCGGATTTCGCCGTGACCGGCATCTACGTGCTCGACGGCAGCGCGCCGGAGCGCGCGCGGCGGATCCGGCCCTCGGCGCGCGGCGAGCTCGAGATCACCGACCTCCTGAATTCCTATCTCGCCGAAGGCCGGCTGACGGTGGAGCGCATGGGCCGCGGCTATGCCTGGCTCGACACCGGGACCCATGCGAGCCTGCTCGATGCGGGGAACTTCGTGCGCACCATCGAGGAGCGGCAGAACCTCAAGATCGGCTGCCCCGAGGAGATCGCCCACGGGCTCGGCTGGATCTCGACGGACGAGCTGCGGGCGCTGGCTGCCCCCTATCTCAAGACCGAATACGGGCGCTACCTGGCGCGCATCGCCGACCTCTCCTGACCCCCGCCGCCCCGGGTCGGGACCGGGCCCCGCCGCGGCCTTAGGCCACCCGCCGGTCGCCCGCGGCGAAGCTGCTGAGCCGGAGCCAGCGCCCCATGTCCCGCGCCATGGCCGGATCGCCGTCGATCCGCACCCGGCCCTCGGCGGTCTCCCGGCCGAGCTTGGCGAGCCCCATCCAGATCGCCGTCATCGACCGCAGCGAGGCGGTCACCAGCACATCGACCTCGAAGCCGGGATCGAAGCCGCAGAGGTCCACGGTGGCGCCCTCGACCACCAGCCACCAGCAGCGGCGCGCGGGAACCAGCTCGGGGAACTGGAACTTGATGGTGCAGCGTCGCGGCGGCAGGGGCTTCGGGTCGAGGTTGCGGCGCATGTCCCACATCAGGAGCGACGGATCGAGGTTCTTGAGCGAGAGCTGCGACTCGACCCAGCGCTGGCCCCAGAAGCCCATGGCCATGACGATGGGGCGCAGATCCTCGCCCGCCTCGGTCAGGTGATACGCGACCACCCCGGCCTCGTTGGGGACCGGCACGACAACGCCCGCCCGCTCCAGCTCCTTGAGCCGCTTGGAGAGCAGCGAGGGCGACATGCGCGGCACCCCGCGCCGGAGATCGTTGAACCGGGTGGTGCCGCAGAGCATCTCGCGCAGCACCAGCACCGTCCAGCGCTGGCAGAGCACCTCCGAGGCCATCGCGACCGGACAGAACTGCCCGTAGCTTCCGGAACCGCTCATGGACGCGCATTCCCCCTGCTTCCCCGGCCATTCTACACGCGATCGCGGCACCGGAACAGGGACCAGTACAGTTCGTTGACTGGATCGCCGGGGGCGATTCGCGGATCCTCCCGGGATCGATTGGACCAGGGGAGAGCATCGATGACAGACCTTCAGGAGATCGCCCGCGAGACCGCGGACGAAACCGTGGGCATCCGGGAGAAGGCCGAGGCGCTGCTGCCGGTGCTCGAGGCGGGTGCGGCCGAGGCCGACGATCACGACCGTTTCGTGGCGGAGAACTATGCGCGGCTGCGCGCCGCCGGGCTGGTCGAGGCCGGGGTGCCGGTCGAGCACGGCGGCGGCGGCGCGGAGGTGGCGGAGCTCGCCGAGATGCTGCGCATCCTCGCCCGTGGCTGCGGCTCGACCGCGCTCGCCTTCGCCATGCACACCCACCAGGTGGCGATCCCGGCCTGGCGCTGGCGGCACCGGCAGGTCGCGGCGATGGAGCCGCTCCTGCGCCGCATCGCCGCCGAGCGGCTGATCCTGCTCTCGAGCGGCGGCTCGGACTGGATCGGCGGCTCGGGCGAGGCGCGGCGGGTCGAGGGCGGCTACCGGATCACCGCGCGCAAGGTCTTCACCTCCGGGGCGGAGGCCGGCGACATCCTGATGACCGGCGCGATCCTCGAGGAGGACGGCGAGCGCTCGGTGCTGCATTTCGGGGCGCCCATGAAGGCGCCGGAAGTGCGCATCGAGCAGACCTGGCGCACGCTCGGCATGCGCGGCACCGGCTCGAACGACGTGGTGATCGAGGATCTCTTCGTGGCCGATGCCGCCGTCCCGCTGAAGCGCAAGGCCGGAGAATGGCATCCGCTCTTCCAGATCATCGCCACCATCGCCTTCCCACTGATCTACGGCGTCTATCTCGGGGTGGCCGAGAGCGCGCGCGACATCGCGGTGGGCCTGGCGCGCAAGCGGCCGCCGAGCCCGCATGCGCTGGCGCTCGCCGGGCGGATGGAGACGGCGCTGCGCGCGGCCCAGATCGCCCATGGCGCGATGCTCGCCGAGGTGGCGCGCAACGACCCCTCCGAGCAGAGCGTCAACGAGGTGATGATCGGCCGGACCCTGGTCGGCGAGAACGCGATCCGCGCCGTGGAGCTTGCGATGGAGCTCGCGGGTGGGGCGGGCTTCTACCGCGCCGCCGGGCTCGAGCGGCGCTTCCGCGACGTGCAGGGCGCGCGCTACCACCCGCTCCAGGCCGGCCCGCAGGCGCAATACGCCGGCGCCATGGCGCTGGGACAGCCCGTCGCAACGATCTACTAGGTGCCGCGAAAGGCAGCCCGAATTGCGGGCCGTGAGCCAGCACGGCCTGCGCCTGCCTGCCCCCGGCAGGCGCACGCAACGCCGCAACATATTGAGACATCGAAGCTTTATATGCGCGGCGCGCGAGCTTCGCGTGCGCCAGCCCAGGCAGGCGTCTCCTCCCGCGCCTAGCACCACCACCCCGCCCGGCGGGCACCGCCGGGCAGCGCCCGCCCCGCCCACAGGCGGGCGCTCCGCACCCGCCGGGACGGGCGCTGCCCTCGTCTCGTGGCGGGACGGTCGAAGAAGAAAGTATGAGCTTCGGAAGCTGTTGCCCAGCGGCGCCGGCCCTTACCGGGGTCGGCGCCTGGGGCGCTGCCTTCTGCTCAACCCGAGGCTTGGTCCGTGCCGCCGCAAACCGCCCCACAGATGCCGAACGGGCCCCCGAAGGGGCCCGTCGGTCGTGTCAGGCCCGGATCAGCCCCATGTTCTCGAGCTTCAGGATCACCTGCTGGGCGCAGTAATCGACGTCGAGGTTCTCGGTGTCGAGGCGCAGCTCGGGCTCCGCGGGCTCCTCGTAGGGGTCCGAGATGCCGGTGAATTCCTTGATCTTGCCCTCGCGGGCGAGCTTGTAGAGCCCCTTGCGGTCGCGCCGCTCGCATTCCTCGATCGAGGTCGCCACATGGACCTCGACGAAGGCGCCGAAGGCCTCGATCTCCTCGCGCACCGCCGAGCGGGTGGCGGAATAGGGCGCGATGGGGGCGCAGATGGCGATGCCGCCGTTCTTGGTGATCTCCGAGGCGACATAGCCGATGCGGCGGATGTTGAGGTCCCGATGCTCCTTGGAGAAGCCGAGCTCCGAGGAGAGGTTCTTGCGCACCACGTCGCCGTCCAGAAGCGTCACCGGCCGGCCGCCCATCTCCATGAGCTTGACCATCAGCGCATTGGCGATGGTCGACTTGCCCGAGCCGGAGAAGCCGGTGAAGAACACGGTGAAGCCCTGCTCGGCGCGCGGCGGCTTGGTGCGGCGCAGCTCGGCCACCACCGAGGGGAAGGAGAACCAGTCGGGGATCTCCAGCCCCTCCTGCAGGCGGCGGCGCAGCTCGGTGCCGGAGATGTCGAGGATGGTCTCGCCCTCGGCGACCTCGTCGCGCGGCTCGTACTGGGCCTTCTCCTGGACATAGACCATCTGCTTGAAGTCGACCATCTCGACGCCGATCTCGTCCTGATGCCTGGCGAAGAGCTCCTGCGCCTCGTAGGGGCCGTAGAAATCCTTGCCCGCCGAGTTCTTGCCCGGCCCGGCATGGTCGCGGCCGACGATCATGTGGGTGCAGCCGTGGTTCTTGCGGATCAGCCCGTGCCAGACCGCCTCGCGCGGCCCGCCCATGCGCATGGCGAGGTTCAGGAGCGAGAGCTCGGTGGTCGAGGAGGGATACTGGTCGAGCACCGCCTCGTAGCAGCGCACCCGGGTGAAATGGTCGATGTCGCCGGGCTTGGTCATGCCGACGACCGGATGGATCAGCAGGTTCGCCTGCGCCTCGCGCGCGGCGCGGAAGGTCAGCTCCTGATGGGCGCGGTGCAGCGGGTTGCGGGTCTGGAAGGCGACGATCTTGCGCCAGCCGAGCTTGCGGAAAAAGGCGCGCAGCTCGTTCGGCGTGTTGCGCCGGGCGCGGAAGTCGTAATGCACCGGCTGCTGGATGCCGGTGATCGGCCCGCCGAGATAGACCGGCCCCGCGCGGTGGTGCAGGTAGTTGATCGCCGGATGCTTGATGTCGTCGGCGCCGAAGACGCCCTTGGCCTCGGCGGATTTGTCCGGGGTCCAGCGGTCGGTGACCGACATGATCGCGAGGATGACGCCCTCCGCGTCGCGCAGCGCGATGTCCTGTCCCGGCTCGATGCTGGCGGCGAAGGCCTCGGAGACGTCGAGATTGATCGGCATCGGCCAAAGCGTGCCGTCCGCGAGCCGCATCCCGGCCACCACCGCCTCGTGATCCGCCTGCGAGAGGAAGCCCTTGAGCGGGTTGAAGCCGCCGTTCATCAAGAGTTCCAGGTCGCAGACCTGCCGCTGGGTGAGGTCCCAGGAGGGAAGCTCGCCCGCCTCGACCTTCAGCTTGGCGGCGCTGTCGTAGGAGACGAAGAGTTCGGGGATCGGAACGAGATTGGACGCGGTCATCGATAAGCCTTCACCACTGATTCGGGACTGCCGGCGTGTTAGCAGCGCCCCGGACGGCGGTCAAAGCCGCCTCCGGGCCGATCAGGGTTAAATCTCGCGCCGTTGCGGCGAAGCGGCTTGTTTCGCTTGACGTGGTTAAGGCGGCGGCTCGCGGAACGCATGACGGGCATGCCGCAGCCGCATGGCCGCGGTCAGGAAGGTCAGGCCCGCGAAGCCCAGGGCGAGGCCCGGAAAGCCGCCCGGCCAGAGGCAGAGCACGACGAAAAAGGCGATGGTCTCGGTCCCCTCCAGCAGCCCGCCGGAATGATGGATCGACTTCGCGCCCCGCGCGCGGGTCTCCAGCCCGCGCTTCTCGGCCAGGATGGCGAAGCCGAGAAAGCTCGCGCCATTGACGTAGAAGGAGAGGAGCAGCACCGCCCCGGGAACGGCATTGGTGCCGGGCTGCAGGAGTACGAAGCCGAGCGGCACCGCGCCATAGACCATGAAATCCGCGGTGATGTCGAAATAGCCGCCGAGATCGGTGCGGCGCGTCGCCCGCGCAACCGCGCCGTCGAGCCCGTCGGCGAGCCGCGAGGCCGCGAGCGGCAGGAGCGCCCAGCCCGGCGCGCCCGCCGCGATGACCGCGGCGGCGGCGAGCCCGAGGACCAGGCCGGCGAGGGTGAGCGCATCGGCGCCCAGGCCCCGCGCCGCCAAAGAGCGCCCCGCCCGGTCGAGCGGCGGGTCGATCAGGGGCCGGATCATCGCGTCGAGCATGGGTCAGCCCGCCAGGACCCGCGGCAGGAACAAGACGATCGCGGGAAAGCCGAGCAGGAGCGCCACCCGCAGGATCTCGGCGAGGAAGAACGGCGTCACCCCGCGGAAGGTGGCGGCCATCGGCGTCTCCGGATCGAGCGAGGAGATGATGAAGACGTTCATGCCCACGGGCGGCGTGATCAGGCCGAGCTCCACCACGATCAGCGCGAGGATCCCGAACCAGATCTTGAGCTCCTCGGTCGACATGCCGAAGCCGGCTTCCGAGGCGGCGACATAGAGCCCGCCGTTGATCTCCACCAGCACCGGCCAGAAGAACGGGATCGCCAGCAGGATCATCGAGAGCGAATCCATCAGGCAGCCGAGCAGGATCAGCGCGAGCAGCAGCAGGACCAGGATCGCCAGCGGCGGCAGGCCGGAGCCGCCGAGCCAGGCGGCGGTCGCCTGGGGCACGCCGCCGCGGCTCATGAAGATCTTCAGGAGCTCCGCCCCGAGAAGGATCAGATAGATCATGCCGGTGGTGCGCGCGGTCTCGAGCAGCGCCGCGCGCAGCGCCGCCCAGCCGAGCAGCCGCCGGGCGGCCCCGTAGAGCGTCACGAGAAAGACCCCGGCCGCCGCCGCCGGGGTCGGCGTGAAGAGCCCGGCATAGATGCCGCCGATCACCAGCCCGAAGATCACTGCCACCGGGATGACGCCGAGGCTCGCCCGGCGGAACTCGGCCGCCCCGACCGCTTCGCTCGGCGGCCCCGAGGCGGGGCGGAGCGCCACCACCACCGCGATCGTGGCGAGAAACATCGCCACCGCGATGATGCCGGGCAGGAGGGCCGCCATGAACATGGTCACGATATTGGCCTCGACCAGCACCGCATAGAGCACCAGCACCACCGACGGCGGGATCAGGATGCCGAGCACGCCGCCGGCGGCGAGCGTGCCGGTGGCGAGCGGCCCGGAATAGCCGTGGGCCTTCAGCTCCGGCAGGGCGACGCGGCCCATGGTCGAGGCGGTGGCGAGCGAGGAGCCGCAGACCGCGCCGAAGCCCGCGCAGGCGGTGATCGCCGCCATGGCGAGCCCGCCGCGCAGCCAGCCGAACCAGGCGCGCGCGGCGCGGAAGAGATCCTGGGAAAGCCCGGCGCGGGCGGCGAGCGCGCCCATCAGCACGAACATCGGCACCACCGAGAGGTCGTAGGTGGCGAACTGGCCATAGGCGAGCGTCTTGAGCTGGGCGAGCAGGATCGCGGGCCCCCCGAGCACCGCGATGCCGGTGCCGCCCACGAGCATCATCGCATAGGCGATGGGCATGCGCGCGGCGATGAGGGCGACGAGGATCGCGAGCCCGGCAAAGCCCGTCGCCAGCGCGTCGAGCATCGCGGCTCAGGACGCCTTCGCGGCGCGGCGGGCGTCCTGGAGGCTCACCAGCGCCGCCGCCGCCAGGAGGATCAGCGCGGCGAGCACCGGCACGAAGGCCCACCAGACCGGCAGCTGCAGGATCGCGGTGGTGAGGTGATAGGCGCGCTGGTCGAGGAGCCCGAACCACATGCGCTCGGCGAGCAGCAGGCTGAAGCCGAGCGCCACGCAGGCGGCGACCATGCCGAGTCGCGCGACCCAGCGCCGGGAGGCGCGGGCGGTGAAGATGTCGGCGCTGACATTGGCGCCGCTGATCTGGCAATAGGGCAGGAAGAGGAAGACCGCCACCGCCACGCCCATCTCGGTCAGCTCGAAGGTGCCGGGAAACGGCCGTCCGGCCAGCGCCTGGGCGAGGATCGACCAGGCGTTGACGCAGACCACCGCCACCAAAAGCAGGCCGCCGGCCAGCGCGAAGCCCTCGGTCAGCCGCGCGACCGCGCCCGCCAGCCCGCGCCGTTCCGCCGCCTGCACCATTCAGGAGCCGCCGGCGGCATTCTCCGCGATGGCGGCGCGGGCGCGCTCCACGAGCCCGGCGCCGTCGATGCCCTGGCTCTCCATATCCGCCACCCAGCGGTCGACGACCGGCGCGACCGCCGCCTCGAAGGCCGCGGTCTCCTCCGGGGTCAGGCGGTAGTAGTCGACCCCGGCCTCCTCCGAGATGGCGATGCCGGCGTCGTCGGCGCGGCGCCAGATATGGCCGAGTTCCTCCGCCCAGGCGGCATCGCTCGCGTCGAGGAAGGCCTGCTGGATGTCGGGCGGCAGGCCGTTCCAGCGCTCGAGGTTCATGGAGAGCTGGAAGGTCGAGGTGCCGAGCCGGACCTGCTCGTCACCGTCCACCTGGAAACCGGTCTGCTCCTGCAGCTTCAGCGGCGGCACGATGTCCCAGGGCAGGAGCGCGCCGTCCACCACCTTGCGCGAGAGCGCCTGCGGCAGATCCGGCACCGGCATGGCCACCGGATTGGCGCCGAGCGCCTCGATCACCCAGGCGCCGGTGCGCGAGGGCGTGCGCAGGTTCAGCCCGGCGAGATCGGCCGGGGCATGGACCTCGCGATCGACCATGTGCAGCCCGTTGCCGGTATGGACCTGCAGGAACATCACCTTGAGCCCGGCGTAATCCTCGGCGAGATCGGCGTCGAACATCGCCCGCATGGCAAGGTTCGCCGCGCTCGGATCGTTGCGATAGACCGTCGGCAGCTCGAAGACCTCCGTGCGCGGAAAGAGCCCGGGCGTGTAGCCGTTCAGCGTCCAGACCAGATCCACCACGCCGTCGCGGGCCTGGGAGACCAGCTCCGGCGGCTTGCCGCCGAGCGACATGGAGGGATAGATCTCGATATCCACCCGACCGCCGGAATTCGCCTCGACCCGCTCCACCCAGGGCGCGATGATCTCGGTATGCGAGGGCGTGAGCTCCGAGAGGAAATGGTGCAGCTTGAACTTGTATTCCTGGGCGCTGGCGGTGGCCGCCAGCACGAGTGCGGATGCGAGCGCGGCGGCGCCCGCAGGAATCCTGAGCATCGGTCCGATCCTTCCCCATCGCGCCGTCCCGTTTGACGCGCGTGACCGGCGCCACAAGTATCCGCCCGGCCGCTGCGCCGCAACAGCAATGCCGTGTGATCGCATCTCGTCCCCCATTCTCCCTGCTACGACCTGACCGCCCCGAAATGAGGGCAGCGCACGACCCGGCGGGTGCAAAGCGCCCGCGTCGTGCCGGAGGCACGCCTTCGGCGTGACGGGGCGGGGCGGGCGCTGCCCGGCGGTGCCGCCGGGCGGGACGGTTGTGCTGGGTGCGCCCGGAACTCCAATAGGCGACGACGCGATGCCAAAAATGCGATCGCCCTGACCTGCAAAGCCGTGCGGCTGGACGAATCGGCGCATCGGGACAAGACTTGGCGGCAAAGGAACATTCCCATGGCTGACCTCGCGGAAGCGCTCGGCGCCGCCGTTGCCGACCGGCGGGAGGACGCGATCGCGCTCACCCAGGCGCTGGTGCGAATCCCGACGGTCAATCCGCCGGGCGAGAACTACCGCGCGATCTGCGATCTGATCGCCGCACGGCTCGCGCCCCAGGGCTTCGCCGTGGACTTCGTCCGGGGCGAAGGCGCGCCGGGCGACAGCGACCGCTATCCGCGCTGGAACGTGATCGCGCGGCGCGAGGGCGCGCGGCCGGGGCCTTGCGTGCATTTCAACGGCCATATCGACGTGGTGGAGGTGGGCCAGGGCTGGACGCGCGATCCCTTCGCGGCGGCGCTGAGCGACGGCCGCATCTGGGGGCGGGGCACCTGCGACATGAAGGGCGGGCTCGCCGCGGCGATCGTGGCGGTCGAGGCCTTCCTCGCCCTGCGCCCGGATCATGCGGGCGCCATCGAGATCTCGGGCACCGCCGACGAGGAGACCGGCGGCTACGGCGGCGTCGCCCATCTCGCCGAACGCGGCTGGTTCAGCCCCGGCCGGGTCGACCACGTCATCATCCCCGAGCCGCTGAACAAGGACCGGATCTGCCTCGGCCACCGCGGCGTCTGGTGGGCGGAGGTGGAGACCTTCGGGCGCATCGCCCATGGCTCCATGCCCTTCCTCGGCGATTGCGCCGTGCGCCACATGGGCGCGGTGATCGCCGAGATGGAGGAGAGCCTCTTTCCCGCGCTCGCCGCCCGCCAGACCGCGATGCCGGTGGTGCCGGAGGCGGCGCGCGCCTCCACGCTCAACATCAACTCGCTGCACGGCGGCCAGGAGGAGCGGGCCGCGGATTTCACCGGCTGGCCCTCGCCCTGCGTGCCCGACAGCTGCCGCATGATCATCGACCGCCGCTTCCTCGCCGAGGAGGAAATCTCGCAAGTCAAGGACGAGTTCCGCGACACGCTGGAGCGCGCGCGGCAGCGCGGCCGTGACTTTCGCTACGAGATCAGGGATATGCACGAGGTTCTTCCCACGATGACCGAAGCGGATACGCCCGTGGCGGCCGCGCTCGCCCGCGCGGTCGAGGCGCGGCTGGGGCGCCGGCCCGCCTTCGTGGTCTCGCCCGGCACCTACGACCAGAAGCACATCGACCGGATCGGCAAGCTGAAGAATTGCGTGGCCTACGGCCCGGGCATACTGGATCTTGCGCATCAACCCGACGAATATGTCGCCGTCGGGGATCTGCTCGACGCCGCGGCCGTGATGGCCGTCGCCCTGGCCGAACTACTCGGGGGCGACGCGGAATGACCGGCGGGGGCGCCCCGGACAGGTGAGGGTGGAGGACTAGGATGAAGCGACTTTCCCTGGCCCTGGCGGGCTGCCTGATGGTGCTCGCCGGGGCCGCGGCCGCGCAGCGCACCGACATCACGATCGGCATGCAGCTGGAGCCGCCCAATCTCGACCCCACCGCCGGTGCCGCCGCGGCCATCGACGAGGTGGTCTATGCCAATGTCTTCGAGGGGCTGACGCGCTTCGGCCCGGACGGCGCGGTCCTCCCGGCCCTGGCGGAGAGCTGGGAGATCGCGCCGGACGGGCTCTCCTGGGTCTTCAACCTCCGCGAGGGCGTCAGCTTCCACGACGGCCTGCCCTTCACCGCCGAGGACGTGGTCTTCTCCTTTGACCGGGCGATGGCGGAGGACTCGACCAACGCCCAGAAGCAGCTCTTCGACGGCATCAACGAGGTGACGGCGATCGACGACACCACCGTCGAGATCGGCCTCGACGCGCCCAAGGGCTCGCTGCTCTTCAACCTCGCCTGGGGCGACGCGGTGATCGTCTCGCCGGCGAGCGCGGAGACCAACAAGTCGAACCCGGTCGGCACCGGCCCGTTCAGATTCTCGAACTGGGTGCAGGGCGACCGGATCGAGCTGGTGCGCAACGAGGATTACTGGGGCGCGAAGCCGGCGCTGGAGAAGGTCACCTTCAAGTTCATCTCCGATCCCACCGCCGCCTTCGCAGCGATGATGGCGGGCGATCTCGACGCCTTCCCGAACTATCCCGCGCCGGAGAACCTCGCGCAGTTCGAGGCCGATCCGCGCTTCTCGGTCATCGTCGGCTCCACCGAGGGCGAGACGATCCTCGCGATGAACAACGCCCGCCCGCCCTTCGACGACATCCGCGTGCGCCGCGCCATCGCCCATGCCATCGACCGGCAGGCGATCATCGACGGCGCGATGTTCGGCTACGGCACGCCGATCGGCAGCCATTTCGCACCGCACAGCCCGGCCTACGAGGATCTGACCGCGGAATCGGCCTATGATCCGGAGCTCGCGAAGGCGCTGCTCGCCGAGGCGGGCTATCCCGACGGCTTCTCCACCACCCTGACGCTGCCGCCGCCCTCCTACGCCCGGCGCGGCGGCGAGATCGTGGCGAGCCAGCTGCGCGCGGTCGGGATCGAGGCGGAGATCGTCAACGTCGAATGGGCGCAATGGCTGGAGCAGGTCTTCACTAACAAGGACTTCGGCCTGACCATCGTCAGCCATACCGAGCCGATGGACATCGGCATCTACGCGCGCAAGGACTATTATTTCGGCAGCGACGACCCGGTGATGCGGGCGCTGATGCTGGGCCTCGACGCCACCGCCGACGAGGCCGAGCGCTCGGAGATCCTCCGGGCAGCCCAGGAGCGGGTGGCGGATCGCCAGGTCAATGCCTTCCTCTTCCAGTTCGCCAAGGTCGGCGTCGCGGATGCGCGCCTCGAGGGGCTGTGGGAGAACTCGCCGACCCAGGCCAACGACATGACGGGCGTGCACTGGAAGGAGTGAGGCGCCCGATCCCGCAGGCGGCGGCCTGACCGGCCCGCGCGGCGGCGGGCCGGCCGGTTTGCGTCCGGGGCGCGCATCGCTATGGTGCCGGCGGGCCGGCGCCCGGCCGAAGCGATGGGGATGCGACAGATGAAGGCCGCCGTCTACGAGCGCTACGGATCCCCCGAGGTGGTCGCGATCGCGGAGGCCCCGCGGCCCGCGGCCGGGGAAGGGGCGATCCTCGTCAAGGTCGCCGCCGCCTCGGTCTCCACGGCGGACTGGCGCATGCGCGCCTCGGCCTTTCCCGGCGGGCTCTGGCTGCCGGGGCGGCTGATGACCGGGCTCTTCGCCCCGAGACACCGCATCCTCGGCACCGATTTCGCCGGCACCGTCGCCGAGACCGGCCCCGGCGTGACGCGCTGGAAGGCGGGCGACGCGGTCTTCGGCTTCTCCGGGCACGGGGGCCATGCGGAATATCTCGCCATGCCGCAGGACGGGCCCATGGCCGCGATCCCCCCGGGCACCGGTTTCGAGGAGGCGGCCGCGATGCCCTTCGGGGCGCTCTCCGCGCTGGTCTTTCTGCGGGACTTCGCGCGGCTCCGGGCCGGCCAGCGCGTCCTCGTGCTCGGCGCCTCGGGCGGGGTAGGGGCCTTCGCGGTCCAGATCGCCCGGCATCTCGGCGCCGAGGTCACGGGTGTCGCGAGCGGCGCCAATCTCGACCTGCTCCGCGACCTCGGCGCCGCGCAGGTGATCGACTACACCCGCGAGGATTTCGCGGCAGCGGACCGGCGCTGGGACGCGATCCTCGACACGGTCGGGGCGACGCGCTTCGCCAGGGCCCGGACGGCGCTCACGCCGGAGGGCGTCTACATCCCGCTCGAATTCGGCCTGAAGGAGGCCGGCCAAGCCCTGGTCAGCGCGATCCGGGGCGGGCAGCGCATGCGGCTCGGCGTCTCCGGGGACACGCGCGCGGATCTCGAAATCCTCGCCGGGCTGCTCGAGCGCGGCGAGGTCCGGGGCGTCATCGACGAGATCTTCCCCCTCGCGGCGATCGCCGAGGCCTATCGGCGGGTGGAGAGCCGCCACAAGCGCGGCGCGGTGATCCTCGCGATCGACCCCGAAGCGATCACCGGGCGCGCGCAGGCACCGGCGACCGCCGCGCCGAAGCTGGCATTCGGGGCCGACGCGCACTAGGGTCCGCGCGACGCGCCCCGCGAGAAGGCTCCGCCACCCCGTGTTCCGCTACGCCCTGACGCGCTTCATCTCGCTCGCCCTGAGCCTCGTGGTCGCGAGCCTGCTGATCTTCTTCATGCTCGAGATCGTGCCGGGCGATCCGGCGGCCTATATGCTCGGCCTGAACGCGAGCCCCGAGACGGTCGCGGCGCTCAGGACCGAGCTCGGCCTCGATGCCGGGCCGGTGGTGCGCTACCTCGGCTGGGTCTCGGGCATGCTCACCGGCGATTTCGGCACCTCCTACACCTATCGCACGCCGGTCGCGGAAATGATCCTCGACCGCATCCAGGTCTCGCTGCCGCTCGCGCTGCTCGCGCTCGCGCTCTCGACGCTGATCGCCCTGCCCGTGGGCATCTGGGCGGCCTCGCGCCGGGGCAGCCTCGCCGATGCCGGGGTGATGGGCGCGACCCAGCTCGGCGTCGCGGTGCCGAACTTCTGGTTCGCCATGCTGCTGGTGCTGGTCTTCGCGGTGCAGCTGCGCTGGTTCTCGGCCGGCGGCTTCCCGGGCTGGGACGCGGGGCTCCTCGCCGGGCTGAAGGCCCTGACCCTGCCGGCGATCGCGCTGGCGCTGCCGCAGGCCTCGATCCTCGCCCGGGTGATGCGCTCGGCGCTGCTCGACACGCTCGGCGAGGATTTCATCCGCACCGCGCGCGCCAAGGGCCTGACCCGCGGCCAGGCGCTGCGCCGCCATGCGGTCAGGAACGCGCTCATCCCGGTCCTGACCATAATCGGCCTGCAATTCTCCTTCCTGCTTGCGGGCGCGATCATCATCGAGAACGTCTTCTTCCTGCCCGGGCTCGGGCGGCTGGTCTTCCAGGCGATCAGCCAGCGCGACCTCGTGGTGGTGGAATCGGTGGTGATGCTGCTGGTCTTCGCGGTGATCCTCGTGACCTTCCTCGTCGATCTCGCCTATGCGGCGGTCGACCCGAGGCTGAGGCGGCCCCACTGATGCGCATGCTGGTGACAGGGGGGGCGCTGGCCGGCATCTTCGCACTGGCGGCACTCCTCTCCTTCTTCTGGACGCCCTACGACGTCGCCGTGCTCGACATCGCGGCCAAGCTCCAGCCGCCCTCGGCGGCGCATTGGTTCGGCACCGATCACTTCGGCCGCGACGTCTTCTCGATGATCATGGTCGGGGCGCGCGTCTCCATCGCCGTGGCGCTGGTGGCGGTCGGCATCGGCATGGGGCTCGGCGTGCCGCTCGGCCTCGCCGCCGCCGCGAGCCGCGGCTCGCATCTCGACGAGATCATCATGCGCGGCAACGACCTCGTCTTCGCCTTCCCGGCACTCCTGATCGCCATCATGATCACCGCGGTCTTCGGGCCCTCGGCGCTGAATGCGATCATCGCCATCGGCATCTTCAACATCCCCGTCTTCGCGCGCCTGACCCGCGGCGCCGCGCTCTCGCTCTGGACCCGCGACTTCATCCTCGCCGCCCGGGTCGCGGGCAAGGGCCGGGTGCGCATCTCGCTCGAGCACATCCTGCCCAATCTCGCGAATCTCCTGATCGTCCAGGGCACCATCCAGTTCTCGCTCGGCATCCTCGCCGAGGCGGGGCTGAGCTACGTCGGGCTCGGCGCCCAGCCGCCCACGCCCTCCTGGGGCCGGATGCTGGCCGAGAGCCAGACGATGATTTCCTTCGCGCCCTGGCTCGCGCTCTTTCCCGGCTTCGCGATCGTGCTGACCGTCCTGGGGCTCAATCTCATGGGCGACGGGCTGCGCGACCTGCTCGACCCGCGCATCCGGCGGGCCCGGGCATGACCCTGCTCGAGATCCGCGACCTCGGCGTGGCGATCCACGACAGGCCGGTCCTGCGCGACGTCGCCATGTCGCTCGGTGCCGGCGAGGCGCTGGGCGTCATCGGCGAGAGCGGCTCGGGCAAGTCCATGACCGCCCTGGCGGTGATGGGGCTCCTGCCGCGCGGCTCCGAGGCGCGGGGCGAGATCCTGCTCGACGGCACCGACCTGCGGCGCCTGAGCGAGCCGCAGCGCTGCGCGATCCGCGGCCGCGAGGTCTCCATGGTCTTCCAGGAGCCGATGACCGCGCTCAACCCCCTGCAGACCATCGGCGCGCAGGTCGCCGAGACGGTGCGCGTGCATCGCGCCGCGGGAAGGCGCGAGGCCGAGACCATCGCGCGCGCCACGCTCGACCGCGTCGGCCTGCCGGCGGACAGGTTCCCGCTCGGGCGCTATCCGCACGAGCTCTCCGGCGGCCAGCGCCAGCGCGTGGTCATCGCCATGGCGATCGCGCTGCGCCCGCGCGTGCTCGTCGCCGACGAGCCGACCACCGCGCTCGACGTGACCACCCAGGCGGCGATCCTGCGCCTCCTGCGCCGGCTCGTCGACGAGGACGGGCTGGGGCTGATGCTGATCAGCCACGACCTCGCCGTGGTTGCCGACACCGCCGACCGGCTCGCGATCATGCGCGGCGGCGCGGTGGTCGAGGCCGGCCCCGCCGAGGAGGTCTTCCGCGAGCGGCGCCACCCCTATACCCGCGCGCTCTTCGCCGCCTCCGCGCACCGGCCCGAGCGGCTGGCGCGGCTCGCCCGCACGCCGCTCCTGCAGGTGCGCGACCTCGTGCGCGAATACCGGGTCGCGCGCCCGGGCTTCTTCGGCGGCCACGACACCTTCCGCGCGGTGCGCGGGGTGAGCTTCACCATCCGCCACGGCGAGAGCCTCGGGCTCGTGGGCGAATCGGGCTGCGGCAAGTCGACGCTCACCCGCGCCATCCTCGGCCTCGAGGCGCTGCAGGGCGGCAGCGTGGAGCTCGAGGGCGAGGGCGTGCATGCCGGCGAGCACATGCCCCGCGCGCTGCGCGCCCGCATGCAGGTGGTCTTCCAGGACCCCTACGGCAGCTTCAACCCGCGCCACCGCGTCGCCCGGCTGGTCGCCGAGCCCTTCCACCTGCTCGAGGATCCCCCGCGCGGGGCCGAGCGGCAGCGGGCGGTGGAGACTGCGCTCGAGGACGTGGGCCTCGCGCCTGCGGACGCCGGGAAGTTCATCCACGAATTCTCCGGCGGCCAGCGCCAGCGCATCGCCCTCGCCCGCGCCCTGATCATCCGGCCGAAGCTCATCATCCTCGACGAGGCGGTCTCGGCCCTCGACGTGCAGGTGCGCGCCCAGATCCTCGACCTGCTCGCGGATCTTTCGGCGCGCTACGGGCTCTCCTATCTCTTCATCAGCCACGACCTGACCGTGGTGCGCGCGATCACCGACCGGGTGATGGTGATGCAGGCGGGCGAGATCGTCGAGGAGGGCCGCACCGAGGCGGTCTTCGCCGCCCCCGCCCATCCCTATACCCGCGCCCTGCTCGCGGCGGCGCCGGTGCTGGAGCTGAGCGCGTGACGGCCGGCGCGGCGGCGTGCTAGACGATGCGATCCGACCGGAGACCGGACCGCATGCCCCTGACCCTGATCTATGTGCTGCTGGGCGCCGCCATCGCCGCGGAGGTGGTGGCGACCACGGCGCTCGCCCGCTCCGACGGCCTGACGCGGCTGGTGCCGAGCCTCCTGGCCCTGGCCTGCTACGCCGTCGCCTTCTGGTTTCTCTCCTATGCGCTCCGGGTGATGCCGACCGGCATCGTCTATGCGATCTGGTCGGGGCTCGGGATCGTGCTGATCGCGGCGGTCTCCTGGATCTGGTACGACCAGCGCCTCGACCTGCCCGCCCTCGCCGGGCTCGGGCTGATCATCCTCGGGGTGCTGGTCGTGAACCTCTTCTCGAACTCCATGCCGCATTGACCGGGGCGGGCGCATGAAGGACCTCTGGTTCGATCCCGGGAAATGCCTCCTGGGCGGCGCCTGGCATCCGCCCGCCGGCGGCGACAGCCTGCCCGCGATCGACCCCTCCACGGGGCGCGACTTCGCCCGCATCGCCCGCGGCGGCCCTACGGATGTCGACGCCGCGGTGGCGGCGGCCCGCGCGGCGCTCGCGGACGACTGGGGCCGGGCGACCGCGGCGGAGCGGGGCAGGGCGCTCGCCCGGCTCGGCCGGCTCATAGAGACGCGGGTCGAGGATCTCGCCCGGCTCGAGGCCCGCGACGTGGGCAAGCCGCTCTCCCAGGCCCGCGCCGACGCGCAGGCGCTCGCGCGCTATCTCGAATTCTACGGCGGTGCCGCGGACAAGCTCATGGGCGAGACCATCCCCTATCTCGCCGGCTACACCGCCTTCACCCTGCGCGAGCCCCATGGCGTCACCGGCCATGTCATCCCCTGGAACTACCCGATGCAGATCATCGGCCGCTCGGTGGGCGCGGCACTCGCGGCCGGCAATGCCTGCGTGCTCAAGCCCGCCGAGGAGGCGAGCCTCACCGCGCTCGCCTTCGCGGCACTGGCGGCGGAGGCCGGCCTGCCGCCGGGCGCGCTCAACGTCGTGCCCGGCCTCGGGGCCGAGGCGGGCGCCGCGCTCGCCGCCCATCCCGGCATCGACCATCTCTCCTTCACCGGCTCGGTCGCCACCGGCCGCGCCATCCAGACGGCGGCGGCCGCCAATGTGGTGCCGGTGACGCTGGAGCTCGGCGGCAAGTCGCCGGAGCTCGTCTTCGACGATGCCGATCTCGAGGCGGCGCTGCCCTTCCTCGTCGGCCCCGGCATCCAGAACGCCGGCCAGACCTGCTCCGCCGCCGCGCGCATCCTCGTGCAGCGCGGCATCCACGAGCGCGTCACCGCCGCCATGGCCGCCCGCTACCGCGCGCTTCGCGCCGGCCCCGCGCTCGACGACCACGACCTCGGACCGCTGATCTCGGCGCGACAGAAGGGGATCGTCGAGGGCTATCTCGCCCGCGGCCGGGATCTCGCGGTCGCCGCCAGCGGCGCGATCGTCGCCGGGGCGCCGGCGGGCGGCGCTTACGTGGCGCCGGTGCTCTTCGACTCGGTGGCCCCCGAGCACCCGCTCGCACGCGAGGAGATCTTCGGCCCGGTGCAGGTGATCATCCCCTTCGAAGACGAGGAGGAGGCCGTCGCCATCGCCAACGGCACCGGCTACGGTCTCGTGGCCGCCGTCTGGACCCGCGACGGCGCGCGCGCCCTGCGCCTCGCCCGCCGGCTGCGCGCGGGCCAGGTCTTTCTCAACAACTACGGCGCCGGCGGCGGCGTCGAGCTTCCCTTCGGCGGCTCCGGCCTCTCCGGCCACGGCCGCGAGAAGGGCTTCGAGGCGCTCTACGGCTTCACCCGCCTGAAGACGGTGGCCGCACACCACGGCTGAGGCCGGCGCCGTATTCTTCTCTTCGCGGATTTGGCAAGGACAAATCCGCGCGCGCCTGCCTGCCGTCACGCCGAAGGCGTGCCTCCGGCACGACGCCAGGTGCGACAAGCGCGCCCGCCCAGTCAGGCGCGCGCGGATTACCAACCGGCGGTGAAATCCAACCCCCCTCGGTCTCCGCGCTCGCGCGCTCCAACCGACGAACCGCCGCGAGGCAGCGCCTCGCTCTTGCCGGTTCGCGCCGGCCACAATCCGAACGATCGTCCCGCACGACGCATGCTCACGACCCCCGCGGTCACTTCACCCTGTCTGAAATCATAAAACCGGATATGATGATGGGAGGGAGGACCGATTCATGACAAGCAACCGTTCCACCGACGAGCTGCGCCGCCTGCTCGCCGAAGACCCCGCCGCCGCCGATCTCGCGCTCTTTGGACGCGTCAGCCACGCCGACCGCCGGGGCTTTCTCAGGGGCGCGGGACTCGCGGCCATGTCCACCGCGGTCGGCATGGCGATCCCCTATCACCGCAACATCCCGCAGGGCTTCATTCCCGCGGCCATGGCGCAGGGCGACCCGCTCGCCGGCAAGCTGGGGCTCGTCCTGCTCAGCGACCGCCCGGTCAATGCCGAGACGCCGCCAGAGCTGCTCGACGACGACATCACCCCCACCGACCGGCATTTCATCCGCAACAACGGCGTGCCGCCGGAGGACATGAACCCGGAAACCTGGACCCTGACCATCGACGGCTTTGTCGACACGCCGCTCGAGCTCTCCATCGCCGACCTGCGCGACCAGTTCGAGGTGGTCTCGCTGGCGCTGACCCTGGAATGCGGCGGCAACGGCCGGGCCTTCTTCGACCCGCCGGCCAGCGGCAACCAATGGACCTGGGGCGCGGTCGGCTGCGCCGAATGGACCGGCGTGCGCCTCCGGGAGGTGCTCGACAAGGCGGGCGTGCAGGCGAACGTCGTCTATACCGGGCATCATGGCGCGGACACGCATCTCTCCGGCGATCCCGGCAAGGAACCGATCTCGCGCGGCATGCCGATTGGGAAGGCGATGACCGACAACATCCTGATCGCCTTCGCCATGAACGGCGCCGACCTGCATCCCATGAACGGCGCGCCGCTGCGCCTCGTGGTGCCCGGCTGGCCGGGGTCCTGCTCGCAGAAATGGCTCACGCGGATCGAATTGCGCGACCGGGTGCACGACGGCGAGAAGATGGGCGGCGACAGCTACCGGGTTCCCGCCCATCCGGTGGCGCCGGGCACCGAGGTGCCGGAGGAGGAATTCGAGATCATCGAGCGCATGCCGGTGAAATCCGTCATCACCTTCCCCGCGAACGGCGCCGCGCCCGTCACGGAAACCGAGGTGCGCGGCCATGCCTGGTCGGGCGACCGCACCATCGAGGCGGTGGACATCTCCACTGATTTCGGGGCGACCTGGATGGCCGCGGAGGTCGACCCGCCGCTCAACGATGGCGCCTGGCAGAACTGGCGGGCGAGCGTGGTCTTCCCCATGCCGGGCTATTACGAGGTCTGGGCGCGGGCCCGCGACAGCGAGGGCGTGATGCAGCCCTTCGCCATCGACTGGAACCCCAAGGGCTATCTCAACAATTCCATGCATCGGGTGGGACTTCAGGTTGCCTGAGTTCGGGGCGGCTGGCCTGCGCGCCGGGATGACCGGCGCCTGCCTCGCCGTCGCGGTGGCCGCCGCGACGGCCCAGGAGAGGGACGGGCGCGAATACGGCCTCATGGTCGAGGGCGAGGGCGTCGAGGAGACCTATTACACCTGCACTGCCTGCCATTCCGAGATGATCGTGGTCCAGCAGGGCAAGACGCGCGAGGGCTGGGACAAGACGCTCGACTGGATGATCGCCGAACAGGGCATGCCCGAACCGGATCCGGCGGAGCGCGCGAAGATCCTCGACTACCTCGCGGCGAACTACAACACCGACCGCCCGAACTTCCCCAGGCGCTGACCGGCTTCACGAGTCGTTAATCAATAAATCTCGTGAAATCAGATACTTGAAATCTGTCCCCATGGGGACAGCCCCAAATCCCTCCTCTCGGCCCGCTTGCGGCTTGCAGTCCGGCCGCTTGCGCCGCAGTCTCGATGGCAGGCGGCCGGCGCGAGGGCATCATGGGACTTGAGGGAAAGACCGCGCTCGTGACCGGCGGCGCCTCGGGCTTCGGGGCCGGCATCGCCCGCCAATTCCATGCCGAGGGCGCGCGGGTGATGATCGCCGACATCGACGCCGAGGCCGCCGAAGCCATGGCGGCGGTGCTGGGAACCCGGCACGTGACGGTGGATGTGGGCGACGACGCCAGCGTCGCCGCGATGGCCACGGCGGCGCTGGCCGAATTCGGACATCTCGACATCCTGGTCAACAACGCCGGCATCACCCATCTGCCGGCCCCGCTCGAGGAGATCTCCGAGGCGGATTTCGACCGCGTCTTCCGCGTCAACGCCAAGTCGGTCTATCTGACCGCGCGCCATCTCGTGCCGGCGATGAAGCACCGCCGCGGCGGGGTGATCCTCAACATCGCCTCGACCGCCGGCCTCTCGCCTCGCCCGCGCCTCTCCTGGTACAACGCCTCCAAGGGCTGGATGATCACCGCGACCCGGACCATGGCGGTCGAACTCGCTCCCTTCCGGATCCGGGTGAACGCGCTCTGCCCGGTGGCGGGCGAGACGCCGCTGCTCCGGAGCTTCCTCGGCGAGGACACGCCGGAGATGCGCGCGAAATTCCTCGCGACCATCCCGCTCGGCCGCTTCTCCACACCGCGCGACATCGGCCAGGCGGCCGCCTTCCTCTGCTCCGACGCGGCCGAGATGCTGACGGGCGTCGCGCTCGAGGTCGACGGCGGGCGCTGCATCTGATGCGGCCGGGCCCGCGCAACCTGATCACCGACGTGGCCGGGCTGCGCGTCGGCAATGCATCGGACGCGGCGCTGAAATCCGGGGTGACGGTGCTCACCGCCGACCGTCCCTTCGTCGCCGCGCTCGACATCCGCGGCGGCGCCCCCGGCACGCGCGAGACCGACCTGCTCGCGCCGCACCGGCTGGTCCCGGCGGTGGACGCGCTCGTGCTCGCCGGCGGCTCCGCCTTCGGCCTCGACGCGGCCTCCGGCGTCGCGGATGCCCTGCGCCTCCAGGGCCGCGGCTTTCGCGCCGGGCCCGCGACCGTGCCGATCGTGCCCGCGGCGATCCTCTTCGATCTGGCCAACGGCGGCGACAAGACCTGGGCGAGCAATCCCTATGGTCGCCTCGGGCAGGCGGCGCTCGCCGATGCCCGGGAGGATTTCGCGCTCGGCTCGGTCGGGGCGGGCACCGGCGCGATGACCGCCACCCTGATGGGCGGGTTGGGCTCGGCCTCGCTCGTGCTGCAAACCGGCATCACGATCGGCGCGCTCGTCGCCGTCAACGCCTTCGGCGAGGTCACCTGGCCCGCGACCCGCGCCTTTCTCGCCGGCGCGCTGGAGTTCGGGGAGGAATTCGGCGGCCTCGGCCCGCTCGCCGCCCGGTTCGATCCCGCCGAGCCGCGCGCGAGAAAGCCGGGGCCGGACGGGCCGGGCGCCAATACCACCATCTGCATCGTCGCCACCGACGCCGCGCTGGACAAGGCCTGTGCCCGGCGCATGGCCGAGGTCGCGCAGGACGGCCTCGCCCGCGCGATCTTTCCCGCGCATACGCTCTCCGACGGCGACCTGGTCTTCGCGGTCGCGACCGGCGACAGACCGCTGCCCGAGCCGGGCGCGGCGGCGCGGATGGCGGTCGAGCACGCGGCCTCGGTCTGCCTGGCGCGGGCGGTCGCGCGGGCGGTGCATGCCGCGCGGCCCGCGGCGGGAAACCTGCTGCCCTGCTGGTGTCAGCTCGCCGCCGGCTGAGACCTTTCGTCCGGCTGCGCGGCCGGATCGTCCTCGGCGTCCGTCTCAGCGGCTTCCGGTTCCATCTCGACCGGCTCCGCCCGCGACCCGGCCGCCACGGCGCCGGCCCGCAGCGCGCGGGCGATATGCGCGACCACGCGGGCATCCGGCGGCGCGGCGAGGCGGACCACCTTGTTGTCCTGATAGCCGCCGAGATGGCCGGTCGCGAGCACCGCCGTGCGCCCGGCGGGCTGCGGGATGGTCAGCCGGATCTCCTCCACGGCCTGCCGCGGGATCTCCAGCACCTGGCCGATATGCAGGTTCTGCAGCGCGGCGAGGCTCATCTTCTGGCGATGCAGCACCGCATCGACCCGCACCGGCGCCGTCGCGGCCGCCCGGCGCATCAGCGCCTTCCAGAGATCGTTCGGCCGCTCGCGGGCGGCCTGGAGGTTGCGCGCCTGGATCGAGGCCCGGATCACGTCGAGCGCCGAGAGCGGCAGCACGAGCGAGATCGTGCCTGTCCGCCCCGCCTCGCCGAGCGAGACCGAGGCGGCGAAGGTCAGCACGTCGATGTAGTCGGGCGCGAGCCGAAGCTGCGACGTGCTCTGGCGCTGGTCGCGGATGCGCAGCGTCTTGGTCAGCGGCCGGCCGAGGCCCACGCCGACCGCATGCACGAAGGCCTGCAGGATCGCGTCGAGATGCAGCCGGCAGAGCGCCATGTCGATGGAGCTGAAGGCGCGGGCCGCGGGCTCGGGGGACAGGGCGGGATCGCCCCCGAGCATCAGGTCGACGAGATGATAGGCGAGATCGGCGTCGCAGGCGATCAGGGCGGGCGTGTCGGCATCCTCGACATCGACGATGCCGAGCACCGCCGGCGAGGTGATCCCGCCGATCGCCTGGGCGAGCTTGGTGACGGCGACGGCCCCCACGGTCACGTTGATCATCGTCTTGATGAGCGGCCTGAGCCGGTCCTCGGTGCCGCGCGCGAAGCTCTCCACGATCAGGTCGGTCTCGGCGAGCGGCGAGCGAGATACGCCGCCCTGGCGCAGCTTCTTGGAGAGAACGGAGGTGTCGAGGGACATGAAGGCAGGCCGCTCCGCGTGTCGATCCGCGGCACTTTCGGCCGCAATGGTTGCCAAAACCTGAACGACTTCGGGCCAATTCTCGGGAAAAACAGCGGGCTCCGGGGCCTGTGCGGACCGTTTCGGTAACCCCGGCTTCAACTTTCCCGCGTCTTCTCGCCGCGGGGTAATCGGGGGCATGGCCATGGACCGCAAGGCCAAGGGGAACGTGATCGTCATCAAGCGCAAGACGGTGGTCGCCGGCGGCCATCACGGCGGCGCCTGGAAGGTCGCCTATGCCGATTTCGTGACGGCGATGATGGCCTTCTTCCTGCTGATGTGGCTGCTCAGCGTCACCGACGAGGAGACCCGGCTCGGGCTCGCCGACTACTTCAGCCCGACGATCCCGATCCATTCGACCCGCGGCGGCGGCGACGGCCCGTTCGACGGCGCGACCATGTTCAGTCAGGACATCCTGGCCAGGGACGAGACGGGCCAGAAGGGCGATCCCAACCGGATGGACGTGCCGGGCGCGCCCGACCAGAGCCTCTACGACATCGCCGAGGAGCTGATGGGCGGCAGCGGCGACGCCATGTCCGCCGATCCCCTGCTCAAGCATATCGCGACCCGGGTGACCGACGAGGGCCTGATCATCGAGGTCTTCGACATTTCCGGCTCGCCGCTCTTCGACGGGAACACCGCCGATACCAATCCGATCCTGGTGCGGCTCCTGCACATGATCGGGCGGGTGCTGTCGCGGACGGCCAATCCGGTGGCGATCAGCGGGCATCTGGCGGCGACCGACGTCGGGCCGGATGCGCCCGATCCCTGGCGGCTGTCGGGCGAGCGGGCCCAGATCTCGCGCGAACTGCTGGTCGCGGCGGGCGTCGCGGACCCGCGGCTGGCGCGGGTGACCGGCAAGGCCGACCGCAACCACGTGACCGACGAGCCCTCCGATTCGCGCAACCGGCGGATCGAGATCACCTTGCTGCGCCGTTTCGAGCCCTGAGCCCGTTAGCACGATCTTAAGCCGCAGGCCCCATGCATTGCGCCGTGTAACGAGTCTCCAGCGGCCGACCTTCACGGGACAAAGGACTGAGTATGGGTATCTCCTCGTCGATGAACGCCGGTGTTTCCGGCCTCAACGCGAATGCGAACAAGCTCGCCACCATCTCCGACAACATCGCGAATTCGCAGACCTACGGCTACAAGCGCGCCGACGTCGATTTCGCCTCGATGACCGTGAGCGACGCCAAATCGCCGAGCACCGTCGGCGGCGGCCGCTGGTTCACCGCCGGCGGCGTGCGCACCAACGCGGTCTGGGACGTGCAGGAGAAGGGCGCCCTCGCCCAGACCAACAATTCGACCGATCTCGCGATCACCGGGCGCGGCTTCCTGCCGGTCAGCGCGGTTTCCGCGATCGGGCAGCCGACCGCCGACATGCCCTTCATGCTGACGACCACGGGCTCGTTCTCGACCAATGCCGACGGCTATCTGACCACGCCCTCGGCCCTGGTGCTCATGGGCTGGCCCGCGGATGCCAACGGCGTGGTGGGCTCCTATCCGCGCGACACGGTCAGCGGGCTCCAGCCGGTCCGGGTCAACATGTCCTCGGTGGCGGTGGAGCCGACCTCGCAGGTCACGCTCAACGTCAACCTGCCGACCGACGACGTCGAGGCCGGGGCCACGGGCGATCCGCGGGTGGTGACGGTCGAGTATTTTGACAATATCGGCGGGTCGAACACGCTCACCGCGACATTCCTGCCCACGGTTCCTGCCCCGGGCAATCCGCGCAGCAACGAATGGACGCTCACCCTGACCGACCAGGCCACGGGCCAGTCGGCGGGCGACTACACGCTCACCTTCAGCGATGTGCCGCCGAATGCCGGCGGCCTGGCCAGCGTCACCGGCCCGGTCGGCGGCGCGCTCACCTCGAGCTACGACCCGGTCACCGGCGACCTCATGCTCGACCTCGGCAACCAGCAGATCACCTTCGGCCTCGGCTCGACCAGCGCCACCGGCCCGCAGCACATGTCGCAGCTCTCCTCGACCTTCTCCTCGGTCGGCGTCAGCCACAACGGCAATGCCGCGGGCATCTACACCGGCCTCAGCATCGACGAGAAGGGCTATCTCCACGCCACCTATTCGAGCGGCTTCTCCAAGGTGATCTACCAGATCCCCGTGGCCGACATGCCGAACCCGAACGGGCTGAGGGTGCTCGACAACCAGTGCTTCGCCCTGTCGCAGGCCTCGGGCTCGCTCTTCCTCTGGAACGCCGGCGAGGGGCCCACGGGCGGAATCGAGGGCTTCGCGCGGGAGCAGTCGACCACCGATATCGCCAACGAACTCACCCAGCTCATCCAGACCCAGCGCGCCTATTCGTCGAACGCCAAGATCATCCAGACGGTGGACGAGATGCTGCAGGAAACCACCAACCTCAAGCGCTGAGGCGCGTCCGGCTGAGCGGAGATCGTCGACATGAGCATTTCCAACGCGCTGAACAATGCCGCGTCCGGCCTCGCGGCTTCCGCGCGGCTCGCGGACACGATCTCCAACAACGTGGCGAACGCCATGACGCCCGGCTTCGGCCGGCGGACGACGGAGCTCTCCTCGGTGGCGCTCGGCGGGTTCGGCTCCGGCGTCAAGGTCATGGGCACGGGCCGCACCGACGACCCGTTCCTGACCGCCGAGCGGCGCGGCATGGACGCGGCGCTCGGGGCCACGGGAACCCGGTCGGACGCCTATGAGCGCATGCTCGCGGCCTTCGGCGATCCGGGAAGCGCTGGCGCTCTCTCCACGCTCGCGACCCGCCTCGAGACGACGCTGATGTCGGCGACCGCCTCGCCGCAATCGGTGCCGAAGCTCGCCGAGGCGGTGAATTCGGCCAAGGACGTCGCCGCCGCCGTCAACCGCATCGCCGCGGAAAATTCCCGCCTCCGCACCGAGGCCGATGCGGAGATCAACCGCCAGGTGACCCAGGTCAACGACGCGCTCAAGGCGGTGCAGGACATCAACCGCAAGATCGCCAATCTCGAACCGCAGGGCGTCGATACCTCGGCGCTCCAGGACGAACGGCACCGGATCATCGACGGGATCTCGTCGATCATCCCCGTGCGCACGGTCAAGCGCGACGGCAACCAGGTCGCGATCTATACGGCCAATGGCGCGCCACTGCTGGACGGGCGCCTCTTCGCCCTGAGCTTCCAGCCCGCCCCGAACGTCGTCACCGCCGACATGACCCTGGGCGCGCCGCTCGGCCGGTTGATGCAGGATCTGGGCGCATCGACCGGGCCGGTGCCGGTCGACATGGGAACCGGCGCCGGCCTGATGGACGGTGGCTCGCTCTCGGCGCTCTTCGAGGTGCGCGACCGGATCGTGCCGGAATTCGATGCCGAGATGGACCGCTACGCCAACGACCTGATCGAACGCTTCCGCGACCTGATGCCGCCGGCGGCGCTGGACGGCTCCGGCAACGGCCTGTTCGTGGACCGCAGCCCCGGCCCGCTGACCGGCCTCGCCGGGCGGCTCCAGGTCAATGTCGCGGTCGATCCGGCACAGCCGGGCGGCGCCGTCTGGCGGCTGCGCGACGGGTTGAGCGCCGCCGCGCCCGGGAACGAGGGATTCGGCACCTATCTGCAGGCGCTTTCCGACGCCATGGTCGATCCGCGCAATCCGGTCGGCTTCGTCTCGCAGAACGCCGCCAACGGCAGCGCCACCATGGCCTCGGAGATCGCCTCCTTCTTCGCCGGGCGCGCCGCGCGCAGCGACGAGGATCGGGCCTATCTCAACGCCCGCCAGGCCGTGCTCGCCGAACGCGAAACCCATGCCATCGGCGTCGACACCGACGGGGAGCTGCAATCGCTGATCCTCGTCGAGCAGAGCTATGCCGCCAATGCGCGCGTGCTCACCGTGGTCGATACGCTGATGAAGCTTCTGCTGGAGGCCTGAGTCCCATGAAAGTCAACGGAGCCTCGGATCTGGCGCGCATGCAGGCCCTGCAGGGGCGCGCCTTCAACACCCGCGCCGCGCTCGACCTTGCCGCCAGGGAACTGACCACCGGCCAGAAGACCAGCCGCTACGAGGCGACGGGGGGCAATCTCACGCGGCTCTTCGCGCTGGAGCGCTCGCTCGACCGCAATGCGGTCTTCTCCGAGACGATCTCCCTGACCGAACTGCGCCTTGACGTGATGCAGGAAAGCCTCGGGCGCATCCTCGCGCCGGCCGAAAGCCTCGCGATCGACCTCACGAGCGCGGTCGGGCAGGGCGATGTCGCCGGCGCCCTCTTGCATGCGGAGACCGCGCGCACGATCTTCAGGGACGTTGTCGGCATCCTCAACACCCAGGTGGCGGGCCAGTCGCTCTTCGCGGGCACTGCGACCGACAGCACCGCCCTGGCGCCGGCCGATGCCATCCTTGCCGATCTCGATGCGCTCGCCGCCGGCGCCGCAACCGCCGCGGATGCGATCACCGCCATCGACGCCTATTTCCAGAAGCCCGGGGGCGCCTTCTATACCAACGGCTACATCGGCTCCGTCGACGACCTCTCGCCGGTCGAGATCGGCGAGGGCCAGCGCATCGACTACGGGATGCGCGCCGATGCCGACGAGCTGGTGGCCGTTCTGCGCGCGCAATCCCTCGCGGCCGTGGTCGAGGGCGGCGCCTTCGCCGGCCAGCCCGCCGAGCAGATGACCCTCCTCGGCACGGCCGGCTCCCGGCTGCTCGCCGCCAAAGAGGGCATCCTCGACCTGCGCGCCTGGGTCGGCGTCTCGCAGGAGACCGTCGAGCGGGCGCGGGCGGAGCGCATCGGCGAGCGCGACACGCTCGACATCGCTCGCGCCAAGATCGTCGCGACCGATCCGCTCGAATCGGCCTCGAACTACCAGACGCTGCAGGTTCAGCTCGAATCGATCTACACGGTGACCTCGCGCCTCGCGAACCTGCGCTTCACCAATTTCCTGCGCTGAGGACGCAATGATCCGTTCCCTCACCGGAGTCCTTCTCGCACTTCTCCTCCCGGTCCTCGGCGGCCTCGCCGATCCGGCGCTGGCGTCGCCCGCCCGGATCAAGGATCTGGTGGAGGTCGACGGCGTGCGCGGCAACGACCTGCTCGGCTACGGCCTCGTGGTCGGTCTCGACAACAGCGGCGATTCCTTGCGCAACTCGCCCTTCACCGAGGATGCCATCGTCAACCTGCTCGAGCGGCTGGGCGTGAACGTCACCGGCGAGCAGATCCGCGCGCGCAACGTGGCGGCGGTGCTGGTCACCGCGACCCTGCCCGCCTTCTCCCGCGCCGGCTCGCAGATCGACGTCACGGTCTCGGCGATCGGCGATGCGCGCAGCCTTCTCGGCGGCACGCTGGTGATGACGCCGCTCAATGCCGCCGACGGCCAGATCTACGCCGTGGCCCAGGGCTCGATCATCGCCGGCGGCATCGTCGCCGAGGGCGAGGCCGCCTCCGTGACCCAGGGCGTGCCGACCTCGGGGCTGATCCCCTCCGGGGCGCGGGTCGAGCGCGAGGTCGCCTTCGATTTCACCCAGTCGCGCGACATCCGGCTGGCGCTGCGCAACCCGGATTTCACCACCGCCGCCCGCATGGAGGCCGCGATCAACCAGAACGTCGGCGCGCGGGTCGCGCGGATGCTCGATGCGGGCACCGTGCGGCTCGACCTCGCCGCGGTGGGCATCGACACGCCGGCGCTCCTGATGGCGCAGATCGAGAACATCGAGGTCCAGACCTCCACGCGCGCGCGCGTCGTCGTCGATCAGCGCTCGGGCACGATCATCCTCGGCTCGGACGTGCGCATCAGCCGCGTCGCGGTGACGCAGGGCTCGCTCACGCTCAGCGTCGAGGAGACGCCGCTGGTGTCCCAGCCCAATCCCTTCGCGGACGGGCGCACGGTGGTCGTTCCCCGCACCGACGCGCAGATCACCGAGGATCCGGGCAATGGCCTCGCCATCGTGGAGAATTCGGTCTCGCTGCCGCAGGTCGTGGCCGGCCTGAACGCGCTGGGCGTTTCCGCCGGCGACATGATCGACATCCTGAAGTCGATCAAGGCGGCGGGCGCGCTCCACGCCGAATTCATCGTGCAATAGGCCCTGAGGCCGGGGCGGCGCTCAGGCGTATTGCGCCGGCCTCGAGGGTCATCCGCCAGCTCGCCCGCGGCGCCATGCGGTCGCGGGAGCGGGTCAGGATCCAGCTTGCCATGCCGTTCCCTGCCCAGCCCGGCGAGGGGGCGACGTGCCAGCGGGTCTCCACGCCCGCGGCGCCGCCGGGGTCGGGGGTGAGCAAGAGCGCGAGCGGGGCGGTGCCGCGGTCCGCGCCGGCCTCGGCGGCGAGATGCAGCCGGCGCACGGCGGTGAGGTCCGGCGGGGCGGGGAGGCCGACCGCGACCAGCGGCACCACGCCGCTGCGCAGCGCCTCCTCGGCGGCGGCGAGCAATTCGGGGGCGGTGCGGGCCGTCCCGAAGATCAGCCTTCCGGGGTCGAGGTAGGGCAGCACCCCGTCCCCGTTGAGCTTCTCGGCGTACCACCCCGGCTGGAGCCAGAGGATCGGCCCGCGCGCCGCCCCCCCTGCCAGCAGCGCGAAAAGCACGCGCGCCGGGCCCGTCGCCTCATGCGCCCGGGCCCGCGCGAGTGCGAGCCCGGGGGCGAGGCGGAGCGCGTCGGGGGCGGGGGCGTGACGGGTCTGGAGCATGGCGGCCGCTGAATGTTCGCTGTATGTTCTCACGATGCCCGGCGGCTGGCAAGGGCCTGCGGCGGGGCATCCGGCATGCACGATCCCGCTGGCGCGAGCCGGTGGTTCAGGCCATCCTGCAGGACGAGGATCGGAGGCCTTGCGGCATGGCGAAGTTCGTCTTCGGAATGAACCTGTCCCTGGACGGCTATGTCGACCATCAGGCATTCGCGCCCGATCCCGCGCTCTTCCGTCACTGGACGGAGCAGGTGCGCGGCCTGACGGGCAGCCTCTACGGTCGCCGCCTCTACGAGATCATGCGGTATTGGGACGTGGACGATCCCGGATGGACCGAGGCGGAACGCGACTTCGCGACGGCCTGGCGGAACCAGCCGAAATGGGTCGTGTCGCGCTCCCTGACCTCGGTCGGGCCCAATGCCACGCTCGTCGGGCAGGATGTCGAGGCGGCGGTCCGCGGGCTGAAGGCCCGGCTCGCGGGAGAGATCGACGTCGGCGGGCCGGACCTCGCGCGAAGCCTGTCCGATCTCGGTCTCGTCGACGAATACCGGCTCTATTTCCACCCGGTCGTGCTGGGCAGCGGCAAGCCGTTCTTCGCCGGCCCCCGGCCGCCGCTCCGTCTCGTGGCCAGCGAGCCGTTCGGCGCGGACGTGATTAGGCTGACATACGTTCCTGCCTGATCGCGGGTCACGCAGGCGCCGTTTCATACCAGCGGCCCTCGCTGCCGACTCCTGTTCCTCCCGCGGCCGGGTGTCCCCAGCCCGATCGACCCGTGGCGATCGGGCCGCGCCGGCCCTGCCGGGGGCCGGCGCGCTTCGCACGCCGTCCAGGGCCGCCCCGTCCCGATCCTCGACCGACGGTGATGCGGCACCCCCCCTCGCCCTGCGGCTCGCGCCCCCGGGCGACCGGACCGGGCAAGGCGCCGCCGGCGCCTCGCCTCCTCGATCCGGGGGCATGCGGCGCGGGCCGCGCGGGGCGCGGCCTTTTCCCTGTCCCGGGAGTCGGCCTCGGGATCGGTCGATCGCAAGGGCCGCCGGTTTCAGACCGCGATCCTGCTCCTGCAGCGCCCCGCCACCCGGAGGCGCCAGCCGGAACACCGGTACGAAGGGCCCTCGGCAGGAGGCAATTGGCCTATTCCGCCGCGACCTCCATCCCGAAGGCCGCGTCCATCAGCGTGCGGGTGTAGTCGGTCTGCGGGGCGTCGAAGACCGCGTCGCCGTCGCCGGCCTCGACCACGTCGCCGTTCTGCATGACCATGACCTTGTGCGCCAGCGCCCGGACCACGCGCAGGTCGTGGCTGATGAAGATATAGGCCAGCCCGTATTTCGCCTGGAGCCGGCGCAGCAGGTCGACGATCTGCACCTGCACCGTCATGTCGAGCGCGGAGGTGGGCTCGTCGAGCACCACGAGCTTGGGCTGCAGGATCATGGCGCGGGCGATGGCGATGCGCTGGCGCTGGCCGCCGGAGAATTCGTGCGGGTAGCGGTCGCGCGTCTCCGGGTCGAGGCCGACCTCGCGCAGGATCGCGGTGACGCGCGCGGTGTCGTCGCCGGCGAGCCGGTGCACGCCGAGGCCCTCGGCGACGATCTGCTCGATGGACATGCGGGGGCTGAGCGAGCCGTAGGGGTCCTGGAAGACCATCTGCATGTCCCGGCGCAGGTCGCGCAGGTCGCGGTTCGGCAGGCCCTGGATGTCCCTCCCGAGGAAGACGATGCGGCCCTCCGACGAGATCAGCCGCATGATCGCGAGCGCGAGCGTCGTCTTGCCCGAGCCGCTCTCGCCGACGATGCCGAGCGTCTCGCCCTCGCGGATGGCGAGGCTCGCCCCGTTGACCGCCTTGATATGGCCGACCGTGCGGCGCATCAGGCCGCGGCGGATCGGGAACCAGACGCGCAGGGCCTCGGTCTCGATCACCGTCTCGGCGCCGATGGCGACCGGCTCGGGGCGGCCCGAGGGTTCGGCGGCGAGCAGCATCCGGGTATAGGGATGCTGCGGCGCGGCGAAGATCTGCGCGGTGGGGCCGGTCTCCACGATCTCGCCGTCCTTCATCACCGCCACCCGGTCGGCGATGCGGCGCACGATGCCCAGGTTGTGGGTGATGAAGAGCATGCCCATGCCCTCGGCGCGCTGGATCTCGGCCAGGAGCTCGAGGATCTGCGCCTGGATGGTGACGTCGAGCGCGGTGGTGGGCTCGTCGGCGATCAGGATGTCCGGGCCGTTGGCGAGCGCCATGGCGATCATCACCCGCTGGCGCTGGCCGCCGGAGAGCATGTGCGGGAAGTCGCGCAGCCGGCTCTCCGGGTCGCGGATGCCGACCTGGTCGAGCAGCTCGACGATGCGCGCGGCGGCGGGCGCGCCGGTGAGGCCCTGGTGCAGCGCGAGGCTCTCGCCGATCTGGCGCTCGATGGTGTGGAGCGGGTTGAGCGAGGTCATCGGCTCCTGGAAGATGAAGCTGATGTCGTTGCCGCGCACGTCGCGCAGGGTGCGCGCATCGGCGCCGGTCATCTCGCGGTCGCGGTAGCGCACCGATCCGGTGACATCGGCATTGTCGGGCAGGAGCCGCACCGTGGAGAGTGCCGTGACCGACTTGCCCGAGCCGCTTTCGCCCACGAGCGCCAGCGTCTCGCCGGCGCGGAGATCGAAGCTGACCCCGCGCACGGCGCGGGTCTCGCGGCCGCCCTGCACGAAGGTGACGGAGAGGTCGCGGACCGTCAGGATCGGCGCGCCCGGTGCTACCCGCTTGCTCATCGGAAGGTCTTTCGCGGGTCGAAGGCGTCGCGGACGCCCTCGAAGATGAAGACGAGCAGCGAGAGCATGACGGCGAAGGCGAAGAAGGCGGTCAGCCCCAGCCAGGGCTTGGTGACGTTGTTCTTGCCCTGGAGCGCCAGCTCGCCCAGCGAGGGATAGGAGGGCGGCAGGCCGAGACCGAGAAAGTCGAGCGCGGCCAGCCCGCCGATGGCGCCGGTGATGATGAAGGGCAGCAGCGTCAGCGTGGCGACCATGGCGTTCGGCAGCAGGTGGCGGAACATGATGGTGGTGTCGTTCACCCCGAGCGCGCGGGCGGCGCGCACGTATTCGAAGTTGCGTGCGCGCAGGAATTCCGCGCGCACCACGCCCACCAGCGAGGTCCAGGAGAAGAGGGCGATCAGCAGCGTGAGCAGGGTGAAGTTCATCACGAAGATCGCCGAGAGGATGATGATGATGTAGAGCGAGGGGATGTTCTGCCAGATCTCGACGATGCGCTGGAAGAAGAGGTCGACCCAGCCGCCGAAATAGCCCTGGGCGGCGCCGGCGAGGATGCCGATCACCGAGGAGAAGGCGGCCACCACCAGCGCGAAGAGCACCGAGATGCGGAAGCCGTAGATGACGCGGGCCAGCACGTCGCGGGTCTGGTCGTCGGTACCGAGCCAATGGGCGCGGTCGGGCGGCGAGGGCGCGCGGACCACGTCGTAGTTGATGGTGTCGAAGGCATAGGGCACCGGCGGCCAGAGCATCCAGCCGCGCTCGATGGGCTCGCCGTCCACCTTGCCCGAGGCGGCTTCCTCGTAGATGCCGAGCGGATCGTCGAGGCAGGCCTCGAGCCCGCCGGTCCGGATCAGGCAGCGCACCTCCGGCGAGGGGTATTCGGCCTCCGTCGCGAATTCGCCGCCGAAATCCCGTTCGGAATAGAAGTGGAAGATCGGCATCTTCAGCTCGCCGCGGAACCAGACGAGGATCGGCTTGTCGTTGGCGACGAATTCGGCGCAGAGCGTCACGAGAAAGAGCGCGAGAAAGATCCACAGCGACCAGAAGGCGCGGCGGTTGGACCGGAAGTTCGCGATCCGGCGGCGCTGCAGCGCGTTCAGACGCAAGTTCAGGCCTCCCGCTTCTCGAAGTCGATGCGCGGATCGACCCAGACATAGGTCATGTCCGAGATGATGCCGATCACGAGGCCGAGCAGGCCGAAGACATAGAGCGTGCCGAAGACCACCGGATAGTCGCGCTGGATCGCCGCCTCGTAGCCGAGCCGGCCGAGGCCGTCGAGCGAGAAGACCGTCTCGATGATGAGCGAGCCGGAGAAGAAGACCGAGATGAAGAGGCCCGGAAAGCCCGCGATGACGATGAGCATCGCATTGCGGAAGACATGGCCGATCAGCACCCTGCGCTCGGAGAGCCCCTTGGCGCGGGCGGTGACGACATATTGCTTCTTGATCTCCTCGAGGAAGGAATTCTTGGTCAGAAGCGTGAGCGTGGCGAAGGAGCCGATGGTCAGCGCCGTGACCGGCAGGACGATGTGCCAGAGATAGTCGAGGATCTTCGCCCCGAGGCTGAGGCTCTCCCAATTGTCCGAGGTCAGGCCGCGCAGCGGGAAGATCTGGAAATAGCTGCCGCCGGCGAAGAGCACGATCAAGAGGATCGCGAAGAGGAAGCTCGGGATCGAATAGGCGACGATGATCAGCCCCGAGGTCCAGGTGTCGAAGGGCATGCCGTCGCGCACCGCCTTGCGGATCCCGAGCGGGATCGAGATGGTATAGGCGAGCAGCGTCGACCAGAGGCCGAGCGAGATCGAGACCGGCATCTTCTCCAGCACCAGATCGACCACCGAGATCGAGCGGAAATAGCTCTCGCCGAAATCGAAGCGCATGTAGTTCCAGAGCATCAGGAAGAAGCGCTCGAGCGGTGGCTTGTCGAAGCCGAACTGCTTCTCCAGGTCGGCGATGAAATCGGGCGGCAGGCCCTGGGCGCCGCGGTATTCCGAGCTGCCGCCGGTCACGGGCGCACTGCCTCCGCCGCCACCCCCGCCGGCGATGCGGTCGAAGACGCCGCCGGATTCGCCCTGGATCTCGGCGATGATCTGCTCGACCGGGCCGCCGGGCATGAACTGGACCAGCACGAAGTTGATCACCAGGATGCCGAACAGCGTCGGAAGGATCAGGAGCAGGCGGCGCAGGACATAGGCGCCCATGTCAGCGGATCGCCCCCGATGCGCGCAACTCGCCGTAGCGCGCCTGATCCGCCCACCAGATGCCGGGAATGCCGATGCTGTATTCGGGCAGGGTCTCCGGCTCGCGGTAATAGTCGTAATAGGCGATCCAGCTGTCGGGCCGCACCCAGTAGGGGACGCGGATGCGCATCGCCCGCAGGACCCGGTCGAGCGCGCTCACCCGCACCCTCAGCTCCTCGCGCGTCTCGGCGCGCACGATCATGTCGATGAGCTTGTCGACGCCGGCATTGGACACGCCGGAGACCGCCAGCCCGCCGCCCACATTGGCGTATTCCGAGCCGAAGGCGTCGCGCAGCTCGATCCCGGGCAGCTCGCTCATGGGAATGAAGACATGCATGGCGTCGAAATCGAAGGTCTCGGCGCGCTCGCGCCACTGGGCGCTGTCCACGAAGCGCAGCCTGGCGTCGATGCCGATCCCCTGGAGCTCCTTGGCGAAGGGCGAGAGATACTGCTCGGCGTCGGGGCTCGCATACATCATCTCGAAGGTGAACTGCTGCCCGTCCGGGCCGACCAGCCGGCCGTTCTCGAGGGTATAGCCCGCCTCGTTGAAGAGCTGGATCGCGCGGCGCTGGCGCTGGCGGTCCCGCTGGCTCGATCCCTCGCCGGCATAGGGCGTTGCGGCGGGGTCGTTCAGGATGTCGCCGATGCCCTCGGGCAGGTCGTCGAGCACCGCTTCGAGCACCGCGCGCTCCTCGGGCGAGGGCGGTCCCTCGGCCGCCATGTCGCTGCGTTCCCAGAAGCTCGCCACGCGCTCCTCGACGCCGTGGAACAGGCGGCTGTTGAAGAACTCGAAGTTGAACATGGTCTCGATCGCCTCGCGGACGCGAATGTCCTGGAACTTGTCGCGCCGGAGGTTGAAATAGAGCCCGCCCGCGTTCGGGACGGTATGGGCCGGGATCTCCTGGAGCACCACGTCGCCCTTGCGCCGCGCCGGGAAGTCGTAGCCGTTGAGCCAGCGCTCGGCATTGACCTCGCCCCGGAAGGTGTAGGCCCCGGCCTTGAACGCCTCGAAGGCGCTGCCCTGATCGGTGTAGTAATCGATGCGGATGCGATCGACGTTGTTCTGGCCGACGTTCACCGGCAGATCCTTGGCCCAGTAATCCTCGTCGCGCGCATAGACGATCGTGCGCCCCGCATCGGCGCTCTCGACCTGGTAGGCGCTGGAGCCGAGCGGCGGATCCATGGAGCTCTTGGAGAAGTCGCGGTCCTCGAAATAGGCCTTGGAGAAGATGCCCATGCCCGCGACCAGCGGCACCAGGTCGCGGGGCGAGGCGCCCTCGGCGAAGGTGAACTTGACCTCGTGCGGCCCCAGGGCCTCGACCTTCTCGATCTCGCCGAAATAGGCGCGGTAGCGGAACTGGCCCTTGTTCTGCATCGCGTCCACGGTGAAGACCACGTCCTCGGCGGTCAGCGGGCTGCCGTCGGAGAACCGCGCCTCGGGGCGCATCTTGAAGCTGACCCAGTGCTTGTCGGGCGGATAGGTCACGCTCTCGGCGACGAGGCCGTAATATTCGCCGAGCGTGTCGTCGGGGCTGACCATGAGGCTGTCGAAGACCCCCCAGGCGCCTTCGGCGGCATCGCCCTTCTCGGTGAAGGGGGTGAGTGAATCGTAGCTGCCCAGCGTCCATGTGTGGTGGATCCCGCCCTTCGGCGCGTCCGGGTTGACATAGGCGAAATGCTCGAAGCCCTCGGGATAGGTGAGCTCGCCGAAAGTCGCGATGCCGTGGCTGGTGATGACATCCTCCTCCTCGGAGGCCGCCTGTCCGGCCGTCGCCAGCAGGAGCGAGCCCGCCAGAAGCGCCGCGGCATGGCGTCGGAGAGGATGGGAGCGGGCGAGAGGGGCAGGGGTTGTCATGCGTGCGAATCCAGTCGGGCGCCGATCGAGTCGAGCGCATTGCGAAGGGAGGCGAGCGCGCCGCTGTCCCGCAGCGCCTCGACCATCTGCAGGCTCAGCGTGCCCTCGGTGGCGAGTGCGTCCCGCGCCGCGGCGAGGCCGCCGCGCCGGGGCTCGGAGGCCGCCAGGAAGCCGCGCATGAGCTGCGCGGTATAGATCTCCGCGCTCTCCGGGTCGCCGGTCGCGGTGCCGAGCCAGTCGGCACCGGCATCGAGCATGGCGAGCATGCCCGGCACCATGGCGCAGACCGCGAAATGGCGGTTGAGTGCGGCTTCGGTCGCGACCTCGATCACCGGGTTCTCCGGCCCGAACAGCGCCCGGAGATCCGCCGGCGGCCCGTAGACCGGCAGCGGGCAGCCGCCCTGCTCGAGAAAGCCGAGCGGGATCGTCGCGGAGACCGCGCCGGCCGGCGCGCAGAGGCGCTGCAGCTCGGCCATCGCCACGCCGGCCATCACCGAGATCACGCGGTGATCGGCGCGAAAGGCGAGTGGCGCCAGCACGTCCCCGGCGAGACGCGGGCGCAGGCAGAGGAAGACCACGTCGGATCCGTCCAGGACATCCTGGTTCGGGGCGACGGAGATCGTCTCGAAGGCCCCGGCCAGCGCCGCCGCTGTCTCGGCGTTCCGCCCGGAGACCAGGACGGGATGGCCGCGCCGCGCGGCCGCCCGGGCCATGGGGGCGGCGATATGGCCGGTGCCGATGAAACCGACGCGGGTCATGGCGCATGACCCCGCCACCGGGGGGCGTCGAAGGCCCGGGCCGTGGTGTCCGTCACAGAATCCGGCCCGGAGGCGCGCGCAGAGGCTGTTTCTGTAACGGCAGGGGCCATCTACCATCCGGCGACTGTGGGACTCGGTATCCTCGGATTAGTCGCGCCAAGCGATCGCGTAAAGCGAGAGTCGCGCTACGCCCGTGCAGGATTTCGTGAGGGCCGCGTGAGCGGCCGCCGGCCCGGTCGCCGCCGGCTCAGTTGCTGATCGATTCCAGATAGGCGATCACGTTCGCGCGGTCCTCGTCCTTGGGCAGGCCGGCGAAGGACATCGAGGTACCCGGCGCGAAGGCCTTGGGATCGGCGAGGAAGTGGAAGAGCGCCTCCGGATCCCAGGCGCCGCCGACCTTCTGCAGGGCGCCGGAATACTTGAAGTCCGCGACCGTTCCCTTGTCGCGGCCGATGACGCCGTCGAGATGCGGGCCGACGGCGTTGGAGCCGTCCACCTTGTGGCAGGCGCCGCATTTCTTGAACACGGTCGCGCCCTTGTCCACGTCGGCCGCGGAGACGAGCGCGGCCACGTCGACGGTCTCGGCGGGCGCTTCGCTCTCGCCGCCCGATTCCGGGGTCTCGATGATGAAGGCGACCTCTTCGCTGTGGGTGTCGAAGATCATCTCCGACGCGGTGGCAATCAGCAGGAAGACCAGCAGGCTGCCGCAGATCGCGCCGACGTATTTCGTGATCACCATCGTGTTCATGGATGTAGTCAACCCCCGCTTCCGCCGCGTATCCGGCCTGCGTCACAACACCCGGTCGTTCTAGCCGGATCCCGCGCTCGATGGCAAGGCGCAGAACGCGCCCCGCACCGCGGCGCCCGGCGGAAATGCATCCGGCAGCGCCCCGTCCGGCCGGGCTCAGAATGCGCCAGCGTCACCATCCCGCCCGGCGGGCACCGCCGGGCAGCGCCCGACCCGCCCCCAGGCGGGCGCTCCGCTCCCGCCCGTGCCGGGCGCTGCCCTCATTTTGGGGCGGTACGGTTGAAAAAAAGGAACGCCCGATGCGATGGCCCTGCCTTGGCGGGTGGCACCAGTTGATCTTTGCCGGGCGCCGGACTAGGCAGCGAAGCTTGCCGCAACCGGGGATCATCCGACATGACCAGCCCGAGCGGGGCGATCGCCTTCCAGGGCATCCCCGGCGCCTATTCGCATCAGGCCTGCACCGAGGTCTATCCGGATCTCGAGGCCCTGGCCTGCAACACCTTCGAGGGCGCGCTGGCGGCCGTGCACGACGGTCGGGCGGCGCTCGCGATGATGCCGGTGGAGAACTCCACCTACGGGCGCGTCGCGGACCTGCACCACCTCCTGCCGGATTCGGGGCTCCACATCATCGGCGAGCATTTCCTGCGCGTGCACATCAACCTGCTCGGGGTGGCCGGCGCGACCCTGCCCGAGATCCGCACCGCGATGAGCCATACCGTGCTGCTCGGCCAGTGCCGGGCCTTCCTGCGCGAGCACGGCATCGCGCCGCGGGTCGGCGCCGATACTGCCGGTTCCGCCGAGGCGGTGGCGCGGGCCGGCGATCCGGCGCTCGCGGCGCTCGCCTCCGAGCTCGCCGGCAGGATCTACGGGCTGAAGGTGCTGGCGCGGCACATCGAGGACCAGTCGAACAACACCACGCGCTTCCTCGTCATGGCGCCGCGCCCCGCGCCGGCGCCCGCGGGCGACGCGCTGACGAGCTTCGTCTTCCGCGTGCGCAACCTGCCGGCGGCGCTCTACAAGGCGCTCGGCGGCTTCGCGACCAATGGCGTCAACATGATCAAGCTCGAGAGCTACATGATCGACGGGCATTTCACCGCGACCCAGTTCTATGCCGACATCGAGGGACGGCCGGAGGATCCGGCGGTGGCGCGGGCGCTGGAGGAACTCGACTACTTCACCACCAAGCTGCAGATCCTCGGCACCTATCCGGCGCATCCCTATCGCAAGTCCCAGGAGCCGGCCTTCGGGCTTTGACCGCGCAGACGGACGGAGTAGGCTCGGGGAGCCGCTACCGGTCCGCCGCGGATGTCTTCCCGGCGCCGGAGGCCGAGGGGAGGATCCGACCATGCTGCGCAAGACGATCCCGACAATCCTGCTCGCCGCCTTCTCGGGTCCGGCGCTGGCCGAGCGCATTGCCGCGCCCGAGGGGGCGGCGGCCTATATCATCGCGCCGGCGGACGGCGCCACGGTCACGGGCCCGGTGACGGTTGTCTTCGGGCTGAGGGGGATGGGCATCGCCCCGGCGGGGGTCGGGAAGGAGGGCACCGGCCACCATCACCTGCTGATCGACATCGAACCGGAGGCGCTCGACCTCGACGCCGCCCTGCCGGCGGACGACCACGTGAAGCATTTCGGCGGCGGCCAGACCGAGACGAGCCTGGATCTCGCGCCGGGCAGGCATACCCTGCGGCTGCTGCTCGGCGACATGAACCACGTGCCCTTCGATCCGCCGGTTGTCTCCGAGGAGATCACCGTCACGGTCGAATAGGCGCTCAGGATCCCGTGCGCCGGCAGTCCTCGAGCAGCATGTCCTGGCGATCGCCGCTGTCGCGGGCGAGAAAGCCCTCGTCGCCCTTGCCGTGCCAGACGAGGCCGCCGCCATCCATGGCGAGGTAGCGCACGCCCGATCCCGTCGGGCTCGCCTGCATCGGCACGAGCTGGCCGCCATAGGCCACCACTGCCCAGCCGGGGGCGCCGGGGACGTTGAGATAGGCGACCTGCAGCGCGGCGCCGCCCGCGCAGAGATAGGTCGCCGAGACGGCCTGCGGCGCCTCCTCTGCCACCGCCACGGCCGCGCCGAAGGCCAGCGCCAGCGCGGGGGCCGCGATCCGTCCGAAAAGGGTCATCCTCGTTCCTCTCCCTCGCTGGTCCCGGCGGCGGGTCAATCCAGCCGGTCGGCCAGCCAGCGCTCGATCAGGAAGCGGGCGATCGCGCCGCGCCGGGACGGGCGGATGACCGGGTCGAGGCCGGCGAGGGCAGCCATGGCGCGCTCGCGGCTGACCCAGAGCGCGTCCTCGATCTCCGTCGGGTCGAGCCTCAGCTCCCGGCCGAGCGCCTCGCCGCGGCAGCCGATCATCAGGCTCGAGGGGAAGGGCCAGGGCTGGCTCGCGAGATACTCGACGCGGCCGACCCGGACGCCGGTCTCCTCGAAGGTCTCCCGCCGCACCGCCGCCTCGATGGTCTCGCCGGGCTCCATGAAGCCCGCGAGCAGCGAATACATGCCCTCCGGCCAGCTCGACTGCCGGCCGAGCAGCAGCGAGTTGCCCGAGAGGATCAGCATGATCACCACCGGGTCGGTGCGCGGGAAATGCTGCGCGCCGCAGGCCGGGCAGGAGCGGCGCCAGCCGGCGTCGTCGATCCGGGACGGGCCGCCGCAATTCGCGCAGAAGCGATGGGCGGCGTGCCAGGCGAAGATGCCCTTGGCGGTAGCGGCATTGCCGGCATCGGCGGGCGAGAGCGCGGCCATCACCGCGCGCAGCTCGCCGAAGCGCAGATGCTCGGGCAGGGCGGGATGGGCGGTGCGCGCCTCGTCGAGAAAGGGCGGGGCCGCGGCGGGTTCCGCGATGCCGGCCCAGTCCTCCACCTCGCGGGCGAAGCGCGGCGCGCCGGCCTCCGTCCCGAGCAGGATCGAGGGCGCGTCGGGCGCGAAGACCTCCGAGGCGACCGGCAGCCAGGCCAGCCGCGCGTCGCCGTTGCAGGTGTCGAGCAGCGGCCGGCCACGCCAGAGCGCGAGGCAGCGCGCCTCGCCCGATTCGATGAGCCGGGCGGCATCGGCGCGCAGATGCGTCGCGCGGTCGAGCGACCCGCCGGCGAAGGTGACGGCTTCGGCGTCTCTCATGCGGATCCTTGCCCCGATGCGGCCGCGACCTTGCCGCAAAGCCCCGCGATGCGCAATGCGGCGCCGCGCGCAGGGCTATCGCATTTGGAGCCCATCTTTTCTTCCTCTACCGCACCACCACAGGACGAGGGCAGTGCCCGACCCGGCGGGTGCGAAGCGCCCGCGTCGTGCCGGAGGCACGCCTTCGGCGTGACGGGGCGGGGCGGGCGCTGCCCGGCGGTGCCCGCCGGGCTGGGTGGTGAAACCGGGCGCAACCTGAGCTCGGGCGGAGGGGCTAGCGTTGCCAGAGGCAAGCTCCCGCACCGCCCCGCGCAGGGCTTGATGGACGGCGGGCCTCGGCGTATATCGGCCGCGAGAGGTTGGCGCGGGCAGGCGCCTCGCCAACCCGGTCAGGTCCGGAAGGAAGCAGCCGTAACGAGCCCCGCTTGGGTCGTTGTCCAGCCTCTCACCCGATCGGACGCCGAGGATGGAGGGAATTCATGACTGTCGTCACATCCCTCCGGGCGCAGGCCTGACGCCACCCCGCGTCACGGACTGATCCGCCCGGATAGCCGGACCCCGATCGCGCGGGCGCGCGACGGCGGTCCTTGAGGCAATCCGTCTCCCGAGGGGGAGACAATCCGGACGGACCGATGACCGAAATCACGTATTCCCTGCGCGCGCTGGGCTGGGGCCCGGCGTTCGAGACGCAGCTCGACCTCGAAGAGATGGAGACCCTGGCGCCGATGCGCGTCGCGGCGGTGCACCGCGCCGCCGTCGACCTCCTGGGCGTGGAGGGCGCGCGGCGCGCCGAATGCGCGCCCGGGCTCTCGACGGCCGAGCTCGCGGTCGGCGACTGGGCGCTGCTCGGCCGCGCCGACGGCCGGCTGCACCGACGGCTCGAACGCGCCTCGGTCCTGAGCCGTCGCGCCGCCGGGGAGGGGCGCGAGGAGCAGCTGATCGCGGCGAATGTCGACACGCTCTTCATCGTCTCCTCCTGCAACGCCGATTTCAATCCGGCGCGGATCGAGCGCTACCTGGTGCTGGCGCGCCAGAGCGGGGCGATGCCGGTGCTGGTGCTGACCAAGGCCGATTGCGCCGCCGATCCGGCGGATTACGCGCAGAGGGCGGGCGCGATCGACCGGAGCCTGGCCGTCGAGACCCTGGACGCACGCGACCCCGCGCAATGCGCGCGCCTGCGCGACTGGTGCGGCGAGGGGAGGACCGTGGCGCTGCTCGGCTCCTCGGGCGTGGGCAAGTCGACGCTGATCAATGCGCTGACCGGGGCGGGGCAGGCGACGCGCGGCATTCGCGAGGACGACGCGAAGGGGCGGCACACCACCACGGCGCGCTCGCTGCACGCGATCCCGACGGGCGGCTGGCTGATCGACATGCCCGGCATGCGGGCGCTGCGGCTGCATGACGCGGCCGAGGGCGTCGCCGCGGTCTTCGCCGATATCGCGGCGCTGGCGGCGGACTGCCGCTACGGCGATTGCGCGCACGAGGCCGAGCCCGGCTGCGCGGTCCGCGCGGCGATCGCGGCGGGGACGCTCGACGCGGCGCGGCTGGCGCGCTGGCGCAAGCTGGAGCGCGAGGAGGCGCGCAACACCGAATCCGTGGCCGAGGCCCGGGCGCGCTCCCGGGCGCTGGGGCGGCTCTACCGCTCCGGACAGGCGGCGGGGCGGCGCAAGCGCGGCGATCCCCTCCGGGACGGATGACCCGGACCAGGGCGGTGGCCCGTTCTGGCGCCCGGGGGCAAGTGGGCGCCGGAGCGGCGGTGTAGGTTCCGCGGGCGACGGGCCGAGGGAATCGACCCCGTCGGAATTCACTCAGGAGAAACCATGAAGACGACTATTGCGATTGGAACGGCGCTTGCGCTGACGACCCTGGCAGCGACCGCCGCCGGCGCGCAATCCTTCGAGACCTACGGCACGGAAGGCGACTGGCAGATCGTCGTCAACGACGCGATGGGGCCGGGCTGCCTCGCGATCCGGAAATTCCGGAACCCCACCTCCCAGGTCCAGCTCGGCATCGACGCGACGCGACCCGAGAAGTCCGGGTACATCGCGATCTACGTCGAGGATGCCGCCGGCATCGAGGCGGGCGAGGAGATCCCCGCGTCCTTCGACGTCGATGGTCAGATCTTCGAGGGCACCTTCACCGGGCAGCAGACCAGGGGCTTCGGTGGTGCCTTCGTGCCGGTGAACAACGCCGAATTCATCTACGACCTCGCCAACAAGGAGACGCTGACCATCAGCTATGGCGAGGGGAACCGGGTGATCGTGGGCCTCGACGGCACCGACGCGGCCTTCGCAGCACTGCGCAGCTGCCAGGAAGCGCAATAGGGCGCGACCGGGGGCGGCCGGTCCCCGGCCGCCCCGCTTGGCATCACCCGATCCCGTCCTCGACGACCTGACCCGGCCGGGCCGCCGCCCATTCGGCGAGGAACGCCGCCATCTCGGGCCGGGACGCGACCTCGATCGCCGCCTTGGGCAGCGCGACGCCATGCTCGAGCGCGATCCGCATGCAGCCGATATGGTCGCGGCGCGCCCGATTCGGACAATTCGCCGAGCCGTGCAGGATCGTGGAGAACAGCGTCCCGCCATGGCCGTTCCGGTGGCTCAGATCCGGGGCGAGCGAGAGCAGCCAGGCCATCTTCTCCGCCATGCCCTCCCAGCCGGCGAGCTGCAGCGGCGGCATGCCCATCTCGTCGGTCTGATTGGCGTCGAAGCCCATGGCGACGAGGCGCTGCATATGCGGCAGCGTGCCGTCGCGCCAGACCAGCCGGGTGAGCAGCAGGCGCATCTCGCCGGAGAGCCCGGCCATGTCGATCCAGTCGCGCTCGCCGGCCTTGCGGTCGGCGGCCCGGGCCAGCTGCGCCTCCACCGCCGAGAGCGGCGTGGCGGCGCCGGCACGCTCCAGCACGCGGGCCACCGCACGGTTGCCGTAGACGCGGGCGAAGGCCCAGGGCGTATGGCCGAGCGCCTCGGCCGTCGGGGTGGCGCCGTGATCGAGCAGGAGCTGCGCGATGCGCCCCGAGCACATGCGCCGCGCCGCCTGGTGCAGCGCGGGGACCGCCCGCGGCGGCGCACCGGAAGGATCGGGGGCGATCCCCTCGTCGGGATCGGCGCCGGCCTCGAGCAGCAGCCGGACGGCCTCGTAGTCGTCGAAATCGAGCGCCCGCGGCAGGGCGTTGGTGCCCCTGGGATCGGCGCCATGGGCAAGCAGCAGCGCCAGCCCGTCGCGGCTGCCGGGCTCCGTGGCGTGATAGAGCGATTCGTTGTCGTCGGGGTCGGCGCCATGCTCGAGCAGCCACCGGGCCATGGTCAGGTTGCGCGCATGCCCGATGGCACCGTAGAGCGCCGAGAGGCGATCCCCAGCGTCGCCCTCGACGGAGCAGCCGTCGTCGACGTCGGCGCCGGCGGCGAGCAGCGCCTCCGCCGTGGCGATCATGTCCGCCTCCGCGCCGCCGTTCTGCCAGTGGCGCGAGAAGGCCAGGTGCAGGATCGGACGGCGCGCGCCGACGATGCGCGTCGCGGCCGCCGGATCGGCGGCGAGCCGCGCCCGGACGGCCGCCGCATCGTAGAGCGCGCATTCGAGCCCGAGATCGGCATGGGCGAGGTCGGGCGCCTCCCGCAGCAGGGCGTCCGCGACCCGGTGCTGCCCGAGATGGAGTGCCGCGGCGAGCCGCTCGGCCTTCGCCGCCAGGTCCATCGCCGCCGCCTCGAGGGCGACCTTGAGCCCGGGCCAGCTCGCATGCCCGGCCTCGCGCGCGACGACATGGAGGAAATCGGCATGCTTGAGGGCGGCGCCGGCCGGGCGCGGCGGATGGCGCGCGATCCGGTCGCGCGCCGCCGCATCGCCGGCCTCATAGGCCTTGCGCAGTTCCTTGGCCCGCCGGCGCAGGTATTCGAGGGATGGGGTCATCGGTTTCTCCCGTCGTTGCCCGCTGGTCCGCTCGGAGGGCATGAGGAAAACCGAAACGATGGCTCGGTTCGATGGGAGGCGCCGATGCAGCTTTCCGCGGACCCGGATGCCGCCTCCAGCGGCGCCCGGAAGATATCGCCCGCCCGCCGGCGCCGCAAGGCCGGGTGGCCCCGCGCAGAGCCATCGCATCCGGCCTTCGTTCCCTTTCGATCGCCCCGCCACAGACGAGGGCAGCGCCTGATCCGGCGGGTGCGAAGCGCCCGCGTCTTGCCGGAGGCACGCCTCTGGCGTGACGGGGCGGGGCGGGCGCTGCCCGGCGGTGCCCGCCGGGCGGGGTGGTGACGCTGGCCTGTCCGGATCCTAGGGGCGAGTCACGTGTTGCCGCATGCAATCCCCCCGTCCCGCGCCGTGGCGACCCCGGTCCCGTCCCAAAGCCTCCCTTGCTCCGGTCGGGGGGGGCGCTTAGGTTGGGGCGACCGAAGCCGCGCATGTGCCGATCCGACGTGACCGACCCCTCCGCCGAGAGCGCCTACCGGGTTCTTGCCCGCAAGTACCGCCCCGCGACCTTCGCCGACCTGATCGGCCAGGAGGCGATGGTGCGCACGCTCCGGAATGCCTTCGCCTCGGACCGGATCGCCCATGCCTTCGTGCTGACCGGCGTGCGCGGGGTCGGCAAGACGACGACGGCGCGCATCATCGCCAAGGGGCTCAACTGCATCGGGCGGGACGGGCAGGGCGGCGTGACCATCGAGCCCTGCGGGGAATGCGAGCCCTGCCGGGCGATCGCCGAGGGCCGGCACGTCGACGTGCTGGAGATGGACGCCGCGACCCATACCCAGGTCGAGAAGATGCGCGACCTGCTCGCCTCCGTGCCCTATCGGCCGGCCGAGACGCGCTACAAGGTCTATATCATCGACGAGGTGCACATGCTCAGCACCTCGGCCTTCAACGCGCTCCTCAAGACGCTGGAGGAGCCGCCCGAGCATGTGAAGTTCATCTTCGCCACGACCGAGATCCGCAAGGTGCCGGTCACGGTGCTCTCGCGCTGCCAGCGGTTCGACCTGCGGCGGATCGAGCCGGAGACGATGCTGGCGCATCTGGGCGGCATCGCGGCGCAGGAGGGGGCCGCGGTGGCACCCGATGCGCTGGCGCTGATCGTGCGCGCCGCCGAGGGCTCGGTGCGCGACGCGCTCTCGCTGATGGACCAGGCCATCGCCCATGGCGCGGGCGAGACATCCGCGGCGGAGGTGCGTGCGATGCTTGGCCTCGCCGACCGGGGCCGCGTGCTCGATCTCTTCGAGCGGATCATGGCGGGCGAGGTGGCGGCGGCGCTGGCCGAACTCTCGGCGCAATACGCCGCCGGGGCCGATCCGCTGGCGATCCTGCGCGATCTCGCCGAGGTCACCCATTGGGTCTCGATGGTGAAGATCGCGCCGGAGGTGGCCGACGACCCGACGATCGGCCCCGACGAACGCGCCCGCGGCCTCGATTTCGCCGAGCGGCTGGGCATGCGCGCGCTGACGCGGATGTGGCAGATGCTGCTCAAGGCGCTGGACGAGGTCGGCCAGGCGCCCAACGCGATGATGGCGGCGGAGATGGCGGTGATCCGGCTCACCCATGTTGCCGACCTGCCGAGCCCCGAGGATCTGATCCGCCGGCTGAGCGACGCGGCGCCGGCGGCGCCCGGGCCGGCGGGCGGCGGCGGCGGCGGCACGCGGGCGGGCGGTGCCGCGCGCGCCCAGGCCGCCCCCCGGCCGCAGGCGATGGCGCGACCGGCGCCGGAGACGGCGGCGCTCGCCCGATACGCAGCCTTCGAGGACGTGGTCGCGCTGGTGCGGGCGCGGCGGGACATGGCGCTGCTCGTGGAGATCGAGACCGGCGTGCGGCTGGTGAAATATGCGCCCGGGCGCATCGAGTTCGAACCCGCGCCCGGCGCCGCGCCCGATCTCGCCGCGCGCATCGCCGAGCGGCTCAGGACCTGGACCGGCGCGCGCTGGGGCGTCTCGATCGTGGGATCGGGCGGCGGCGCGACGCTGGCCGAGAGGGAGGCCGAGCGCAAGGGCGACCTCGAAGGCCGCGCCCGCGCGCATCCGCTGGTCCAGGCCATGCTCGCCGCCTTTCCCGGCGCGCGGATCCGTGACGTGCGGCAGCCGGAGCCGCCCGCCCTGCCGGCGGCGGAGGCCGAGGCGACCGGCGCGGAGGATGACGACGACTGGGATCCGTTCGATCCCGCATCGGAGGAGAACTGAAGAGATGCTCAAGGGGATCGGGCAGCTTGGCGACATGGCCAAGATCATGAAGCAGGCGCAGGAGATGCAGGGCCGCATGGCCGAGATCCAGGGCCGGCTCGAGGCGATCGAGGTGACCGGCGAATCCGGCGCGGGCCTCGTCAAGGCGACGGCGACGGCCAAGGGCGTGGTCAGGGCGCTCTCGATCGACCCGAGCCTCTTCAAGCCGGAGGACCGCGAGGTGGTCGAGGATCTCATCGTCGCGGCGATCCAGGACGCCCAGGCGCGCGGCGAGGCCGCGGCCAAGGAAGAGATGGGCCGGCTCACCGAGGGGCTCGACCTGCCGCCCGGCATGAAGCTGCCGTTCTGACAGCGCCGGCCGTCCTCCCGTGACCGAGGCCGAGGGCGCCGCCGTCGACCGGCTGATCGCGCTGATGGCGCGGCTGCCGGGGCTCGGGCCGCGCTCGGCGCGGCGCGCGGTGCTGGCGATGATCCGCAAGCGCGCGCTGCTGCTCGATCCTTTGGCGAAGGCCATGGCGGAGGTGGCCGCGGGCGTGCGGGAATGCAGCCGCTGCGGCAATATCACCACGGCCGAGATCTGCGCGATCTGCGCCGATCCGCGCCGCGCCACCGGCGAGATCTGCGTGGTCGAGACCGTGGCTGATCTCTGGGCGATGGAGCGCGCCGGGATCTTCGGCGGGCGCTACCACGTGCTGGGCGGCGTGCTCTCGGCGCTCGACGGGGTGGGGCCGGAGGCCCTGCGCATTCCCGACCTGGTGGCGCGGGTGGCCAAGGAGGAGATCGGCGAGGTGATCCTCGCGCTCAACGCCACGATCGACGGCCAGACGACGATCCACTACATCGCCGACCAGCTCGCCCCCTCGGGCGTCAGGACCACCTCGCTGGCCAAGGGCGTGCCGATCGGCGGCGAGCTCGACTATCTCGACGACGGCACCATCGGCGCCGCGCTCCTCGCCCGGCGGGCGGTCTGAACCGGGCCCTGGTCGAATACCAGCGACGCTTCCGTCCGATCGACGTTCCAACCCGAGGCCGAATTTCGGGAAAGGAAAGAGGCCGCGCCCCGCGCGGCCCGCGGAGCATGCCCTCGGATCGAAAAGGCGAGGCGCCGGTGAAGCCTTGCCCGGTCCGGTCGCCCGGAGGCGCAAGCCGCAGGGCGAGGGACGTCGGGTTTCACCGTCGGTTGAGGATCGGGCCGCGCCTGCCCTGAACGGTGTGCTTGCGCGCCGGCCCCGGGCAGGGCCGGCGGGGCCCGATCGCCACGGCCGATCGGGCTGGGGACCTTTGGTGCGCGTGGGATGAGAGCCGACGGCGAGGCTCGCTGGTTCAATGCATCGGACGATCATCGAGCCGGACCGATCGCAGGTTTCGGAACCGTTCTTTGAAAAGCGACGCAATAACAATACGATACGTAGTGTTTCACCGTGAAACACCCCCGGCCGGCGCCGGAGAAGGGTCAGGCGGCGGGTAGGGCGCGGCCGGTGATGCGGGCGGCGATCATGTCGGCGAGTTGCTCGACGGCCCGGGCATGGGCGGCCATGAGCGCCTCGTAACCGCCGCCCCCGGTCGGAACGGCGATGGCGAAGCGGTCGGAGGCGGTGATGCGGCCGCTGTCGTTGTCCACGACGATGTACTGGCCGGCGAATTCCACGGTGCCGCCCGGCGCGCCGACGAAGCGGTCGGCGATCACCTCGACGCGCAGGCCGGGGCCGTCGAAGGCCGGCCAGGGCTCGGTGCCGACCCGCGCCCGCAGCCGCGCCTCCAGCGCCGCGACGAGATGCCGGGTCAGCGCGCGGCGCGGGGTATCGGCCCAGAGCGCGTTCTTGTTCAGCGTGACCGCGCCCGGACCGGCGAGCGTGGCGATCTCGAGCGCCTCGGCATAGGCGGGCAGGCTGATCTCCGCCACGGCGATGCTCGATACCGGGGCGGCCAGGCGCGTGACCGGCTGCGGCGGCGGCAGCAGGTAGTAGTCGGGATTGGCGCAGGCGCCGAGCGCCAGCGCCGCCGCGATCATCAGGGGCAGGGGCGGGCGCATGCTCATCTCCCGAAGAGGACCGAATTGGGGCGGCGCTCCAGCGCCGTGACCAGCGCCGTGACCGATTTCGCGGCGTCGCGGACCTCGCGCAGGAGCATGAGCGTCTCGCGGTTGACGTCCGAGCCGGGGCCGATCTGGGCGAGCGCGGCATCGGCCTGATCGGCGACGCGGGAGAATTGCGCGACCAGCGCCGGCAGGTCGGCGGCGGCCGAGGTGATTGCGGCGGCGGCCTCGTCGGCGGAGGCGAGTGTCGCATTGACATTGGCCACCGCGCCGCCCTCGCGCAGCTCGGCGAGGATCAGCCGCAGCTCCTCGAGCGAGGCGGCGAGCCGCGGCGGCACGCTCTCGACGCCCTCGGAGGCGAGGAAGGTGTCGAAGGTGCCGAGCACGCGGGTGCCCGAGGCAACGAGTTCGTCGAGCGGCAGCGATTCCATGCGCTGCGAGAGCGTGGTGAGATTCTCGATCAGTTCGGGCAGATCCTCCGAGGCGGTGCTGACCTGCGCCGCCGTGGCCTCGGCGGAGGCGAGGGTCGCCTTCAGGCTCTCGCCGAG
>ERZ795053.202-NODE-202-length-74616-cov-11.650233_pt1 | contig 74616 bp, 78 predicted proteins | sample MGYA00375137_ERZ795053 | MGnify/ENA primary metagenome ERZ795053 (study PRJEB30182, sample SAMN05720284) | activated sludge metagenome | isolation source: Anaerobic digester | place: Hong Kong | collected 2014-12-17 ...
ATCGGTATATGGCAATCGCCAACTATGAGGACCGGTTCGTTATTCCGACCGCCCACCGCGAAACCAGTGAGGATGCCTATGAACTCCGGGGAGGATGCGGTTTCACCTTCGGGAATGATTGTTCGGGCGGGCGCACTGAATTGGGCCTGTTCGGCAAGGACAAGCGTCCGCGTTCAAAAACCAAGACACCTATGGAGATCTGACCGATGGCAAAGACTTACCGAGCGCTCTCTCGTCTCCTGTCTTATCCGGAGTCGCAGCTCCAGGCAGAAGCACGCCTGTGCGTAGATGTGGTGCGGCAGGAAGGCCTCGTGCCGGAACGTATCGTAAATTCACTGGGCAAGCTGGCTGACCATATAACCAGCGATGATCTGTATGCCGTCCAGGCGACCTATGTAGACTTGTTCGACAGGACACGGAGCGTATCCTTGCATCTGTATGAGCACGTGCATGGCGAGAGCCGGGAGCGCGGGCCAGCCATGGTCGGGCTGGTAGAGCTGTACCGGACCCATGGTCTTGCAATGGAGGTCAGTGACCTGCCGGACTATCTCCCGGTGTTCCTAGAGTTTCTCTCGATACTGCCCGAACCAGATGCTGCCTCACTAATTGGTGAAGCCGCACATGTTCTCGAAGCAGTCGCTGAACGTCTCAAGAAGCGGCGCAGTCCCTACCGGGCTGTGTTCGGGGCCCTGCTGGCGATTTCAGACCGCCCCGCGGATCAGGCCGCTGTGGAGAGCCTGTTGGCGATCAAGGACGATGACCCCAGCGATTTGGAGGCATTGGACAAGGCCTGGGAGGAGGAAGCTGTGACCTTCGGTCCTGGTTCGGAAAAGGATGGCTGTCCAAAGGCGCAGGCCATGCTGAACACAATGCAGGGAAACAGGCAATGAGACGCGTTCTATCAGCCTGTCTGCCTGCGCTAATTGCGCTTGCGCTGGTTCTTCCAGCGCAAGCGCAGGAGGCCGAGCGAACCGTCAAACCGATTCTGGATCTCCGGCTTCGCGCAGAGCAGGTCGACCAGGATGGTCTCGACAGCACGCTGGCGCTGACCCTTGCGGGCCGGTTCGGGCTTGACGCGAAGTTCGGAAACGGATGGAGCGCGCTGGTGGAAGGCGAAGCCGTTGGGCACATGACCAACGACTTTTCCGACACGGTGGACACGGTACCTGGAAAGGCTGTGATCGCGGATCCTGAAGCATTCGAACTGAACCGTTTGCAGGTTAACTGGAAAGGCGAGAAGGCGAATGCCACGCTTGGCCGCCAGAGGATCATTTTTGATGATGCCCGTTTTGTCGGCAATGTGGGTTTCCGCCAGAACGAGCAAACCTTCGATGCTGTCCGGTTTGGCTTGACGAGCTTCCAGAATGTCAGCCTGGACTATGTGTATATCGACAAGGTGCAGCGCATTTTTGGCGATGAGAGCCCGGTAGGGGAGTTCGAAAGTGATTCCCATCTGGTGCGTGCTGGCTTTGCGACTGCAATCGGCGACTTCGTGGCGACCGGGTTGTTTCTCGATTTCGATGAATCGGCTGCTGCTTCCGGACAGACGCTGGCGCTTGGCTGGTCCGATTCCTGGAAACTGGAGACGGGCAGGGTCGGTCTGAATGCCCGGTTTGCGCAGCAGAGCGACTATGCCGGAAGAGGCCCTGCGCAAGATCTTGGCTATCAATCCTATGGCGCGAGTTACGCGAGAGCTGATCTCACGCTCGTCGGTGGCGTCGAAATCCTCGAAGGCGCCGGCGGACGTGGGTTTGCAACACCTCTGGCTACCCTGCATGCGTTTCAGGGGTGGGCGGATGTATTCCTCAACACGCCCGCCGCAGGCATTCGCGATTCCAGCCTGGGACTGAAGGGCAGTGTAGCCGGTCTGGTCGATGGGGCCAAGCCGGCCAGCTGGGCGGTCTTTTACCATGATTTCGACAGCGACAATGGTGATCTGTCCTATGGATCGGAGTTCGATACGGTTTTCCGTATGCCGGTCAAGGACTGGCTTACTTTTGAAGCCAAAGGAGCTGTTTTCAGTGGCTCAGACAATGGCCCTGCGGACAGGACAAAATTCTGGGTGGCGTTGGAAACGCGCTTTTAGCCACCCACTGTAAAGGAGGCCAGTCATGGCTCAGGAACATGTGAGTACAATTGCCAGCGCCGGCTGGTTCGACCAGGCCATGTTTGGCTATTATCCCTATATCGCACTTGCTGTGCTGGCTATCGGGTCAGTGCTCCGTTTCGACCGTGAACCTTACACCTGGCGCTCGGGATCGTCGCAGCTCCTGCGCCGCAGGCAGCTCGTGATCGGTTCCGTGCTTTTCCATGTCGGTGTGCTGGTTATATTCGGCGGGCACTTTGTCGGTCTCCTGACGCCGATTGCGGTCTTCGACGCACTCGGTATCAGTCACGGTGCCAAACAGGTTCTTGCAATGGTGGCGGGTGGAGTTGCAGGTGCCATTGCCATTATTGGTGCACTGATCCTTCTGCACCGGCGTCTTTTTGACCCGCGTATCCGGGCAACATCCAGTTTTGGCGACACGGCGATCCTTGCCCTCCTGACTGTGCAGCTCACGCTCGGCTTGTCCACGATCCCGTTGTCGGCGCAACATCTCGATGGCTCGGAGATGGTCAAGTTCATGAGGTGGGCGCAAGGTATATTCACTTTCCAGCCAGGTTCAGCAGACTATATTTCGGGTGTGCATTGGGTATTCAAAGCGCATTTGATTGTTGGACTGACCATCTTTCTGGTGTTCCCGTTCACGCGTCTGGTTCACATGCTTTCTGCCCCTGTCTGGTATCTGGGACGGCGCGGGTGGCAATTGGTTCGCACACGCCGCGATATCAAGGCGGACAAGGCCCGGGCAGCGGACGTTGCAGCGCGGAGGGTGTCATGAGTATGGCTGTGGCCGTTTTCCACGGTGTCGAAGTTCCCGAAAGCCTTCTGGCTTCCGAGCTTCAGAACCATCAGGCACCGAGTTTGGCACAAGCACGCGCTCTGGCGGGGCGGGCGCTTGCCGCCAAGGCTGTGCTGCTCGCTCGAGGCCGCGCGCTTGGTCTTGACGCCGTGCCGGAAAAAAATTCCGATGGGCAGGAAGAAACGCGCGATGAAGCATTGATCCGGACCGTCCTCAGTGAGGAAGTCGATGCTGAACCGGCCACCGACGAAGCCGTTCGCGCCGTATACGAGGGCAATCCCGAGGGATTTCGCTCACCGCCGCTCCTTGAAGCTTCCCATATTCTGATCGCACCCGCAGAGGCCAGCCCAGCGGCTGTGCAAGCCGCGCAGCATGAGGCTCGGAAGCTTATTTCGGGCCTTGAGGCAGATCCGAGCGGGTTTGCGAGACTGGCGGCGAGCAAGTCGGCATGTCCGTCGGCGGCGGAAGGCGGCAGTCTTGGTCAACTCCGCCCGGGAGATGTGCTGCCCTCTATCTGGTCCGTGCTCAATGACATGGAGGCGGGTACGATTTGTCCTGAACCTGTGCTCAGCGAACATGGCTGGCATATTTTACGGCTCGATCACCGGTCTGATGGCGAACGCCTGCCGTTCGACTATGTCCGTCCGCATATTGCGATGCAGCTTGAAGCACGGGCCTGGACAAGAGCGGCCGCCGTCTATGTCGATCGCCAGCTCGCTGACTCTTCTGAACACCCGGGCCTTTGCCTGACGGAAACAGGGAATCTTTTTGATGGAACCGGGAATGTCGCAAAAGCTGACGGACTGCTGGGCCAAGCCCTCAAGGATGTCGGACATGCATATGATGCGCTCGGCTCCGGCGTCCGGGAGAGGCTCGATCATGCCGCTTCCGGCGATGGGGAGAGTGCAACAGCGCTTCTCTCCCGGATGATCCGGACGTTTCTGTCCAAAGCCGATGATGAAACCTGGACACAGCTGATCTCGCGTTTGCGCGACAGCGATACGCCGCTCCCGGATTGCCTTGAACTGATTGTGACCCACCAGCTTCCGCCGCTGCACAAGACACACACGCTGATCACAACACGGCACGGGCCGCGAACGACCCCTTAGGGAAAGGAACAGGTCATGGACAATGCCGGGGAGTTCAAACCGATCGAGCCAATCCCGCACGACCTGCTTCGGGAACCGCTGATATGGTTTTTCGCCGAGCATTATCGTCATCGTGACGTTTGTGCGCGGCTCAGCGACCTGTCGCGATCAATCGTCTTCGATGACGTGGCCCTTCGTGACGTTTACGTTTTCCTGGACCGGGACCTGCCATTGCACGTGATCGACGAAGAGGATGACCTCTTTCCATTGCTCCGCCGGCGCTGTGAGCCCGACGACCAGATCGAGAAAGTGCTTGGAATGCTTTCGGCCGAACATGCCAATGACATGATTGATGCTGCGGCGGTCAGGTCTCTTGTGGCGAGAGCGCTCGCAGAACAGAGCGGGCTTGCGTCCTTTGCTGAGGCCCGTTCAATCATCGAGCCCTTTTGCCAGCAACAGAAGCGTCATATCGCGATGGAGAACGCGGTGGTCCTGCCCATTGCAAGGCATCGCCTGAATGAAGCCGATCTGATCAGCCTCGGACAACGGCTCGCGGCGCGCCGTGGGCTTGGTGATCCGTTCAAGGACGTCCCATGATCCGGACATTACTTGAAAACAATATGCACTGGGCCAGCGCACGTGTCCGTGCAGAGCCCGATTTCTTTCGTCGACTGTCAGCCCAGCAAGCACCAGAGTATCTCTGGATCGGGTGTAGCGACAGCCGTGTGCCTGCCAATGAAATCGTCGGTCTCGATCCCGGAGAATTGTTCGTACATCGAAATATCGCAAACCTTGCGCCCCCGCGTGACATGAACTTTCTGGCGGTGCTGCAGTTTTCGATCGAAGTGCTGAAAGTGCGTCATGTCATTGTCTGCGGACATTACGGTTGCGGCGGTGTACGCGCTGCGCTGGACACACAGAGGCGCGGGCTGATCGATCACTGGCTGCAGCCTGTCGCCGATCTCGCGCACAGACATGTCGACCATCTCAAGAAGATTGCTGATTTCGACACTCGCGTGAACGTTGCGTGCGAGCACAATGTCCGGGCACAAGTCGAATATCTCGGTCACAATCCTTTCGTGACGGACGCTTGGCGGCGTAACCAGAAACTCGCGATCCACGGATGGATCTATTCAATCCGGGACGGTCTGCTGCGCGACCTGGACCTGACTGTCGAGCGCCCGAAGGATGTGGACCGCCTCGCGTCGAGAGCGTGGTTTCCTAATGGATAGGGTTGGGGTTGTCATCCTGGCCGGAGGGTTTGGAACCCGGATGGGCGGTGGCAAGCCCGAGCGGTTATTCCGCGGGCGCAGGCTGATCGATCCCGTGATTGATCTTGTGAACGCCTGGCATGTGCCTGCCGTCATGTGCGTGCGGGAGCCAGCACAGGTGAAGCAAGAGCCGTTCGGGTGGATATTTGATCGCCCGGACATTGACGGCCCTCTGGCCGGATTGCTCGCCGCCTTCGAATGGGCGCGTGGTGAAAGCCTGGACCGATTTCTTACGCTGCCTTGCGATACACCTTTCCTGCCCGCTGATGCCCTTGAAAAGCTCTACGGCGCTTCAGAAGCCAGAATGCGACCGGCCGTTGCTGTTTCGAACGGGCGTCGGCATCCGGTGTGCGCGGTATGGCCGGCAGAGTCATTTGGCCGTGTTGAGACTTACGCCGAAGCGGGCCGGCGCAGCCTGGTTGGAGCTCTTGAAGCCTGCGGCGCTGTCGATGTGACGTGGCCGGAAGGAGATCCGGACGTGTTCGTGAATATGAACACACCAGAGGATCTGGTCAGGTTCGAAAGTTGACGGTCTTCCGGTGGGCCTGATGCAGCTTTGGGCTGCCTGCCAATCCGTCAACCGCAGTTTGGCCGGCCCTATCGAGATTATAATTGATCCGGGATGAGACTCACATTGGCTCTATCGTGAACGAACGATCGCCCGAGCGACCAGGTTTGAAAATGTATCGTGCGGCATCAGTGTCTGTTTGCTTACAGTATCCAGTACAGGATATCAGCAATCGGATGGGGAAGGTGACTTTCTAGACTGATAAGTGGTCGTTTATATTTTTGTGCTCGCCAGCGAAATGTCCGCCAATGTGCTTTGGTTAAGGTCGGCGAGGAAGGCATCACCGGCAGACTGCAGGCGGGTCCGGAGGCGGCAATGACGAATAATCGAACAGCTTCCGCCGCCGTTGGCGAAGCATTCCACGAGCGCTTGGCCATCTTCGAGAATTTCGACCAGATCGCCGAGTTTCAGGTTCTGCGGGGCTGTGACCAGTCTGGCTCCTCCGCCGGCGCCGCGCCTTGTGGTGACCACGCCAGCTTCGACCAGTCGCTGCATGATCTTGGCCAGATGGTTTCTGGAGAGCCCGAATTCCTCAGACAATTGTGCGGTCGAAAGCGAGCAGTCAGGCGCTGCTGCCATACGCATAAGCATGCGCAGCCCATAGTCTGTGAAAGAGGTGAGACGCATTGTCTCCCCTTGTCATACAAAATTGGCATTTACAATACCAATTAAGCCGAATAGCCATAATTCTGTTGAATGTCTTCGGGAGCGTCACGTGGCCGAAAAAGATCTACCGCGGATTGTCGGGTATTCGGTGCGCCCTCAGGAGACGGCCGCACTTGTCGAACAAACCGGGCTCGACGAAACGATTCTGGCCCGGCTGGTTTCAGTCTTCTATGAACATGTCCGTTCTGATCCGGGGCTCGGTCCTATTTTTGAAGCGCGGATAGAGAACTGGCCGGCGCATCTGAGCCGGATGGTGGATTTCTGGTCGTCGGTCGCGCTGATGACGGGGCGCTATCACGGAACGCCCATGCAGGTGCACACAGGACTACTGGTGGACGAATCTCACTTCGAACAATGGCTGGCCCTGTTCCGGAAGGTGGCCCGTCAGGTCTGTACGCCGGCAGGTGCCGATTATGTGATTGAGCGCGCCGAGCGTATTGCTCGGTCAATTCATCTTGGGGTCTCTGTGCATGCAGGTATTCCGCATAAGGCGAGTAGGAGCACTTGAGGATGGTTTTGCCAGAAACGGCCGCAGAGCTGACCACGTATATCGAAGGCCGCTTTCATGCGCGCCACAGGGAGCAATTGCCGGAGCTCAAAAGCCTTTCAGCGAAGGTGGAGGCAGTGCATGCAGAGAGCCCGCATGTGCCGGCTGGTCTTGCGGATCTTCTCTCGGACATGATTGGCGAACTCGAAGTGCACATGAAGAAGGAAGAGCTGGTGCTGTTTCCGGCAATCCGCCAGGGTCATGGCGCGTATATGGGGCATCCCATCGCCGCCATGCGCGCCGATCATGATGATCACCTCCGCGCAATCATGAAAATCCGTTCTCTGACGAATGATATGACCTTGCCGGAGCATGCATGCGGAACCTGGCGGCGGCTTTACGAAGGTCTTGATGAATTCCTTGCCGATATCGAAGAGCATATCAGGATCGAGAACGATATCTTGTTCCAGCAATTCGACAGTGAATTGGAGGCGAGGCCGAGGTCTTACGCTTCATCCCCCTGCATGGCACACGAGTTCGATGATGACGATGGCAGACCAATTTGAAGGCACATCCTGAAGGACCGCCTTGTCGAGGTTGAACCCTGCGACAAGCTTCTTCAACTGGGGGGTCTCATCGAGAACCTGCTTCATCTCGCGGACCTGTTCAGGCTCCAGGCGACCATACGTCTTCTTCGACCTGTAATAGGTCTGCTCGGTGATCCCCATCTGGCGGATCAAGTCTGTCACAGACGTCCCCCATCTCAGCCCGCTTGAGAGTCGATACGATCTATTCTGTGGAAAAGCGCTTCTTCGTCATGTCGAACTTCCTCATTTCAGGAAATCCGCTGGTAAACTAACACACTTTCTGGACCACTTTCACTAGATCACGTCATGATCAGGCGCGTGCGGTCGTCTTTTTTGCCAGCGGTGTTTCCGTCGCGCACCAGCACCGTCGTGTGTTTGATATCGTAGGTCATCTATCTACAGCCCCTTGCTTTGATCTTTTGGTGGGCCACCAGCCGCTCTATGGGCGATCGCTTCAGCGCTTTCCCAAATCTTGCCGCCGATGTACTGGCCAATGGAGTTGGTGAACTCGGTGTACTCGACATGCTGATACATACCGCAGGTGAGATAAGGGTCACCGTTCATCAGGGCCTGAGCTTCTTCCAGACTGTCCGCCAATACAAGAAAGACAGAACCAATGAGGGCTTCCCCGCCCGGTTCGCGGATAGGGCCAGCGGTGACATAACGGTGCCAGTGATCCTCAACGTGCTTTAGATGTCCCGCAAGATGAGCCTTACGCGAACCTGCGCTGGCAGGGCGGTCGCGGCAGATGATGAGGTAACAAGTCTGGGTCAGCTTGGGCACGTGGGGCGGAGGCGAGGGACCGGTCATTTGGCTGCCTTCTTAAAGGCATCAGCCATCTCGCGCGCGGTTAGAATATCGAGTCCGTCCATTGCGGCAAGACCGGCCAAAATGCGCCGTAGCGCGCGGATGCGGAAAGGTTGGCCGGCGATGTAGGGTGTCAAGGTAAAACCGAGCGCCTGCGCGCCGCTGCGCTCGTAATCAGCAACACAATAGCGCGCCGCTTCCAGCACCTGATCTGCCCATTCATCGGGGCTTTGCTGGCGGTCTGCCATCAGTTTGAAATCAGATAGTTCGTTATAATTGGGCAAGGCGACGAGCGCGCCATGCGCTGTCGCCAGCGGCAGGGGGCGGTTGTCGGCCTCCCAATCGAGACATGTTTTGAAGCCAGCTTCTGTGAGTAGGTCTGGCGTGCGGTAACTTTCATTGCGCGCAGGGCTCATCCAGGTTGTGGCGTCAGGGAACGTTGCGCGAGTATCAGCAATCAGCGCACGCTCGTCGGCTTCGCTGAGGCCATCATGGTGGATGTGCGCTGTGGAGACGCCGTGCGCGGCAATCTCGTGACCGCCTTCGCGAATGGCGTCCATGAGCGGTGAATAGCGCCGCGCGACCTCAGCGTTGACAACAAAAGTTGCATGCAAGCCTTCAGCAGCCAGTTCCTTAAGGATGCGGAAGATCCCGACCCGGTTGCCATAATCACGTACCGTGAAATGTCGCAGGTCCGGATAGGGCGTTTTCATTGCACCTGGATGCTTGAACGGTTCTGCTGGCGGGTTGAGTGGGAAAAATTCAGCCGGAACAATCAAGAGGGCAGCAGCTTTGGCGCCGGATGCCAACGCCATGGGCGAACGCCGGTCAGCGGGGTCCCAGCCGTAGCGGTCGTTGTCCATGCCATGCTTGCGGGCGTCATATGTGAGGTATTCATCAGGCAGGGGCAAAACCGGTTCCTCCTGTCGCGACGCCGCGGGCTGCAATGTCTTTCAGAGATGTATCCCAACAATGTTCGCGGAAGTACGCGGCGATCTCAGTGCCTGTTGCAAACCACACATCATCCCTGTGGGAACAAATATGCTGCAATGCCGCCTCAAAGGGCGCAAGCCTGTGCGGTTGACCCACCAGATAGGCGTGCAGCGGAATGCACATGACGGTACCGCTGGATTCGCCTTCTTCCAGCAATTGGTCAAAATGGTCGATGAGCATGCGTGTGTAACGCGCAGGCGAATAGCCCATAACTGAATAGGTTATGACGTCATTGACCTCGAGCGAATAAGGCATCGATACCAGCTTGCCTTTTTTTGTCTTGATGGGTTGGGGTTGATCGTCCTGAAATAGGTCACAGGTGTACCAGAAATCATGCTCTGCGATCAGATCGAGTGTGTGTTCGGTATGGGTGAGGGCAGGGGCGAGATAGCCGCGAATCCGTTGACCGGTCGCGCGCTCAACTGATTGAATACTATCTTTGAGGACGGCGATCTCCTGCTCGGGGCTCATCCCGTAGGAGAAGCGCGTATTGTAGATGCCGTGGGAGAAGAATTCCCAATTTCGCGCAGCGCATGCTTCGATGATTTCCGGGTGATGATCGACCAAGCCGACCGAGAGTGAGATCGATCCGCGCAAGTGATACTTGTCGAAAAGATCCATCATCCGCCAATGTCCGACCGTGTTGCCCCAGGTGCGCTGGGAATAACCGACAATATCAGGATTGCCGCGCGGCCAGGGCTGGCGCTTCCCATTTAGAGGCGGGCTGAACTCGTAGTACTCGATATTGGGAGCAATCCAGAAGGCAAGTTTCTTGCCGCCCGGCCACGTGATCTTGGGGCGTCCAGCATAAGGCCAATAGTCATAAAGGTTCGGATCAGCGTGCATCAGGCTTTGTATCCTTCAATCCAGTCATATACTTCAGCGACGTCCACCACGTCAGCGTATTTGATCAGGAGGTCTGTGAGATTGGCAAAGTGGTAGCTCTCATGCTTGTCAGCAACACATTCAATGGGAACGATCGCGCGGTAACCATAAGAGAGGGCATCGACAGCGGTGGCGCGCACGCATCCACTGGTCGAGCCGCCCGTGACAATCACGGTGTCGACCTTGTGCCAGGTCAGGAAGCTCTGGAGCGGGGTTTCGAAGAACGCGCTTGGCATACGCTTGGTGTAGACGGCGTCCACAGCGGAATCGATGTTCAGACGGTCATCGAACTGCGTCCGGTCTGACCCGTATTTGATGTTTTGCAGACTGTCCGGTGTATCAGTGCGTGTCCCCCACACGCCGGCATCGGCAGCATTTTGCATATAGGCGACATGCGTCCAGATCACGGGCAATCCCTTGGCGCGCGCCGCGCTTGAGATCGCATCAATGTGTTCGATCTGGCGCGGGTCCGTGATGTAGGCGGTCTTGTAGAGGTCCGGACGCGTATAGGCCTTTTGAGGATCGACGTTTACAATCGCAATCTTCTCACCAAAGCCAAACCTCGCGCGCGCTGGATTGGCACGAACTTCTTCGAAAATCTGACGGGCGGTCTTGTCAGAATTGACCATAGTGGGTTTGGAAAGATCGTGTGTCATCGCGGTTCCTGCTTACAATCAGATGATCTATCAAATGATATAACTTTTGAGGCACGTCCAGTGCGGAGAGAAGTTTTTATAATGGATGGAACAATGGCGACAGGTTTCAAAGGCTATTTGCAACTTTGCTTCTGGCTGGACTTGGGGCATGTGCGCATCACGGAGCGGCGCCCGCTGACGCTGCCAAGGCCATACCCGTCACCAAGACAGCCTGCATGATCTTGATGGGAGCGGTAACCGATAAGGGCGCGTTCATCGCCAGATACGCGTCAAAGCTGCCGCCGGTCTACGAGAAATATGACGGACACTATCTCGGCATGGGCGGCACGCATAAATGGTGGATGGGGGAGTTTCGATGTGTTTTTGGTTGAGGGACTACCAAAGCAGACAAATGCGGCGGAAAGGTCGGAATGATCGGGAGCACCTCCTGATTCGTAGTTTCCGCGATTAAGTCGTCTGCGTCGGATCATTGGTTGTATCAGCCGCCAGGTTTTGGTTGAACGACACTGCGTTCACATGACGTTACAACATAGACGGCACTGGTGGGGGCCAACTGCCCTGATGCAGTGCGTGGAGCGTATCCATATCGGCATCATCATTGATTGCGCGGCGCTCGCTTTGCGGGACGTAATCAAGCCATCGTAGGAAGCGGTACTTCTCGTTCCACACTTCGGGGTCGCTCAGATCGCGTAGCAGTGTCCAGTCCATCGCGGCGCCTGGCGCGGCGATGGTGGTTCATGACGACAAGGAAGCTCGGAATGTTGCGTTCAGGTATACGGGTACTGGACCGTCAAATGTACCGGTCCGGCGCGTGGTTTGATTGGGAACTTTATGTCAGGCGCGCGCCAGCGACCGACAAGTCCGAGATTGAGATCTTCCGTGTCAGGCAGGGGCGCGAATAGGCCAACAATTAGGCCGATAGACTGAACAGCGGTCATGATCAGGACGCCTCAGCGACGCCAAATTGTTCCGACAGGCTACCGCAGATCCAGCTTCCCGCCGCTATCGTCCCCAAGACCGACATTTGGTAAAGTGACAAGGCCCGTGCCCGCACTCAGCGCGGCGCGGACATCTGGACGGCCGCGTTCACCATCGCCATGGTCACAAGCCAGGCCGCCCCGAAGACGATCGGATCAGTCATGTTCAGCGCGAGCCAAGAACTTCCGGCAACAATGAAGGCACCGATGTTCATGGTGATCACGGTGATGCAGATCGTCATCTCTTTGGAGAAATGATCGCGAATCCTGCGACTCGCCAGCGCGTCAATCACCGCGCTGGCCGCAAACGCACCAGAAAGAAGTCCGAACGTGACAGCATCACCGCCGATCAAATAGTCCGCAACGAGTGGCAAGAGTGAGGGAACAGCGCTTGCGGCGATGCCAACTATAGTGGCGACAGCGACACCTATCGCGCGCCCGCCACCATCGCGGTTTGCAAACCTTCCCGAAGCGAGGGGCGCTCGTGTTCTTCCGACCGCCAATTCAGAAGGACGCAGATCAGCCCGATAGAGCTGAACACATTTAGCGTGAATGCGGCGGCGGCACCCAACGCGGTGACGATCATGCCGCTGAGAGCTGGATCGGCCGTGCGGGCAATATTGAAGCCCATGCTGTTCATCGACACAGCTGCAGGAATTGTTGCCCGCAGTACATTATCGCCCGCCATTGCCTTCCATGAAGGTGCATTGATCGCGGTGCCGCACCCAGTCAGGAAGGTGAACATCAGTAGTGGTCATGGTGACAGAAGGCCGAACCAAGCGAACAGGCATAACAGCACGGCGACCGCATACATGTAGATCTGCACAACCCGCATGACTGTTCGGCGCGGCACGTTGTCTGCGATTGCGCCGGGCAAGAGTGCGAGGATCATGATTGTAAGCGTGACAGATGCTTGCACCAGGGCAATCTGGGTCTTCGACCCATGCATCTCGACCTTCATCCAGGCCGCGCCCACAGCCTTGACCAGGCCGCCAAATTGAGACGCAACGCTGGTGAACCAGATGCGCCGTTAGATCGGGACCGAGAACGGCTGGGGCCTGTTGGGTGAGGAGACTTTTCCAGAATTGCGGTCATTCAATAATCTTGCGCTTGCGAGGCGGGCGCGAGCTCGACAAAGCTAGTGATGTTCAAGCCGGCTGGCGAATGGGGTTCCTCCTGGCGAGCGCGTTGCCAAATTGTCTGCCGAGACGGCGTACGCATTGACCTGGCAATCCGAATAGCTCGCGCTCCATAGAGTGTCCTCAGATCCTCTTGATCAAACTAATCCCGCATGAATCCTCCGCCGTTTACGTGGAGGACCTGTCCGGAAATGTAGCGCGCTGCATCTGATAGCAGGAAGAGAATAGGCCCGACAATGTCGTCACTGACGGCCATGCGTCCCAGCGGGATACGTGCATTGTAAGCCTCCTTGTCAAAGCGAGCCGGGGCTCCAGTCTCTTCGGCACCGTCACCATATCCACCACGAATAAATGCAGTATCCACAGCTCCTGGAGCAACACCATTCACGCGAACGCCCGGGGCAAGCTCGGCAGCGAGAATCCGAGTAACCGCATTGAGACCTGCCTTTGCGGCTCCGTATCCGGCATAGCCAGGCGCTCCAATTTGACCGATCGCGGTTGACAGGAAAACAATGGAGGCATGATCGGCAAGCAATGGCCTCGCCTCGCGTATGGCGAGGACAGGGCCACGCAGGTTTCCTGATATAATATCGTCGAACCGATCAGTATCGAGCGTGGCGATGTGATCATGGCCCTTGGTATAGCCGGAACAAACGGCAATGCTGTTCAGTGTCACGTCCGTTTCAGCCAGTAGTTTGAAGGCTTCAATGATGCTTCCCTCATCGCGCAGATCGACCGGAATTGATCGCGAACCGGGCGTCTCACCTCGCCGTGAGATGGCGTCCGGAAGATCCATGATAATGACCTTGCAGCCAAGGCGCGCTGCGATGCTCCCAAAGGCGTGGCCAATTCCGCCGCAGCCACCGATCACAAGTAGCGTTGAGTTCGCGGGCGGGCCGAGGCGTTCAAAGTCGGGTCGCAATAGATAGGGCATGGTGTGCTCCGCTGAAGTTTTCAGAATATAGAATGGTCACAGAAATTGCCTGACGAATTCCGCATGATGGGAGTGTTGTCTAAACAATATATCATTTTCAAGGAGTGTCTCGCAGTGTGGAACCATCACAAAGTTTGCTTGTGCGTTTAGACAAAAACTTGTTGGATCATTTGCGGGCGCCAATCCTAGCTTAGAGGTATGAGCGGAGTCACACAGAGTTTTATCGGTGAGCTTGGTTATACGAGCTGCGCGCCAGAACGTCTCGGCGAGACGCGCGGTCGCGAGAGCTTTCGTATAGATTTGCATCACGACGGCAGTAAAGTTATCACGGCGCATTGCGAGATTGATGATCCTCCACCTGTGGTTCGGGATGTTTCCCTGCGGCTAGATCCGCAGGGGCGTCCCGCCGACAGCTTTGTTCGCATTGCCGTTGGCGGTAGTTTCCGCGGTTCGGCCTGGTTCAATTTTAGTGCGACGCAGGCTGAATGCGAAGCAAACACCACTATCGAAGGTCGCGTATCTCAACGTATGGCCGTCGAGTGCGGCGTCCCGGCGTTTGGTAATCACGCAATTATCAATGATGGCGCCTTGCTCTCTCAGTTTGATCTTTCCAAGGGCCCGGGTACGCAACTTGTCAAAAGTATGCTGCTATCTTCCCCAGATCATCGTGGTGCGACGGGGCCGATGCTTTTTCCGGTCGATCTTGCCATTCTGTATCATGGAAAGGAGACGCTGGAAGTAAAGGCAGGCCAGTTCGAGGCTCATAAGTTCTCCTTCACCGATGTTCCGGGCATGTTGGTCGAGCACCCCAATTATGACATTTGGTGTACAACCGATGGGCACTATGTTTTTCTGAAAGCGGAAGTCGGCGGGTACATGCAGACCCGTTACGAACTGACACGGCTGGACCATGTCAAACATGGGCCAGCATGACCGCCTGGCTGCTCGTCGCCCACATCGCCGTGCTTGGTTACTGGTTGGGCTCGGAACTCGTAATCAACTCCACCTATCGTTATGTTTGCTATGCTGACGCGATGCCCATGGCAGAGCGCGCGCGCTTGATGGATCACGTGATGCATGTCGACCAGCATGTCCGCTATGCCCTCGTCTTGCAGGCTTCGCTGGGCGTGATGCTGGCCGCAAATGCGGGGTTTGTCCCGGGCGGACAGCAGGTCGTGTTGGCAGCGGGCGCTATCGGCGTGATTTGGCTTGGATTTGTGGAGGCTGTGCATCGCTACCGCGCACGCCCCATCGGGCGCACGCTTGGCACAATTGACCGTGGCTCTCGCTATGTTCTGATGGCACTCTTCGTCGCGGTCGCGGCGGGCCTCATCGTCGGCGCATGGCCCATTCCAGGGTGGCTTCGGTGGAAGCTGGCGGCTTTTGCGGGCGTGATGGCCTGTGGCGTTGGAATCAGGATTGCGCTGATTGCGCATTTCAGGACGTGGTCGAAGATGGTGTCTTCCGGTGTCACATCTGAGCGAAACGCGGCCATTCGTACCACATATATCCGTGCGACGAGCGTGCTGATCTTGCTTTGGATTTTCATTGCACTTGTGGTGTGGCTGAGCGTGGAGAAACCTCTGTGACTGACCCGGGCCTGATTGCTGCACTCAGGCATCTGGCCGGTGATATGCATGTCCTGCTCGATGACGATGCGCTTGCGCTTGCCGCGAGTGATGTGCACGAGACCGGCGCGTTGCCGCTTGCCGTCGTGCGTCCTCAATCTGTTGATACGCTTGCGGCCTGTGTCGGAGCCGCCACTTCGCACGGCTATGCGATCGCGCCGCGCGGCGGTGGGCTTAGCTATACTGCGGGCTACATACCCGCCGGACCGCGCACCATTTCCGTCGATCTTTCAGGTCTCAATCGCATTGTCGCTATTTCGGAAGCAGATATGACCATCACGGTCGAAGCGGGTGTGACGTGGAAGCAGATACAAGATGCCTTGCGTCCGCTTGGCCGGCGTCTGCCGTTCTTCGGCACATTCTCAGGCAAGGGGGCGACGGTTGGTGGCGGCCTGAGTCATGGCGCATTGTTCTTTGGTTCGGCGCGGTATGGCTCCGCTGCTGAAATGGTGTTGGGGCTGGATGTGGTGTGCGCCGATGGTCTTGTCCTTCGGACCGGGCAGGGCGCGTTGATGGCCAATAGCAAGCCCTTCATCCGAAGTTTCGGGCCGGACCTGACCGGGTTGTTCGTGCATGATGGCGGCACATTGGGGGTAAAGGCGCGAGCCACGCTGCGCTTGATTAACGCGCCCGCACACGAAGACTTCGCCAGCTTTTCATTTCCAAGAATTGAAGATGCGAGCGCGGCCCTGTCGGCGATTGCGCGGGAAGATCTTGCCGACGATGTCTATATTCTCGATCCAGCTTCTACGGATCAAATCGATCTCAGCACGGCTGACATGGTGCGGTCAGCATCGGCGGTCGCTCGCCGGGCCAAGAACCTTTTGCAAGCCTTAAAGTCACTCACATCGATGGCCACAGCGGGAACGCGGTTCATTCCCGAAGGTCATTATTCACTGCATGTCACGGCTGCGGGACGAAGCGAAGCCGCAGTACTTGCAGACTTGAACCGGGCACGAATTCTGGTGGCTAAATCGGGCGGCGTCGAAGTTGCGGGGACGATTCCGCGCGTTGCCAGAGCAGATCTGTTCGCAAATCTCAACGGTGTGATTGGCCCAAAAGGTGGCCGTTGGGCGGCGTTAAATGCCAAGGTCGCCCATTCGGATGGGGAGCGCCTGATCGCGGCTTTTGATGAGATGATCGCGCCGCATCGGGGCACCATGACCGATCACGGCGTTAGCTTTACGCGCCTGGCGTCCGCACTCTCGAACCATTGTTTCAGTTTCGAACCTGTATTTCATTGGCAGGATAGCTGGCTGCCGATTCACCGCGCGGTCGCAGATCCCGCTCATTTGCGCCAGTATAACGAGCCGCCACCGAACCCCGAGGGACGGGCGCTTGTCGATCAATTGCGCCGGGAAACCGTTAACCTATTCCGCGATTTTGGCGCCGCCTCCAACCAGATCGGCCGCGTCTATCCATACTTTTCCGCGCTGGCGCCAGAACCTGCGAGTTTGTTGCTCGCAGTAAAGCGCCATCTTGATCCACGCGGCCTCATGAATCCCGGCGTATTAGAATTCCCTTCACCCAACACTAAGGATTGAATATCATGAGTGGCCTTTACACGATTGTGTGCCGTGACAAGTCGGGGTCCAAACCCACGCGGATGGCGCTATTGAACGACCATCTTACTCATATCGATACCGTCTTTGATCGCATCAAAATTGCTGCACCCCTGCGCGATGATGCAGACGAGGCTTTTACCGGAGCGTTGCTAGTGATTACAGCAACCAGTATAGCAGACGCCCGCGCATTCATTGAGGCCGACCCCTACTTCAAAGCGGAGATCTGGGAGAGTGTTCAGATCGACAAGCTTGGCATGTCTGCGGGAGAATGGATCGGGGGAAAGCCTTGGTAGTCAGATATTCTCCGCCTGAAGAGCTTCAATCAGTTTGCGCGCGCCCAGGCCGAGATGTGCGCGCTTGCGGCGCATCAAAAAGATCGGGCTAGCCCAAGCGCCGTCGCAAAGATCTTTCCACATCAAGGTTGAAAGGTTATCGCAAAGAGAGCGGGGCAGGATGGCCAGAGTTTCAGAGTGGGTCAGCGCGGTCAGAGCGAACAAGACAGACGTGGTCATCATTCCGGGTTGAGGGCGAGGTTCTCCCAAAGTGGCGAATGCATCTGCGATGGCTTCGTCGAGATGGTCAGTGTTGCGCCCTAGCACCCATTGGGCTCCGCGTAGATCTGTGAGAGACTTTGCTTTGCTGAGTTGTCGATGACCCGCGCACCCGGCAATGCCCCATGGTTCGCTGGCCAGTTGTTGCACCAATACACTGTCCTGATGATCAACGGTCTGTGTTGACAGCGCCATATCGATTTGCCCGCGATGAAGCGCTGCAACGAATTCCCGATCAATTCCAGCCTCGACATCAATTCTAAGATTGGGATGTGCTTCGGCAAAGCGCACTACACTGCGACCGATCTCTGTGGTTGCCGCAATCGGGCTGAGCCCGATCACCATCTTTCCGCGTTCAAAGCCGAGTTCCGCAGTTGCCGCTGATTTCAGGCGGCCGGCACTCGCCACCACATCGCGAGCATGTTCCACAACGGTCTCGCCAAGACGGGTAAGCGCCATACCACGTGTTTCACGTTCAAACAGCTTTCCGCCAATCGAATCCTCGAGACGGGACAGCGATTTTGACAAAGCCTGCTGGGTTAGTCCGACGCGCGAGGCTGCGCCGGTCAAACTGCCTGCTTCCACAACAGCAAGAACATGTTCGAGTTGCCTGAGTTCCATGATGATAAACAAACATAGATTGTGTATTTGGACAACTGTTTGTTGGAAATCATCGCATGTTTGTGGCTGATGGCCTCAAAGGAGAAATGCTATGGCCAGTCTGAACAGTGTGAGATCCTGGGAAGAGGAAGTAGACGTCCTCATTTGTGGATTTGGGTGCGCGGGCGCGTCGGCTGCGATTGAGGCGCATGATGCTGACCCGTCCGCCCGGCTGTTGTTGATTGAGAAAGCGCCACAAAAGTTCGCCGGCGGGAATTGCCGCGTGTCTGGCCAGTCCTTGCTGATCTCGAAGAACAAACAAGCCCTCAAAGACTACCAGCGTTCGATGAGCACAGCCAATCCAATTTCGGAAGAGCTGCTCGACGAGTGGGCGGAACGGATGGTCAATCTGGAGCCCTGGATTCAAAACGTCGCGAAAGATGCTGGCGCGGAATTTCTGCGTGGAACCGGATTTACCGAGCGCGATGCTGTGCTCGAGTTCCCGGAACTGGGCGCACGGGAAGCTGTGGCGTATACGTCTACAATTCTGCCGATCCCATCGGGTGTCTGGCTCGCCCTGAAGGCCAATGTTGAAAAGCGAAATGTTCCGGTCTGGTATGACACGGCGCTGGTCGATCTGATCCAGGACCCTGACACGCTGGAAGTCTTTGGCGCATGGGTCGAGCAGGACGGTGTTCGCAAGGCCGTGCGCGCAACGCGCGGTGTGGTTATGGCCGTTGGCGGGTATGAAGCAGACCTTCAGATGCAGAAGGACTATTATGGCCTGTCCGATGTTTGCCCGCTCGGCACGCCCTACAATACCGGAGACGGTGTGCGCATCATGCAGAAAGCAGGCGCAGAGATGTGGCATCTGCGAAACCAAGGCCAGTCGGGTGGCATCTGGCCGGGCATCAAGCTGCCTGAACATGACACCTCCTATTTGCGTAATTTCCTCTTGCCTGCGTTTTCGTGGATGGACGTTGATAGCACGGGGCGTCGTTTCTACGGTGAGACCAACGAGCTGCAGTTGACCCATTACAAGCACAAGAAACATGGGCGCTGGGTCGACGTTCCGTTGAACACAGCCCACCCGGTTCACATGATCTTTGATGAAAGCACGCGGATGGCCGGCAAACTGGTCCTCGAAATTATGGCTTGGAGCGGCGTCGTTCGGACAGACACATGGAGCGAGGACAACAGCGCAGAGATTGCGTCAGGCCTGATAAAAAAAGCGACCTCGATTGAAGAGCTGGCGTCACAAATTGCTCTGGATCCCAAAGTTCTGGCGGCTGAGGTTTCTGCTTACAATGCCGCCTGTGCTGCGGGTGAAGACAAGGCCCATGGCCGCAATCCTGAGACACTTCTTCCAATCGTGAATGGGCCATTCTATGCGGTTCAACTGACACCAGCTATTGTCTGTACCGGTGGCGGCGCGCGACGCGATATGGACGGCCGCGTGTTTGACCACAAGGGCGGCCAGATTCCGCGCCTGTTCGAAGCCGGCGAACTCGGATCGATCTTTTCGGATCTGTACCAGAACGGATCTTACCTGACCGAGGCAATGATCACCGGCCGGGGCGCCGCACGCGCCGCGCTAGCCATGGCGCCTGCCGTCATGGCCGCGGAATAGACGCATGCTGGTCAAGACCCCCGCAATCAAACTTGGCGTAGAAGTCCGGGACGTGGCCGTCGAGAATAACCGCGTCGTACTCTCAGGTGTTGCCAATGTCATGCCGTGCACGGTCGAAATAGGCGGCCCAGAAATGGTGCGCCTGTTTGGCCGCATGCTGCGCCCCGACATCATCATCCTCTTCCTGAAGTCCGTTTTTGGCGGCGGCAAACCCAAAGAGGATGCCGCATAATGGCGACTTCAGAAATAACAGGGGAATTCCGACGCGGCTCGGGCGTGATCGTCGCCGCCGCGCTTGGGATTGGTCTTGGGCTGTCGCCTCTTCCTTTCTATACAATCGGCGTTTTCATGCCCGTGCTTTCAGAGGAGTTCGGCTGGCGATATGATCAGATCATGGTCGCTCTGACCGTGATGACCCTTGGGGCATTCCTGTTTGCGCCCGTTGCAGGCTATTTGTCTGATCGGTTCGGCGCCAAACGGGTCGCGCTCATTTCGACTGTGATGTTCTCGTTGGTGTTCATGAGCTTTTCACTCATGACAGACAGTCTGCTTCAGTTCTATGCGACCTGGGGATTGATGGCGTCCTTGGGCGCTGGGACGCTGCCCGTTACCTGGACGCGCGGCGTGACGAGTTTCTTTGAGAAGAATCGCGGCATGGCGCTCGGCTTGGCACTCGTTCTTACCGGTCCGTGTGGCGCATTGGCGAAGGTCTTGTCAGACCACCTCATCGGAGAGATCGGCTGGCGTATGACATATGTCTGCGTTGGGCTAGCACCCTTGTTGATTACGGTGCCGATCGGCCTGCTCCTGTTTCGCGATGCGCCCGCCAAGGCGCCTGCGATATCTGGTGCGATATCTGGCAAATCTTCAGTTTCAGAGCCCGGATTCTCGCTTAAGCAGGCCCTTGTCACATCGCGATTCTGGTTACTTGCTTATGCCTTCCTGGTCATGTCCATTGGCCTGTCCGGACCGGTTCCCAATCTCGAAGCCATCTTCAGGGAAAAGGGGTTTGAAGTTTCCAATTCGGTGTTGCTCGCCAGTTTCGCTGGCTACGCTGTCATTATCGGCCGCCTCTCCGGCGGTTGGCTGATCGACCGGTTCTGGCCGCCGGGTGTGGCCATCCTCATGCTCACGTCACCGATCCTTGGGCTTCTCGCTTTGGCACAGATCGATACGCCAAGCTTCATGCTATGCGCAGGGGCGGTCGTGTTGATGGGCGCCGCTCTCGGGGTCGAATACGACTTCCTCGCGTTCATGAGCGCCAAATATTTCGGAATGCGCAATTACAGCTCGATCTATGGTTGTCTATACGCTTTCTTCGCAATCGGCGCTGCTGCGGGACCCGTGATTGGTGCGCGGATGTTTGTTCAAACGGGCAGCTACAAGGCTGCATTGTATGTGTGGGCAGGCTCACTTGTCATTGGCGCCATCGCCCTTCCATTCCTGGGACGACGAGAAACGATATTCGACGACCCGCGCCCTGCGCCGGTCGCCATTCCCCAAACCACTGGAGCGTAACATGGACCAAGCAGCTGTTATCGGTAAAACGAAAAACGCAACTTTCATGATCGAACGGCTGGGTGACGACATCGTACTTGTCGGCGAAGCAGAGCGTCGTTTTGTCAGTCATGATATCTGGGCGCGCGGCGAACTGGCAGACTTCGTTCTGGTGCCAGAAACCACCGAGCAGATGATTGCCTGCATCAAGGCCGCACATGAAGGAGGCATCGCGCTTTCGCCGCGGGGCGGGGGCATGTCCTATACCAAATCCTCCGCGCCTGATCGGGCTGGAGTCGGCATCGTTGATACGCGCAAACTCAACCGCATTGTCGAAATCAATGCGGATGACATGTACGTCACGGTTGAGGCCGGTTGCACGTGGGCTCAGCTACATGAAGCGCTCAAGCCCAAAGGCTTGCGCACGCCGTTTTGGGGACCCTTGTCGGGCATATTGTCCACGATTGGCGGCGGCGTTGCACAGAATAATGCATTCTTTGGAACTGGAACATACGGTCCAACTGGAGATAGTGTTGTGGCGATGTCGGTCGTTCTTGCAGACGGAACACTGGTGCGGACCGGCTCTGCAGGCACGCGTAACGGCGCACCCTTCTGGCGCCACTATGGACCAGATCTAACCGGACTGTTCATTGGCGACAGTGGTGCGATGGGATTCAAAGCCGAGATCACATTACGTCTGATCCCAAGCCCTAAGCATGAAACCTGGGCCAGCTACGAGTTTGAGACACGGGACGGCTGCGCGAAGGCCATGACTGAAATTGCGAAACAAAACCTGGCTTGCGAGTTGTTCGGGTTTGATCCCAATTTGACGAAGGTGCGTATGGCCCGTGCTTCCATCCTGTCTGACGCAAAAACACTAACCAATGTGATGAAGGCTCAAGGTGGATTGCTCAAAGCTTTGCGCGAAGGGGCCAAGGTCGCGATGGCCGGCCGCGGGTTCATGGCGGATGCCTCTTATACATTGCATTTCACCGTCGAAGGGCGATCAGAAGCCGGTTTGAAGGAAGAGATTTCGGTACTGAAGGCGCTTGCGGAAAAACATGGTGGCAAGGCGATCGAGAATTCAATTCCAAAAATCATTCGCGCCAACCCGTTTACCCCTTTGAACAACATGCTTGGACCACAGGGCGAGCGCTGGGTTCCCATTCACGGGATCGTTCCGATCAGCAAAGGGCCTGCTTGCTGGAAGGCGCTTGAAGACGGATTTGAAAGAATGGCAGATCAATTTGATAAGTACAATATTCTCACCGGTGCTTTGGTCACTACAATGAGTACAAATGGCTATCTGATCGAACCTGTTTTCATTTGGCCTGAAGAATTGTTCGAGATCCATGAGGCAGCCGTCGAGGGTAGCGTTCTGTCCAAGTATCCCCGTTATAAGCAAAATCCTGACGCAACAGCCATGGTCGAAACGGCGCGTCAGTTCGTTCTGGACACTTTCTCGCAATTCGGTGCAGCGCACTTCCAAATTGGCCGCACCTATCCCTACGTAGAAGGACGCGACCCTGACAGTCTGCGCCTTGTCGAAACCATAAAGGCAGCGTTGGACCCTGATTGCAGGGTCAATCCCGGCGTCCTTGGACTAGGATGAATGATGACTGCCAAGACAGTCAGAACACATCTCACAAGCGGCATCTGACCAAGTTATTCCGAAGCCACCGCGATATTGGTGCACATTCATGAAAGCTGATCCAATGAAGTCCATTCTTGCCGTCGCAGCGTTAGCTGCTGCAGTCTGCGCGTGCAGCCAAAATAGTACGACTTCAAGGAGTGAAGCTGCGCCATCTGGGCCGATCGCGAGCTCAACTGCCGAAGCGACCCTGGTTCGGAGTGACGGTTCTTACCCCGTAGTGCCGCTCGCCAAGGATGAAATTGTCGTAAAAGTCATTCAGAGTACGACCAATTCCCTGTCGGAGTTTCCGACCGTTGAAGAAGGGTTGGACCACAATCTCGGTCACATGGAAGATTTGGCGCGGCAGGCTTGCAGCACGGGAAGCAAGCCTGATTTTCTGCTCTATCACGAGTTTCCGCTCACAGGTTATTCTGGCGGCGGTCGAACCGAGCAGCTAAATTATACCGTGCAGATTCCGGGTCCGGAAACAGCGCGATTAGGCGAGATCGCAAAGGCCTGCGATACATACCTCATTTTTGGCGCTTATGCGACAGACCCTGACTGGCCAGGACATATCCTCAGCCTGAACACCGTGATTGATCGCAACGGTGACATTGCGAAAGTGTTTTGGAAGTCGCGCAATATCAAGCGGATTTATCCCGACAGGGAAATTACAACCACAACCATTGAGGCTGTTCGCGACAAGTACCGTGCCAAGTACGGTGTGGAGGAGGAGTTTCCCGTTCTGCAAACTGAGTATGGAAATATCGCGGTCAGTACGGTTCAGGCCGACCCATTCATATTCGCAGCCTTCGCGATGCGGGGAACAGAGATAATGGTCCGCACGGCCACTCTCTTCTCCCAAGATGACGTGACTGCGATGGCGCGGATCAATAATTTCTATTCGACCATGACCAACATCGCCTTTCCTGAAGCTAGCGGCTACCGAGCCGGAGAGTCGATAATCGTCGGTCCAAAAGGTGAAATCCTCGCCAAAGACCCAAGCGTTGATCAAGATGGAATTATAGAGGCGACCATCCCGATTGCTGCCTTTCGCGCGAACAGAAAACTCCCGAACTATGCGTATGAAATGACCAAGCCGGTCCTTGATCAGTATGTACAGGAGTTCCCGCTCAACCATCTCGACATGCCGCGCGAGATGCTGCCCGAAACAGGACAAGACATGAAATCGATGATGGAATCGATTAGCCGATATAATGCAGCGTCCGCCCAACCGGACTGACCTTCAACCTTCCAACCTCGCCAGCCTGATAGAACGCAATCCAGCGCTCCTCATTTGAATGATGTGTCATTAGAAATGTAGACGCCTCGTCGGATGAAAGTGCGTGCCTTTCGCAAACGTCCGCTTCTGGGATACGCCGTGTAAAAAGATGTACGCCGTCGGCCGGAAGCGTAAGAAGACCTGAAAATGACATGCGTAGAATGATATTGGCAGGATTGATCTTACAGACCTGCGTGAGCTTTGGCGTGTACGTCACGCAACGATACATCCTCCAGCTTCTCCGGAACGTGATTGGCGTCAGCCCTGCAGTTCATAAAGATCAGACGAACTTCTCTACCTATGTCCGGGCTGAGTGGGACTATGTGGAAGTTGGCCAAGCGTTCTGGAACACCCCGGAATCTGAGTCTCACAACGCTGCACCGTTCAGGATAACCGGGCCGGTTCGACGCATGTCTGACTGAAGGCGGGGAGCCGATCCCGCAGATATGAGACATTCTTGCAACACTTTCCGCAGATAATGACCGGACATTAGGCGCCAAGCCAATATCGTGCCTTCAAAAGGTATATCTTTTGTGAAAGGGTATCGCATGCTTTGGAGGAGCGACGATGAAACTTACAAATAAACTTGCCCTGAATGCCGCAACTGGCGCATTGGCACTTGCACTCGCAGTTCCTGCTGCTCAGGCGCAGCAATCTGACGATTCTGACTCGTCGCGTCGGCTCGGGAAGGTAACGGTTACTGCCCAGCGCACGGAAGAGAACCTGCAGGACGTGCCGATTGCTGTTACTGCCCTGTCGACCGAGCAGCTTGAAGACAAGCAGGTCGGGAATGTGATCGACCTGCAGTTCCAGGTTCCAAACATAACAATTGGTACGAACTCAGGCACCGCCAACGCGGCGAGTATCACGCTTCGCGGTGTCGGGGAGACCGAGAGCCGAGGCGCCGTTGAGCAGGCGGTCGGCGTGTATGTGGATGGCGTATATATTGGCCGGTCGGTAGGTTCATTATTTGAGGTTGTAGATCTCGCGCAGATCGAAGTCCTGCGCGGACCACAAGGCACGCTATATGGCCGGAATACAGTGGGCGGCGCGGTTAAACTAACGTCGGTGAAGCCGCAGTTCGAAAACTCTGGTGAGGTACGCACGACGATTGGCAATAATGGCCGTCTTGATTTGCGCGCAACGGGTAATCTTCAGCTTGGCCCATCGACGGCTGTGCGTGTGACAGGCCTCATGCGCGAGCGCGACGGCTTCTTCACCCTCACGCCGAACGGTGCGTATGCTGGCGAAGGAAAAGACGTTGGCCGAAAGGACATCAAGGCATTCCGTGCCAGTTTGCGGCATGAGTTCAATCCGGACTGGAGTCTTGATGTAGCTATCGACAGCACGCTTGATCGGTCCGATCCGATTCCGGATTCGATAAAAGCCGGGAATGACGCGGACAATGACTATTTTACCATCGAGCCGTTGCCCGGCACGGTCTGTGCGCCTTTGCCCGAGACCTTTCGTCCGGATGGGTGCTTTACCAACTACAACAGCCGGTCAAACTCGCGCGGTGTCTCTGCGAATGTCAACGGCAGGTTCGGCACGTTCGATTTCACGTCGATCACGGCGTATCGGAAGTTGGACGATGATTTGAAGACACGGGTCGGATTTCCCTTCTTCCAGGAAACCCACCAGAACCAGTTTAGTCAGGAATTCGCACTCGCATCCAACTATGATGGTCCATTCAATTATGTTGGTGGGGTATATTATTTCAAGGAAGAGGTCACGCTCGACACCGTATTCATCTACCCATTCTCGATCAATACAGATAGCGAGTCCTATGCGATTTTTGGGCAGGGTACGTATGACGTAAATGACAAGCTGTCACTGACCGGTGGCCTTCGCTACACGCAGGAGAGCAAGAACTTCTACGGCATCAACCAAGCATTCGGATTCAATCGGACTGATGACGCTGATTATGAAAATGTCAGCTATACAGTCAACGCTGATTATCGGCTAAATGATGCTGCCCTGCTTTACGCGAAATACTCCACCGGCTTCAAATCAGGTGGTTGGTCGGCAGATGCGTTTAGTGCGACGGCAGTCTTCAAGCCGGTCGCTGAAGAAACGCTCGGTTCATTCGAAGTCGGGGCCAAGACGGATATTTCCGACTCGGTCCGTCTCAATCTTTCGGCCTTCCGCAACAAGTATGATGACATTCAGATCAGTGCCACGATACCGAATGTCGGCTTTACACGCTTTAACGTCAACGAGACCCAGACATGGGGCGGCGAAGCCGAACTGGTCTGGCAGGTCAATGATGCGTTCCAGTTCAATGCCAATCTTGGCTTGCTCGGGGGTGAGTTTACCGATGTCACCCCTGACCAGGCACGCGGTCTGACGAACAATGGATCGAGTTGCCCGACGATTGACCCCACGATTGACGCTGACATTGTCAAATGTGCGAAGAATCTAGAGATCAAGAACGCACCTTCATACAAGGGTTCGGTGGGCGTGAGCTATACCCGTCGTCTGACCGAAGGCGAATTGATTGTGAATGCGGATGTCGGCTTCCAGGACGATATGTGGACGCTGGTCGCGGCTGCTCCGCCGCACATTCTCGCACAAATTGACCCTCTGATCGATGCGCGGATAAAATATGAATCCGATGCCGGATGGTCGGTTGCGCTGTGGGGCAAGAACCTCACAGATCAGAAATATTATCGCGTTGCTACAGCGGGCAGTTTTGCCACCTACCCATCCGATCCGATCACCTACGGAATCGATCTCGGTTATAAATTTTAGTCCCTCCGACCCTGCTTAACCCGGTTCGGTTGCAGGTATAACCTTTCCCGGCTGGTGGCATGTTGCTTCCAGCCGGCTTTCTTTTTTCTTTCAGAGTCTTACCTCTTGCACATGCCGACTGCACAAACACTTTTCGACAAACTCTGGGCGCAACACGTCGTGGCAAGCGACAAGGACGGCGATCTGATCGCCATTGACCGGATCATGCTGCATGAACGTACCGGCGGCGTGGCACTCAAATCGCTGAACGAAGCAGGCTATACTGTCCAATCGCCGGCCCGCGTATTTGCGATCATGGATCATGTCGTCTCCTTCAAGACAGACCGGGGGCGCGACGACTCGCGCGCGCCGGGCGGCGATGTGTTCATCACCCAGACACGGGCGATGGCAAACGGCGCCGGTATCCGGTTGATCGATACTGACGACGCAAGACAAGGTATCGTGCATGTTGTGGCGCCCGAACTTGGTATCGCTTTGCCCGGCCTTTCGATTGTCTGCCCGGACAGTCATACGTGCAGTCTCGGCGCGCTCGGTGCGCTTGCCTGGGGAATTGGTTCGAGCGAGGCCGAACACGCCATGGTCACCGGCACATTGCGAATGAAACGTCCACCGCAGATGCGCATCAGGGTAAGCGGTGCGCTACAGTCAGGCGTGACCGCGAAGGATCTCGTTCTGCACCTGATCGCGAGATACGGGGCAGCAGGCGGCCAACGTTCTGCCATCGAATTCAGCGGTGAAGTAGTAGAGGCGATGGATATTGAAGCCCGTTTGACTCTCTGCAATCTGGCCGTTGAATTTTCAGCTTTCACGGCGATCATCGCGCCGGACGAAACACTTCTAGCGGGCTTGCGCGGCAAGCCATTCGCGCCGGGAGAAAACGACTGGGCAGCGGCGACCGACAAATGGTCAGAACTCAAAACAGACGTCGACGCACGGTTTGACCATGAGATCGAACTTGATGCGAGTAATGTCCGCCCGACAGTTAGTTGGGGCACAAGTCCGGAACATTCCGGTCCGATTGACCAGCCCATCCCAGCGGACGGTGACCCGCGCGCACTTGCTTATATGGGACTCGCTCCCGGCGATCGGCTGACCGAACTTTATATCCAGGGCGCCTTCATCGGTTCGTGTACGAACGGACGTCTTAGCGATCTGCGTGCCGCTGCTGCAATCCTCAGGGGGAGCAAGGTGGCGCCCGGTGTTCGCGCCGTCTGCGTGCCAGGCTCGCAAGCTGTGCGCCGCGCGGCTGAGGCTGAGGGTATCGATGAGGTCTTCAAGGCGGCCGGATTCGAATGGGGCGCGCCGGGCTGTGCCATGTGCTTTTATGCTGGCGGTGAGACGTTCGCGCCAGGCGCGCGCGTGATCTCGTCAACCAACCGGAATTTCGAGGGGCGTCAGGGCCCTGGCGTGCGTACCCATCTGGCAAGCCCGGCAACTGTCGCGGCAAGCGCCATCGCTGGACGGATCGCGTGCGCAGGCCAGGGAAACACATGATGCAGCAGCCATTTGTTCTACATAGCGGTCGAGCCGCACCGATGATGCAAGATAATATAGACACGGATCAGATCATTCCCTCGCGGGAAATGAAAACGGTTGGCCGTACCGGACTTGCCGATGGTCTGTTCGCAGGCTGGCGCTATAAAACGACGACAGACCGCACGCCCGACCCGGCCTTCGTGCTCAATCAGCGAGAATATTCCGGAACGAGCATCCTCGTTGCGGGTGAAAACTTCGGCTGCGGATCTTCGCGTGAACATGCTGTCTGGGCGCTCGCGGAGTATGGAATCCGGGCGATCATCGCGCCTTCCTTCGGTGCGATCTTTCAGGGTAACTGCCCGCGCAACGGCATTGCGCCTATCGTGCTGGCCGGGGAAGACGTCACCTGGCTGGCCGCGCAGCTTCCCGGGGACGTGAGCATTGACCTGCCGACTCAGACAGTCTCATGCGCCGACCACCAGTTTAGGTTTGAGTTGGACGGGTTTGCCAAACGATTGCTTATTGAAGGGCTCGATCCAATTGCCCTGACACTAAAAAGTGCTACGCAGATTGCAGCATACCAGGCAGCCGATTGCGAGCAGCGCCCATGGCTCTATATCGACTAACAGGTGCTATTTCGCTTCTACACGCGGCCAGAACCTGAATTTCCCATCTTCGTTTCCGAACAGGAATTTTCCATCTTCCGAGAAGCCGCGCTCCATGTGGCCGATCGAACCTTCGGATATGCGGGTGCGTGATTCAATCCGCCGTGTATCGCCGTGCTATAGCCAGCAGGCGGTGCAATTGAACGAATCCGCTCATAGATCGGGCGCCCTTCATAAGCGCCCTAATCGGGCTTGGAAAAATAGTCACCCGGCATCAGATCAACAATTTGATCGAGTTGTACGTCAAGCGAATTGTCATTCACCGGCGCTGATACGCATGCGGCGCTTAGACCAATCAATCCGAAACAGGCCGATTGCAGCAAGTGGTTTGACATGGGAGGCCCTTGCCCCGGGGGAAGGAGACATGGAGCGGACCGTTGTCCGCGCCATGTCCCAGAAGTCCATTCGATATATTATTGCTAGAAGCGAACAGTTGCTGTTGCGCCCCACATGGTTGGCGCGGCGGGGGAGATGCCAAAGCCACGAGTGCGGTCGGCTGGCGAACGCGGCGCCGTGAAATTGACATAACGCAGTATACCGGCCGGTGTATCGTCATCCAGCACGTTTCGGCCCCAGACCTGGAAACTGAAATTGCCATACTCCATGCCGGCCCGAAGGTTGAGTTTGGTTGCGTCTCCCGATTCCAGCAGGTTGTGAATTTGCGCATAGAATGAAGACAGGTAGGTGACATCACCGCCGACGTAGAAGTCTAACTTGTCATTCTGTGTCGGGTTGAAGTCGAAGCGTGTTCCGATCGCGCCCTGGTGCTTTGACACAAGTGGAGGCACTTTGCCCGAAAGATCTCCCGCAGCCGCACAGCCTGGCGCCGCCAGATCGACGCAGACTGCGCCAATCTTGAGGATCGCTTCGTCCCGGTCCACGCCCTTGGTGATCTCGGCATCGAGATAGCCGTAGGAACCGTACACGATCCAGTTGTCTGTCAGGTATTTCGAGAATTCCAGTTCGAGACCATAGATTTCGGTCTGACCGATATTTGCAGAGAACGAGTTCACGCCGCCGGCGCCGGTCGTATAGGTGTTGCTCAGGACCTGATTGTCGAACTCGTTGCGGAACAGGGCGAGATTCAAGCGGTCAAAGCCGAACAACGACGTCTTGGCGCCGAATTCGATGGCCTTCAGCTTTTCTTCCTCGAACGTCGTTTTCGGCGCATCCAGAGGGTTGAAGCCGCCAGGACTGTTGCCCTCGGCGTACTGACCATACAGCAGGACATCTTCGCTCATCTTGTAATCAACAGTCAGGCGCGGGGCGGTCGATTTGAAGCTCGCATCGCGGGCAGCTGTCGAGCCAACGACTTGATTCGGGTTCGGTGGATTATAAAACGGCAGCGGCAGGGCGAGAATTAGAGCCGGGTCGATATATTGCGACGCGACATATTGCTGGCTCTTGTTCTTGATGTCGTCGGTTGCATGGCGCAGTTCGAGGCCGACGGTCAGCTTGTCGGTGAAGTCGTATTCGATACCGCCGAAATACGCGACATTGTCGATTTCGACGATGTCACTGAGCGTGTCCGGTCCAAATTCTGTCAGTTCGAGAAATTCTGCGAGCGGTTTGCGCTGCTCGTGTGAGGTGAAAGCGCCTACACGCCAGCGAAAGGCATGGCTGGTCGGCGAAGACAGTCGCACTTCATGGGTTGAGGCAGTTCGCTGGCTGGAGTTTGTATCATTGAAGGCTGAAACACTGCAATTACCATTGGGGATGAACGCACCGCAGATCGGCCCGATGAAGAAGGCCGAGTCGCCATTATAGGTCTGGTCGACGCCGCTAATCTCGTAGACGTCGGTGAGCCCGCCCTGATAGGACAATGTATAGCCCGACGATGCAATGTCCCAGTCTGCCGACAGGATGCCCCGCTTGGCCTCACGATAAATTCCCGGTCGCAGAATGTCGCTGGTATTGAGGGAATAGGACGTCGGAACGGGGGCAGTGCCGCAGATGTATCCGCGTGTATTCAGGAAGCAATTATTCGCCGACGCCGGGGTCAGGTTGATGGGGAACAAGCCGTCATCATCCTCAGCATAAATATAGCGGGCAGAGATCTGGATGTCGCTGGTAGGGTCAAGGAACACCGCACCGCTATAGGTGTCGGTCGACTGCGCGCCGAGCTTTCCACCGAGTGTGTTGTCAAACGCTCCGTCGAAGTCATATGTCTTTCCGTTGATGGAGAATGCCAACATGTCATTGACGCGGAAATTAGCATAGCCCGCCAATTGCTGGCGGCCGTCCGAGCCGAGTTCGAGAGAAACCAGACCCTCATATGGCTCGTCGCCGGGACGACGAGTGACATAGTTGATCGCGCCGGATAGCGTTCCACGTCCGAAAACCGTGCTCTGCGGACCTTTGATGATTTCGACACGCTCAAGGTTCGACAGGTCGAGCGAGCTGGAATCCCCAAAGAAGGGGACGCCATCCATGAAGACACCAACCTTGCCTTCAGAAACGAGGATATTTGACGTGCCACGGATGACTGGACGGTCCCCGTCGCGACCGAAAGACTGCTGCTGCTGAAAGCCTGGTGTCAGGTCTGAGAGGTCCGAGATGCCGGAAATGTTCTGCTCGCGTAGCGCGTCGCCATCAAATGCGGATACGGAAATCGGAATATCCTGAATATTCTCTTCCGATTTACGGGATGTGACTGTTACGACGTCTTGACGAAGCTCTGTCTTTTCGTCCGACGTTTGCTGCGCACTGGCCGGAAGAACGTATGCCGTCACGGCAATTGCCGCCGCGCCTATCATTAGAACAGATTTGGACATTGCTGGTACTCCCCTAAAAAAGATGCTGCCCTCTTGGTGCAGTCATAAAAGATATATCATTATATCCGAGAATTGATTGATGCTATTTTCAAGCAGCAATCAAGGCGTCATGGAAAAGATATAACATAGTGGCAATTCTGTCACACCACTAAGCCGGGGTGGGACGGAAATAAAAGTGAGAGTCCCTGTCAATTAGCGTCTTGCGGAAACAAGTATTGTGTGGGTATTCCTTAAAAGGTATATCTTTTAAGACACAAGTTGAAGGGGTATCATCGATGACATTCACGAGACGCGCCGTCTTGCAATTCACGAGCGCTGCAGCACTGGCGGCGTGTACGCCGGCGTTGCACAAATCACATGACGCAGATGTCATCATCATCGGTGCCGGCTTGTCTGGTCTGCACGCGGCCCGGATGCTGGCAGAAGACGGCGTCCGCGTATTGGTGATTGAAGGCGCTGAGCGTGCCGGCGGTCGCATCCTAACGCTTGACGATGTGCCGGGTAGCCCAGAAGCGGGCGGCCAGCAGGTCGGTCAGGGTTATGCGCGAATTCGCAAGACAGCGATCGATCTCGGCCTGGCGATTCTTCCCTATCCGGCCGCGCCGCGAGACACGGCATATTCAGTTGGTGGCCGGACAATGAGTTCTGCGGACTGGACCACTGCGAAGGAAAACCCGTTGCCTGGGCCCCTGCGCAGTTTGGCACCATCGACGGCCATGATGGCGGCAGCGGCCCGCTCAAATCCTTTCAAGGATGAAGGGGGCTGGCGAAATGTGGATCCAGGCGATGACATATCAGGCGAGGCCTGGCTAACGGCCGAGGGCTTCAGTCCCGAAGCCCGTCACCTGATGGACATCGGCCTTAATGGCATCAGCCTGGATACCTATTCCATGGCGAACCTCTGGCGGACGCTGTTCATATACGGCACTGAACGCTCGCTCGGTGCGCCGGAGAGAATCGAGGGTGGTTCATCACGCCTGACCGAAGCAATGGCCGCCAGCCTTGAGGATGGGAGTTTGCGACTGAAAACGAAGGTCAAGGCGATTATCGATGACGGATCTCGCGTCGAAGTCCGCACGGACAATGGGTCGCTTTATGCTCCTTTCGTGATCTGCTCGCTACCATTTGCGGCAATCCGGGACAGGGTTGAAATCAAGGGTCCGATTTCCGATCCGCACCTTGAGGCCCGCAATGCTGCGATCATGGGCCTGCCCTATACGCCCATTCAGCAAATTCACCTGCTGCCTGAGAACCGCTTCTGGGAGCAGGATGGATTGCCATTGGACATGTGGACCGATGGCAGCATTGAGCGCGTATTCGGTAACCTTGATGATTCAGGCGAAGTTACCAGCCTGACATGCTGGGTGAATGGTCTCGGCATTCACAAAGACTGGGACGACGCGGCATGGTTCGCAAAGGCCGCTGCCGATCTGGAACAGATGCGCGGTGCCAAGGTCAGGGGTGCCCGGGTCGTGCGCTGGGATTCCAGCCAGCCTTTGTCGGGAGGAGCCTACATGCACTGGGCCCCTGGCCAGATCAAAGCCTGGGCGAAGACCATGGCGCTACCGAGCGGTCGCATCCACTTTGCCGGCGAGCATACCTCCTTCCTGCATACCGGCATGGAGGGCGCGATGGAATCCGGCGAACGCGCTGCGATAGAAATCTTTGAGAGAATTGACTCCCAACCAGCTTAGTCCGACGCGCCCCAATTCAGGCCTTCTCGACTGACGTCTCAAGCGTGCTTGCATCTTCCTCGATCAGGCCGCGTGCTTCGAGTGCGTCAATGGCCTCATCCGACAGGCCAAGACCGGAGATAATTTCACGTGAATGTTCGCCGGAGCGCGGTGGGTTCAAGCAGAGACCAGGACGCACACCATTGATGCTGACTGGCAGCGCCGGCAGCGCAGTCGTTCCGCCATTTGGCAGGACTATATCCAGCAGACCGCCCTCGGCTTTCAGATGCGGATCGTCGAACAGCTCTTCTGGCTTCGTGATTGGTGCGAACGGCAAACCTGTGGTTTCAAGGCGGGCCATCAGGTCCTGCTTGGTGAAGCTGGCAAATAGTTCACGCAGACGCGGAACGATTACGTCGCGCTTGGAGACGCGATTGTTGTTGACGGCAAGTTCCCTATCGCCTGCCCAGTCGACGAGGTCGAAAGCCTTGCAGAAGGCCGCCCACTGACCATCGGAGACAACGCCGACAAATACTTTCTCCCCGTCCTTTACGTCGAACACATCATACACAGCCCAAGCTGAAACGCGTGTCGGCATAGGAGCGGCGGGGATGCCGGTAACGGCATATTGCGCCATATGCTGGCCAACAAGGAAAGCTGTCGTCTCGAACAGCGAGGCGCTGACATGCGCACCCTTGCCAGTGCGCGTGCGTTCATGCAGGGCTGCAAGGACGGCAATCGCACCGAACATCCCACCCGTGACATCAATCACAGACGCACCAGCGCGCAGCGGTTGTCCGGGAGGGCCGGTCATATAGGCAAGGCCGCCCATCATCTGTGCCACTTCGTCAAGGGCAGTGCGGTTTTCATATGGACCGCTGAGAAATCCTTTTTCCGAACAATAAATCAAACGCGGATTGCGTTTGCTCAATGTGTCGTATCCAAAACCCAGCGTGTCGAGGGCTCCAGGCCGAAAATTCTCGATGAAGACATCAGCAGTGTCGATAAGCTTCAGGGCGATCTCGGCTCCGTCCGGCGACTTCAAGTCGATTGCCAGAGAACGTTTGTTGCGATTGTACATCGAAAAGTAGCCGGCTCCGGAGCCTCGCAATCGCCGTGTCTTGTCGCCGCCGATCGGTTCGACCTTGACCACGTCAGCGCCCAGATCAGCCAGAATCAAACCAGCTGCCGGACCCATAACCATATGAGTGAACTCGACAACTTTCAGGCCGGCAAGTTGTTTTGGCTGGTCATTCATAGCAGTAACCCTAATTGCTTTCCTACTCAGTGTGAATTGATATACCATTTAAAGCAAGAAGCGATTCAGACGCAGCGCGATACAGAAGAAAGGAAGCCGGAATGGGTGTCTCAAAAGTACTGATCAGTGAAGTTGGTCCGCGTGACGGCCTTCAGAACTGCGGGTCCGTCATGCCATTCCAAGAAAAAATGCGGTGGATTCGAGCGCTCGCGAGTGCCGGGCTTCGTGAGATTGAGGTCGGCTCCTTTGTGTCGCCAAAAGTGCTGCCGCAAATGGCTGACACTGCCGATGTGGTGGTAGAGGCACGCAAAATCGACGGATTGGAAATCGCTGTCCTGGTGCCCAACCTGAAGGGTGCCGAACTGGCGGTCAAAGCAGGGGCGGCCAAGATCACACTTCCACTGTCTGTCAGTGAAACCCATTCCTTGCGGAACATTCGTCAAACCCATGATCAAGTGATTGCGCAGGCGGTTGCCATTGTTGCGATGCTGAAAGACCTGCCAGTGGGGCAGCGACCGTACTTTGAAGGTTCACTGTCGACGGCCTTTGGTTGCACGATTGAAGGCCCGATTCCTGAGCGTCAGATCCTGAGGCTGGCAGAGCGTCTGCTCGATGCAGGCTGCGATGAGATCGGATTATCGGACACAACCGGATATGGGGACCCTCACTCTGTTCGCCATCTCATCCGAGCGGTGCGCGGTGTGATCGGAGATGACAAGGTAACAGGGGTGCATTTGCACAATACACGCGGACTTGGCCTTGCGAATGCGCTGGCGGCGTATGACGAGGGAATCAGCACGTTCGACAGTTCGCTCGGGGGGCTTGGCGGGTGCCCGACAGCGCCGGGCGCCAGTGGCAATATCGTCACTGAAGATCTCGTTTTCATGTTTGAGAGCATGGGTATTGACACTGGTGTTGATCTAGACGCGCTGATAGCCTGTCGCGAGATTCTGGCGGGCGCCATGCCTGAAGAAGAACTCTATGGCTTTGTCCCTCGCGCTGGACTGCCGCTTGGTTTCAAAGGCGCGCCGGTCCCGGTCGCCGTCGAATAGCTGCTTTCCCAGGGCGGATGCTGACATGAACAATCCGGTCGCACTTGTAACACTGGTCCTGTATTCGGCGGGGCTGGTCGGGATCGGGCTTTGGGCATCAAGGCGCGCGCGTTCGCAGGATGCCTTCCTGCTTGGCGACCGCAATCTCGGGCCCTGGGTTGCTGGCCTTGCCTACGCGGCGTCGAGTTCATCGGCCTGGGTGCTGCTCGGCTTTTCGGGGTTTGTCTATCGTGTGGGATTGTCAGCGCTCTGGATGGTGCCGGGAATCCTGGCTGGGTACGCTGCTGTCTGGCTATGGGCGGGCAGGGTCCTTCAGGAATCTTCGCGACAGCAAGGTCATCTTACACTGACTGATTTCCTCACAGAGTTCGCTGGACCGCAAGCAGCGCGGATCATCCGTATTGTAGCATCTTTGCTGATTGCCTTTTGCTTTTCCTTCTATGTTGCCGGTCAGTTTCAGGGTGCTGGCACAGCAATCGACGGATTGTTTGCCACCGGCTTCACGCCCGGTGTTGTCATCGGCGCCATTGTCATTGTGGCGTACGTTTTTCTTGGCGGCTTCCTCGCCGTATCGGTGACTGACACGATTCAAGGCCTGCTCATTGCTGTCGTTGCTGTTATTTTACCGGTAGTGACCTTGCAGGCTGCCGGAGGATTCAGCGGTCTTGGCATAATGCTCTCAGCTGCACCGGAATCCTACGGTTCCTCGTTTGGCGGCAAACTTGGCTGGGTCGCTGCAGGCTTCGTCGCCGGACTGACGGCGACCGGCTTTGGTGCGCTTGGCCAGCCCCACTTGGTCGCGTGGGTTATGGCAGCACGCGATCGCAAGGCCCGCCTCACCGGCGCTGGCGTGGCGATTGGTTGGGGGGTGCTTGTCTATTCCGGCATGGCAGTTCTGGGTCTTTCGGCGCGCGCGGTGTTCGGTGCCGACATGTCCGCAGAGGATGTTTTCTTTAGATCAGCCGCCGTGTACTTGCCGGGTATTTTCGCAGGCATCATCGCCGCAGCAACCTTGTCGGCCATCATGTCGACGGTCGACAGCCAGCTGCTTGTTGCCGGCGCTGCGGTGTCGCACGATCTCGGACTTGGCAAGGCGTTTGGCGGAAGAGATGTCCTCGTTTCACGTCTCGCTATCCTGGCGATCTGCACCTTTGCAGTCGCGATCACGCTGTTTGTTGAAGCCAGTATATTCAGGCGCATCCTATTTGCCTGGGTCTCGCTTGGGGCAGCCTTTGGCCCGATCGTTGTAGCTCGCGCCTGCCGACTCAGGCCAGGTGGCGCGGCTGTTCTGGCCTCAATTTTCTCCGGCTTTGGTCTGTCACTGGCCTATGAGTTCAATCTGTTGGGCGCTGGCCCCGGCAATGCCTGGCCGACAATCATTCCGTGGCTAGCCGGTCTAATTGTCGTGTTCGGCGCGACCCGGATGCAACCGCGTTCCTGATCTTCTTAATTCGCTCTTGGCGCGAGCCTGGTTCTGTGTCATTTAAAAGATATATCTTTTAAGGGAGAGGTTCGTGAGTCACTGGTTCAAACATTTCGGCGGGGCGGCAGCATTGGTTGCGCTGTCAGCTTGCAGCACGGTTGGAAGCGCAGTCGCCCAGCCAAAAGCGGCAACCCTGGATCCGTATAACCCGCAGGATGCCATGCAATTAGCACGCAAGATGCAATGCTCGACGGTCGACGGCGAGCAGGCGATCTTCTCGTGGCACGGCATTGCCTATGCGCGTCGGCAGGGCGAGAAGGATGTGCACCTCTTTGACGTGATCGGCATGAATACGCGCAGTTGCAGTGCCATCAAGGACAAGAATGGTGACGGCTTTGCGCTCGTCTCACGCGAAATCCTGCTCTATCTCGACAAGGATACCGGAGAGGTTCTCGACACTTGGGAAAACCCATGGACGGGTGAAACCGTGAAAGTCCAGCAAGTCGAAAATGATCCCGTGAATTTTGAATCCTATACGGTCGGCCGTGACGGCAAGCCGGCCATATGGAGTGGCGAAATACAAGGCGATCAATGGTGGTACCGTTCGACTTTCCCGCTCTGGTATCCCAGCCCGCTGGCAGGCGCCTATCAGACCGAGGTTGGCGGCACCTACCACGCGACCGAATTGTTTAACTTCTTTGGTCGCACTGATGATCTTCTGAACCCCGAGACGACCAGCGCGAAAGTGTCAGTTGGCTGGTCGCGGATTTCTGACTGGTTGCCGTGGATGAAGATGAACGGCCGCGAAGGCATTTTCTACGTTCACACTGCTGGTGCCAGGTTGGAGAGTTGGGACGATCTTCCGGACGTGATGAAAGACTACATCAACACACGTGCACCGCTCTACAAGACGCCGCCGCAAACCGGTGATCCGCGTGATAACAGGACGAGCTGGCAAGGGTATGCTGATTTCCGCAACGCGCAGGAAAAGAACTAGACCTACGCACAGGGCATGAAAAAGCCGGGCAGAAATGCCCGGCTTTTTTATGAGGATATCGGGTGTTTTTTGCCAACCTGATTCTGGTTGCGGCAGTGGATGCCCATGGATGAGACACCCGTTTGTTCCGGACGTCCTAGAGATGCCGTCAGAATTCCTTGCCATCATATGCACGCCAGTCTGTAGAGACCCGGTGCTCATCGACCAGGGTGCGTTGGAAAAGGCGGTCGGCTTTGAACCATTGCCAGGTCCGGGCGCGCGACAGGTTATCGTCTGACAGCTGAATCATTTCGTAGAGATAGAGATCCGACTCCCCTGTACGGGTCCAATTCAGCATGGTCGTGCGCCCGAAATCATCCAGTGTCACATCACAGGCCCAACCGTTGATGAACTCATTGTCCCATCTCAGGCGGCCATTTTCGACCGAAGCCGGGAAGTCGCGCACGTCGCGCTTTCCATCAGCCCAGCGATAGTGATTGGTCTGGTGATAGGGGTGGCCAGAGTCCGGAAAACGGCAAAGCAGCCGCGATTCATGTGCGTCGGTCTGTTTGCCGTTTGCATCATAGTAACGGTAATGTCCTTCCCACACACCCTCATGACGCGCCAAGGTCGGCAGCATCTTCTTCAGTTCGTTTGCGGATAGACTGGTCGTCATGTCATTTGCCTTCTGTTCAGGATTACCGGCAGTCATACCGGATTGTTTCGAAAAACTGCATTTTTTCCAGCCCCGAGCCGAGTACCACTTGCCAAAGCCGGTGAAAAACCGTTCTAGTAAAAGATATATCATTTGACGCATCTGTCGAGGGCTGTCGCAGCGACTTTATCAAGGCGACAGATTTTTCTGGGGGAGGGCAATCTTGCGAAATCTAGCTTTCTGCCTGGTTCTTGTCTGCATGTCGGGGCTAACGGCAAGAGCGGATTCCGGCGCCGTACCCGGCTATCTCCAGAAAGACATGCATGAACTTATCGCGATAATGCGGGGACGTTGGGACAATGACGGGCACGTCTTTTTCGCAGTTGACGCTGGAATGGACCCAGCGACGGTCGCTCCGCGCGAGCACCAAATAATTTCACCGGTTGACGGCAGCGAGGGCCGCCAGCTGCGCGTGGTACGTAAAGCGCCCGGCCTGCCGGACCGCGAATTGTTCTATACGTTCAGAGTCAATCCTGCAGCCAACCGCGTTGACCAGGCAATCCTGCACGCTGACGGAAGCTCAGCGGGGTGCGATGTATCGTGGGCTCGGAGCGGTGAAGGGTTTTCCGGAATAGCGTCTGGCGAGGGATGCGCCGCTCTGTTTCCGAAAGCAGTGGGGAAGGGGCCGCTCCGCGCATTGATGACGTTGTCGCCAGATGCATTCTGGACATCGAGCTCTCGCGGCGGCGCGACCGTGGAAAGCCGCATGCGTCGAGCGCGCGTGTTCTCGTGCTGGACATCGGTCCTGCGTGGCGCGCATCATGGCGATAGTGGTGAAGGCGAAGACGATTGGTATTTCCAACGCGATATTCTGATCCAGGATCAGGGCGGCAATGCCGTACTGATGACCGACGAAACACCGCCGCGAAAAATCGAGTTCAAGCTGCGGGATGTCGATTGGACTTATGGCGCGAACCGTCCGTCCCTGACTCTCTATATTCATGAAGGCGAAAATGACCGGGCAACATCTTATGCCTGGGCGGAAGGTGGCGCCGGACGGATCGGAATAAATTTGCGTTGGATACAGGCAAGCTGCACGTTTGCGGCTGACGAGGAATTTGTCGACCTTTCGATATTCAGTAACTGATAGAAACTTGTAGGGGCCGACGAGCCGCCTACACCGTGAGGAGATGTTCGTATGGCGAAATTGGGAGAATTCGGGCGGGGATGGCCGGTCTTAAGCGCAGCGGCTGTCGGTGTTGGTCTCGGCCTGTCACCGCTGCCTTTCTATACGATCGGTGTGTTCATACCGCCGCTGCTGGGCGAGTTCGGACCAAAGGGTTGGGACGGTGGATTCATAATGAATGCGCTGGCAATCTACACATTTGGTGCATGTGCATCCGCCCCAATTGTCGGCATCCTGGCGGAACGATTCGGCGCCCGGCGTATCGCCCTGATTTCGATTGTCACCTTCTCTCTTGCGATGATGGCGATCGGCCTGAACACGGGGTCGAAACCGCTGTATATATTCTTGTGGATGGTGCTCGCCTTTTCGGGGGCGGGCACATTGCCAATCACGTTCACACGGCCGGTTGCCAACTGGTTCGAGACGAATAGAGGCATCGCCCTCGGTATCGCGCTAATTGCGACCGGAGTGTTCGGTGCAATGGCGAAGTTTTTTGCGCAATATATTACATCTCATTTCGACTGGCGCACGGCTTATTTTGCGCTCGGGCTTCTGCCGTTGATGATTGCGCTTCCACTGAGCTTCCTGGCGCTGCGCGACGTCGGTGACGTCCCGGCCCGAGATGCAAAAGCAACACGCATGAAGCTGCCAATCCTCGGCGTCAGCGTTGCGGCGACACTGGCATTCATTGCCCTGGTGCTTAGCGAAGTCACCGGCCTGATCGAAAAGAATGGCATTCGACTCGAATATGTCATGCCATTTATCTACAGCCTGATAATTCTTGTCCCGGTCGGTCTGATGGTGTTCTTCAAGATAGGCACAGAGCCGCCAGCCATTAAGTCTAGGAGCGCTCAAGGAGCCGCCTTGGCGGGCATGACGCTGACGCAGGCCCTCGCCGACTGGCGTTTCTGGCTCCTGGCAATCGTATTCATCCCTATTTCCTACGCAGTCGGTGCAATCATTCCAAACATTGAGAACGTGCTGCGGGCCAGCAATTTCGATCAGGACACGGCAGTTGGTCTTGCGACCCTTACCGGTCTGGCTGTGCTCGGTGGACGTGTGATCGGCGGCTACCTGATCGACCGGCTATGGGCGCCGGGTGTAGCATTCGCCTTTCTAGCGTCTCCGGCTATTGCGCTCTGGATGCTCGGTCAGCCTGACATCGATGCCAATACGGCGACCTTCGCCATCCTGCTCGTCGGCTTTGGTGCAGGCGTCGAGTATGATTTCATGGCCTATATGGTGTCACGTTACTTCGGCATGAAATCATACTCGGCCATTTATGGCGCAATCTATGCGTTCTTCGCTCTCGGCGCCGGCCTGGGCCCCGGAATCATGGTCAATCTGGCGACCGGCAAGGGCCTGAAGATCATCGAATGGGATCTTGGCGTGCTCGTTGGTCATGATTGGAAATTCACCCTGGCATCGGCTGCGATCATCCTCTTCATCTCGACCGTTCCGCTCCTGTTTCTTGGAAAGTACCGGTTCGGGCATGAGCATGATGGCGCATTGGTCAACCCAGAGGAGGCTTCCGAAGCAACGGAGGCTTAAGGCCGCCGCTATGCCAGCTTGCCGAGCACAAGCTGGGCAGATTCATTGCTAAACGTGTCCATGAACCCGTAGCCCCAGTCAGGCAGCTCCACGATTTCGCCATTGCGCATCATCGGCGCAGCGCGGCGCGTCATATCTGTCAAATCGTCTGACGGGTTGAGGATGGTGATGCGCTGGTCAAGCGCGCGCAATGCCTGTTCGAATGGCTCGCCATAGGAAAAAGCCGCCGCGTGGCCCCACTCATAGGCCTCGCCGCCCATCAGGTTCATTCCCAGAGATTTTGCCAACATTACAAGCGATTGGTTGCCCCTTCGCTCCACAATGCGCTTCCACATTGTGGTGAAGCGCGTGCCGGCTTCATCGAGTGGAGTCGGCGTGAAATAGTCGTTGAACATCAACCGCTCTTCTTCTGTCAGAATAGCCGCAGACACCATCACAATGGCGTGGACGCGCTCAGGCTGTCGGGTCGCCATCTCCGTCGCGACCTTGCCGCCGGTATGGTTGCCGAACAGGTCTATGCGTTTGTGGCCGAGTGCATCAGCCACCTGCCAGCAAGACCGGGCATACATGTCAATCGTGGCATCGCTTTCCTGGGGAGGGGCGTCAGACATGCCGTAGCCGGGATAGTCGGGCGCGACGACTACGCGCGCCTGACTGGCTGCTTGCATGAAGGATTCGAACTCGCCCCCATGCTTCGGGCTTTGATGTAAGCAGTAGAGCGGCGGCGCAGTTGGCGCATCCGGTGCCGCCACACGGACATGGATTTGCCCGTAGATTCCGTCGACATAGAGGCGTTTTACTTGGGTCATCAGATTATCTCCTGTGCAACTGAAACAACAGCCTTGCCTTGATTCATTCCGTCCATTAGTCGCTCGAACAAAGCTGGCGCATTCTTAAGTCCGACCGCCCGGTCCTCGGCGAATTTCAATCGGCCATCAGCGATCCATGAGGATGCTTCGGTAACGTATTCATCCCAACGGGGGTAAAAATCATACACGACAAGGCCCGAGAGCTGCGCCCTCTTGCCGATGATCAGTCCGGCGTTCAAGGCGTGCTGGCTCGGCGAGTCGGTATGATAGGCGCCGACTAACCCGCACAGTACGCCGCGCGCATAGATATTGGCATGGCCGAGCGCAATCATCGCCATGTCCGCCGAGACGTTTTCGAAGAAGATTGACAAACCATCCGGCAGGGCCGCGCCGAGTGCCTCCTGCCAGCAGTCTTGCTTGTAATCTATGCAGGCGTCAAAGCCGTATTCGTCCGTAGCCAGCCGACACTTGTCCGGTCCGCCTGCAATTCCGACCACCCGCTTCGCGCCCTTGATCCGGGCGATCTGCCCGACCGTTCCGCCGACCGGGCCAGCGGCAGCATCGACGAGAACTGTATCTCCGGGTCCAACCTTTGCGAGTTGCGTAATTCCCGCCCAGGCCGTAAGACCTGGCATGCCAAGTACACCTGCATGGGCGGAGAGTGGCGCCGAGTTAGGGTTGATCTTGCGCACGCTGCCGCCAGCAATTGCAAGGATTTCCTGCCAACCGCCCTCCATGGATTGCACCCAGTCGCCAGGCGCAAGTTGCGGTGTACGGCTTTCTAACACCTGGCCCACGATCGCACCGGGGACCGCATCTTGGCCCGGCTGTGGCGGTTCTTCGCCCATATGGCGCCCACGCAGGCGGGAGCCAATATAGGGGTCGAGTGACAGATGAACGATCCGCACCAGGACGCCGCCGACTGGACAGGCCGGAATAGCCGCGTCGATAAGGACAAAGTCATCCGCACGCGGCTTGTGCGCGATGGCAGATTTCAGGACGACCTGTTGCATTCTCAACTTACGCTTCCACCATTTCGATCAGGGCGCCGTCGAGATCCTTCATGGTGGCGACGCGCTTGCCCTTGTAGACGGGACCTTCGCGGCGCACCGGCGGGGTGATCCACGGGCCGGTCAGGCTGTCGAAATCCGGATGCCAGAACGTCCCGATGGCGCAGCCGGGCACCAGCATGCTGTCATGATGCGGCCGATCAATTGCGGCGTCTGGATACTGGTCGAGTTCGAGGAACACATCCTTACCATGGATCATGGTCGAGATCGTGTGCAGCTCGGCCGGGTCGGTATCATAGGCCTTTGCGAGCATTGTGTAGACAATCTCCATATTGTCTCGCCCGGTCTGTAAGCCGACATGCTTTTCCATCCAGGTGAGTGAGGCTTTCATATCAGAACAGCCGAGGACGAGAATGAACAGTTTGTCGATAGGCGTGCTGGCCCGCGGCAGGTCGAAAGCGGGCAGGTCGGACTTGATCTGTGTCAGGTAGACGATTTCCTCGTCAGGACCTTTTACCTGCATCGGGTGGATAGCAGGAAGGCCATCGATCTCGCGCGGCGGGCCGATGATCTCAAACGGTGAGTCGAGCATGCGTGAATTCGCGGCGATCACATCGGTGACGCAGATTTCAATCGCGTTCCAACCGTAGCTGCGCAAAGCCTTGAAACCGTTCACGGCCGGTTGTTCGACCAGTCGCAGATAGATTTCAGCGCCCGAAGCAGGGGCCATGATTGCATAAGCCTTGCCTGCGCTTTTTGGCGCGCCCCAACTCGCTGCCAGGTCAGCTGGAAGGTCACCGCGCTCGACAACAGTGTAATCGAGATATCTGCTATAGTTTCCAACTGAGCGGTTGAGGTCGGCAACTGTCAGTGTTGCGGCGCGGAGAAGTTGCATTGTGATCGGTTCCTTACGTGTTGACCCTTGACCCGGGCGAGCAGATTAAATGATATACCATTTAGTACGACATGCCAGACCGAAGGACAAACAAAATGGCCGCATACATGATTGTTTTTGCAAACATCCACGACAGGGGCCGCTTCTTTCAGGAGTACGGAAAGCCGACTGCTGCGCTGATCGGAAAATACGGCGGTGAATATGTCCTGCGTGCACCTGGCGTGGAAGCGCTTGAAGGTAGTTTCGGAAGCGGACTCAGCGCAGTAGTTTCGAAATGGCCGGACAAGGCCGCGGTTCGCAAATTCTGGGAAAGCGAGGACTATGCGCCTCTTAAGGCGGTACGGCAGCAGCTTGCTGACTGCCACGTCATGATGGTGGAGGATCCGGCATGAGGACAGCGCTACTTTGTTTTACACTCGTCGCGGGATGTGCTGGCGTTCGAGACGCCTTGCCGCCGCCGGTTGCGAGTCGCAGCGAAATGCCTGCCGCCGTGCAGGCGTACCCGGAGCAGAGCGCTGCCGATATTATCCGCAGGGCGCATGCTGCAGCGGGCGGCGAGGTGTGGGTGCATCCCGATAGTCTAAAATTGACCGGCTACAATCTTATCCGCGCCAAGGACGGGGACGTATTGTGGAATCCCTATAGCATGTGGCGGATCTACGCGGATGAGAAAACCGATTCGCATGCCGCAGGGGGCAAGGTCCGGATCGAAGCCTGGACTGGGGGCAAGCTCGCCTTTCTGCTTGCTTTCGATGGCGTGCAAACGTCCAATCAGGATGGTGTAATGACGGACCAGTCGGCAAACGCGACCTGGGGCGAAAATTTTGGGTATGGCGCTATTCGTAACGCACTCGATGAGGGCTGGTCGCAGGTGCGCTTGCCGGATGATCTGGTGGATGGTGCACCGGCCTTTATGGTTGAGCTGACAGATCCGTCGGGTGGGGTGACACGGTTTGGCATCCGCCAGTCGGATGATGCTGTGGTTTATGTTGGATTTGACACGCCGCGTGGATGGCACGAGCGTCGCTATTCGAACTTTTTTACAAAGCCCGGTATCAGTTGGGTGCAGCCTGGCCGGGTGCGGTTGTTCTATGATGGGGTGAAATCCAATGAAGCGATATGGACCGATTTCCAAGTCGGTGAAAAGTTCGACGACTCCCTTTTCACAATAACCGAAGCGCCCGCCGCATTGACACCTTGAGGATCCATCAGAACGGCTTCACCGCGCCGAAGAAGGCGGTTGTCAGGATCAATATCCAGTAGAGATACGCGATGCCGCGCCCGATGCTGATAGATTTTTCCAGCCGTGTCTCGACCTCTGGGTTTGGTCCTGCCGCAAGCACCGGAAATAGCTTTTGCCATTCGTGCATGACGAGTCGCAGGACGACCCCGATGATCAGCGCCAGGCTATAGGTCAGGATCTTCGCCGCATACCATTTCTGTCCGGTCTCGGCGAGGAAGGGGCCGTGGCCAGACAGTGATGAAAGGGAGATGACAAGCAGTGTCGGGATCAGCAGATAGCGTGTCCAGTCTTCGATACCGGACAGAAGTTTGAAGAGTGGTTTACCACGATTGGCGAATGCGCCCCAAGTGATAGCCATCCATGTAGCCCAGAGTATCCACATTGCGACAAGCCAGCCTCCTCCAAGCGGCTGAACGCCCCAGAGATGGCCCATGTGAAGGCCAAGAGGAAGTAGAGAAATAATGCCGGTGCGCGCCATGATGTCTATCCGGTAGGCCGTATCCATGTGCCGCATGCGTTCTTCGAGCGGAAGTTTCGGGTTCACCACCTTGTAGCTCGTCTGGAAGACGCCCCATTCACCACCGAGCCAGTAAACCATCGCCACAATATGTAGCCAGCGCAGGATCGCCAGTTCGTTGCTTGCCAGAAATTCCATTGGTTTGCCTTCCTCAAAAGTCCCTATTGGTAAAGATATATCATTTGCTGATATTCACTAGAATGCAACTAGGTTAAATTACTTAGGCGGCTTTTGAGTTGGCTGATTATTATCCAACCGCTTGCGGCGAGAACGGCAGTTCTGTTTGGGATGTTTCATGGCCATGAAGCGACGGGGCTGCCATGACGAGGAGATGCCCAGACCGGCTTTCGTGTTGCTGAAGCGTCGTCTTGGCTGAGTAGAGGGCTTTTCTCAGTACCGTGGTGGAGGGGTCCAGGGAGAGCAGGCGAACGCAGCCAGCGATTCCGGAAGGACCGGGTTGTAGGGCGCGTTGAAGGAAAACGGTGCATCGGTCGGAGACCATTGGTTCACGTGCTTTCCACCGAGAAAGCGGATCAGCATGACGCAGCCCCAGCGGGTTCCAAACGGCCCGTGCGCAATGCCCGGTGGGCGCCAGAAATAGGATCCTGGTTCCATTGTGCCATGCGGCCCAGTCAGTGATCCATTGACGGTATAGGCTTCTTCGACAGTCGGATGCGACTCCTGCGGGCCTTTGAGGCCGGGTGGTTCGGAGTGGGGCAGGATCATTGACAAGAATGTGCGTTCTCCGGTTTCGAGATCATTGCGCAAATCCTTGCGAGAGATGCCGAGGTGGGCAAGCTTCGGGTCGTTCAGCGACATGTCCCAAGGCATGTGCAGGGCGTCGACCTTGACGATTTTGCCGCCATCGCCGGGGCCGCCGCGCAAGTTTGGCTGGCCGCTAAAAAAGGTCAGTACGACGGCACCTGCACCGGTCGACATTGTTTTGCGGTTTGCGCCCTTTGGTGCGTAGCCATACGTGTCATGGCCAAATGTTTCACCATTGAGTTCAATCTCGCCATCAAGCACGTAGAACTCTTCATCGACATCAAGGTGTTCGATCGCTTCACGCCGCCAGCCCGGCGGGTAGCGCACGATCGTCGAGCAGCCTCCGGTGGTGGCATCCCGACTAAGAAATTTAAACTCGGCATCAGGCCTAGCATTGCCGGGGCCAATTCTCAGCCAGGGCAGAAGCTGGGCCTGGATGAACTCTGTATGCGGTCGTTCAAGCATTCCAGTCGCCTTCAACTTGCCAATTCATTGGCGACGTCTTCGGATGACAATTCGTCGCCGGCAGCAATTGCTTCGCGGTCCTGCTGCACAACGCGGAGAATGCGGGAAATGAACTCCTGCATCCACAGACCGCGCGCATCAGCTTCGGACTTTGTCGGCTCGAACCCATCGATGGCGGCGGGTGAAACCTTGCCATCGCGTGCAAGCAGGCGCTCGATTGTGTCCATCCGTTCGCGCATCACGCCAACCTCCTGAGCCAGCGCCATCGTAATGTTGAGCAGGCGTTCGGTGTCAGGGCTCTCCAGAAACCAAGGACGTTTGCCCTTGGATTTGGCACCGGCAAGCAGAAGTGGGTCAAGTTTGGTCATGATCAAGCCACCTTCTTTGCGCCGACGACGTGCCAAGCAGCCTTGCGGCCGAAATCTTCGCTTTCATCGTCAGCAGCGTCCGGGAACACATTCTTGTCAATCACGGCCGTGACCCCGTCATGGATCAGTGCATTGGCGCCAAATCCGGAGTCGGCGAGCCAAGCGTCAACATCGACCTCGTGCATCTTGGTCCAGAAGGGTTCATTATTATAAAATGCATCCCAGTCGCGCATGGCCTGCTCATAAAGTGACATCTTGTCGTCATATTGCGGCTGCTCAACGTGCAGGACGATACCGCCCGGTTTTAACAGACGCTGAGTTTCGGCGAAGATCTTTGGCATCGTCTTGTAGCTGGTTTCATGCAGGAACATGGTCGACTGGATCCAGTCGAAACTCTCGGCTTCAAATTGTTTGAGATCGGATACGTCATCCTGAACGAACGTAACATTCTCGATGCCCATTGTTTTGGCGCGCGCGAGGCCATATCGCAACATCGGCGCACCGACATCCACGGCGATAATTTCGGCATCTGGGAATGCTGCGGCAATCGGCAGGACATTATGCCCCATGCCGCAGCCGATATCGAGAATTCGCTTTGGTTTGAAGTCGGGGCCCATATTGCGCTTGACCCATTCGGCCACCGCGACCCCACCGCCGTCATTGTAACGCCCCAGCATACCCCCGGTTGTGGCGAAGATTCCCGCATCATAATTGGCGGGTCCTGTGACATCACCAGGCACCAGTTCAGTGTGATACGAACCAGGCATGCAGTGATGGTCGATCGCCTCGACGCCGCGTGGCAGCTTCATATTTGGATTCAATTTGAGGCGCTTGTCCCCCTTGGTCAGTTCGCCGACCTTGGCGTTCAAAGCCTCTGCCTGGCGGAGGGTGACCCAGCGACCCGCTTGTTGGCGCGACTCCATCGTTGACCGGCGCATCGCCGACCACCATTGCCACATCGGGTCCTTGGTCAGTGCTTGGCGAATCTCATGCCGATCCTTGAACGTGCGGTCGTGCGATTTTTGAAAAGCGGGAGCCACACGTTGCTCGAAGGCCTCACCGACACCCGGCATGACCTGGGTCGACAGATGGCGGTTCATCTGTGCGAGGAAATTAAACCGCGCGATTTCGTCATGGCTTGTCTCAGGATAGACGCCATGGCGGCCGACAACACGGTAATCGGGCGGGCCGTCATAGGCCGGCAAGTCAGGCGCATTATGAGGTGTATCGGGCATGGAATTTTCCTCCGGTCTGCAGGTCAGGCGACCTCGCTTGCAATGTGGTTTCCAAGCGAGGGGTTTCTATTGATTTCAAATGATATACCATTTACAGAGATCATCCATAGGGGAGTCTACTTAAATGAACACCAAGATTGTCGCACTGTTCAACCTTAAACCCGGTATCAGCGCTTCTGACTATGAGGCCTGGGCGAAATCGAAGGATATTCCGACGGTCAATGGACTGAAATCAGTCGATGAGTTTGCCGTGTACAAATCCACTGGCCTGTTGGGATCAGATGGTAAGCCGCCTTACGCCTACATCGAGATCATCGATGTCAACGACATGGATGTTTTCGGCGGTGAAGTTGGCTCGGAAACCATGCAGCGCATCGCGGGCGAGTTCCAAGCAATGGCGGCCGATCTTATTTTTATCCTGACAGACAAGATCGGCTAGGCGCAAGATATGACGAAACGGTTTCAAGGCAAAACGGCAGTCATTACTGGTTCAGGGCGGCGTGGCGGGCTTGGCGAGGCAATTGCGAAACGGCTGGCTGCAGACGGTGCCAATATCGTGATTTCTGATGTCGGCGCGCCGCGTGACAAGGCGACTGGTGCTGACCATATCGGCAGTTCCGATGAAATGGAGACGATTGCACAGGATATGCGCTCGGTCGACGTCAAATCATCGACCTGTGTATGCGATGTTCGCAGTCTCGATGATGTCCGGGCGCTGGCGAAGCATGCGACCGATACGCATGGTAGTCTCGATATCTGGGTAAACAATGCGGGGATCGGCTATATCATGAAGCCGCTGCTAGAGGTGACGGAAGATGACTGGCGCGCTGTTATCGATGTCAATCTCACGGGCTCCTTCTTCGGGGTGAAGGCGGCGGCTGAGACAATGGTGAAGCAGGGCAAGGGCGGACGTATCATCAATATTGCTTCGCAGGCGGCCAAGTCCGGCTTTCCGCACGCGCAGGCTTATACTTCGTCCAAGCACGGGCTGGTGGGGCTGGCACGGTCGGCTGCCATAGAGCTTGGCAGCCAAGGCATTACCGTCAACAATGTATGCCCCAACCATGTCACGACCGGACTCGGTGCCTGGCAGAACGAGTATTTTGCGAAAGTCACCGGCGCCGATTCCGTTGAGGTTTATCTCAAAGCGATGGCGGCGCGCATTCCGATGGGCCGCCCGGGCCTTCCGGAAGACACCGCCAACGCCGTCGCCTGGCTGTGCTCTGACGAGGCCGCCTATATCACAGCTGAGAGCCTGAACGTCTCGGGCGGGGAGGAGCCACATTGAGCCTGAATGAACCTGCACCCAAGAACTTCACCTGGCCGGGCGGCGCAAAGCTTGCTGTGTCGATCGTTGTCAATGTCGAGGAGGGTGCCGAGCGCCGGATCGACGAAGGAGATAAGAGACCGGAACCGGTCGACGAGCTCGGAGCTGTTCCAGGCAAGCCAATCCGTGTGCATGGCAACGAGACCAATTACCAGTACGGCATCAATCGCGGCGCTCCGCGCGTCCTCAAGCTTTTGGACGCGGCGGGCATGCCTGCCACCTGGACGGTCTGCGGACAAGCGCTAGAGAAGGCACCTTGGCTGGCAAAGGCCATTGTCGCGCGCGGCGACGAACCCTGCAATCATGGATATAAATGGCTTTTCTCTGCTTTCATGGACGAGGCTCAGGAGCGAGAGTTCATCGCGCGCGGCACTGCCAGCATTGAGGCGACCTGCGGGCGCCGCCCTAGCGGCTGGCTGTCGCGTTACCTGCACACCGACAGCACCCGTCGCCTGCTGGTCGAGCAGGGCTATTCTTATCATATGGACGACTATTCGAACGATTTTCCATATTGGGACAAGGTCGACATGAGAGACGGCAGCACCAAGCCAATGGTGATCATGCCTTACGCCATCGATTCCAATGACATGAAGTTTTGGCTGGCCCCCGCTTTCACGCCCGACATGTGGTTCGACTACGCGCGCCGTACGTTCCTTTGGCTACTCGAGGAGTCGCAGACAGAGGGTGCGCGCATGATGTCGCTCGGTCTGCACCTGCGCATCATCGGTCGTCCGGGACGAATCGCCGCCTTTTCCGATTTCCTGAACTTGCTCGGTTCACACAAGGATATCTGGGTGGCAACGCGCGAAGACATCGCTGCCTATTTCGCCGAGCACGTGAAGCCACCCGCTTGAAAGCGCGCGGCAATAGCACACGAAGGAGATTTTTATTGAAACATTTCATTCTTTCAGCCCTGGCAGTGCTGGCGCTATCAGCATGCGCCACGCCGACCGCTCGGTCGCCTGAAGTACAACTGTCAGCCGCCAATCCGATCGATTTGCGCCGAACGACCTTGGTGGTGCGTGATATTGACAAATCATTGGCGCTTTACCGCGATGCACTCGGCATGACAGTCGCCTATGATCAAGAGCTGACCTCGCCGGGGTTGTCAGATCGTGCGGGCGACGACGGCCAGAATCGGTCCCGACTGGTGCTGCTCAAAGCGAACAATGACTTTATTGGTATGCTCGGGCTTTGGCAGTTCCTCGACCAGACTGCAGCCGACAAGGCCTCACCGCACAAAGCGGATTTTACCCCTGGCCAAATCGTCCTCTTGTTTAATTCAAAGAACCTTGACTCAACGTTCAGCCGAGCTGCCGCCGTGCCCGGCGTCACCGCATTCGAACAGCCTCATGAGCGCCGCTATCCGTCACCCCAGGGAGATATCGTGGTGCGGGTGTCCATGCTGACTGACAATGACGGCCACACGATTGAACTCAATCAGCTCCTATCCGATCCGCGAAAATAATCTCAAATCGAAAATGGTCGGTCGCTCATTTTCTCGCAGAAAATGCCATGACAGACCTGACCCGCGCGTTGACGTCATTGTCTGACCCATGCTAAATGTCCGGACAAATTCGGGTGCGCAATGATTCAGATATTTCGATCTCTTCTGTTTGTTCCGGGCGCACGCCCGGAACGGTTTGACAAAGCCGTCGGTACCGATGCTGACACGATCATTATTGATCTTGAAGATGCTGTTCTTCCGGACCAAAAGGATACCGCGCGTGCTGCGGCCCTCAGCTGGTTAGGTGCGCGCAAAGCCGGAGCGATTGCGGGCCTGCGCATCAATTCACCGCGCTCCGCCGACGGTTGCGCCGATATCGCTGCGCTCGCAGCAGGCGGCGTGTTGCCGGATTTCATCATGGTTCCGAAAGCCGAAACCAGCATTGACATGGAAATCGTCCGCGAAGCGCTTGGCTTGTCGCTACCATTGATGGCGGTCATTGAAAGCGGTCGTGCGCTTGGCAATGCGTACGATGTTGCAGGAAAGGCTGATGGCGGTGTGTTGTTTGGCGGTGCTGATTTTTCGGCGAGCCTTGGCGCAGACCTTGCGAATTGGGATGCAATGCTGACGGCACGCGGCACCATCGCTGCGGCTTGTGCTGCGGCCGGCGTGCCTGCCTATGATGTGCCGTTTCTGGACGTCAAGGACGAAGCCGGTCTGATCGTTTCAACAGGACGCGCAAAGCTGATGGGATTTTCCGGTCGGGCCTGCATTCATCCCTCCCAAGTGGATCCGGTTAACGGTGTCTTCTCGCCGAGCGAAGCCGAATTCGAAGACGCGCGCGCGATCATCAAATCGCTGGCAGATTCTGGTGGCGGCGCCGTGCTTCACAAGGGGAAACTCGTCGATCGCCCGGTTATCCTGGCGGCGCAAAGAACACTGGCTAAGGCCGGCAAACAGGAGAAATAGACATGGTTCAGAATTGGAAAGAAATTGGTCCGAACCGCTATCGCGAGACGTTCGGACGCTATTTCGAGGATTTTCACGAAGGCGATATCTATGAGCATCGCCCTGGCAAAACCGTCACAGAATATGACAATCATCTATTCACGCTTCTGACTCTGAACACCCATCCGATGCACTTCGATGCAGAATTCGCCAAGGCGAGCGAATTCAAGAAGAACTTGGTCGTGTCGCCTTACACTCTGGCATTGCTTATCGGCATGAGCGTCACGGATACGAGCCAGAAGGCGATTGCCAATCTCGGTATGGATGAAGTGAAGTTTACTGCGCCGGTGTTTGCCGGCGACACGATTTATGGCGAGAGCGAAGTGCTCGCCAAACGCGAGAGCAAATCGCGCCCCGGTCAGGGCATCGTCACCATTGTGACGCGTGGTTTTAATCAAAACGGCGAGATGATCTGCACCTTCAAGCGTAACATGCTTATTCCGGCCAAAGGCCACGCTGTCGAAGACAAGGTTGATTTCTACTAGGAGCACTGAAAATGCCAGATACAGCACATATGAAGGCCGAAGCAGCTGAGCAAGAAGTCATCATGCTTGATGCCATCGACAAATGGATCGAGCAGAAGGTCAGGCCGGTCGCCATGCAATTGGAGCATGACAATGAATATCCCCATGCCCTCGTGGAGGATATGAAGGAAATGGGTCTGTTCGGCGCGTTGATCGATGAAGAGTTTGGCGGCCTTGGGCTGACAGCCAGCACGTATGCTAAGATCGTGATCCGCATCGCCGAAGAGTGGATGAGCCTGACCGGTATCTTTAACTCACATCTGATGATGGCGCAGATTGTCCAACGCTTTGGGACTCAAAAGCAAAAAGAATATTGGCTGCCGAAGTTCGCGACTGGGGAGATCCGCGGCGGTCTCGCGCTGACCGAACCAAACGCTGGCACTGATCTTCAGGCACTTACTACCAAAGCCACCCGCAAGGGCGACAAATATGTGGTCGAGGGCGCAAAAACCTGGATTTCAAACGCAATTGAAGGGCATTGCGTCGCACTGCTGTGCAAGACCGATACGAGCGTCACCCCGCGCTACAAGGGTATGTCAATCCTCATTACACAGACAAAAAATCCGAAAACGCGGGAAGACTTTGCCGGTGTAAGTAATGGCAATAAGCTGGAAAAACTCGGCTACAAGGGCATCGACAGCGGTGAGCTGGTCTACACTGGGTATGAGTGTGACGCCGAGCTTTGCCTGATTGGGGGCAAGGAAGGTGAGGGCTTCTTTATGGCCACTGGCGGTCTTGAGATCGGTCGCATCAATATCGCTGCCCGTTCGGTTGGTATCGCCCGCCGTGCGTTGAGAGAGTCAGTTGCTTATTCGCAAACTCGCAAGACGATGGGCAAGCCGATCTGTGAACATCAGGCCATCCAACTCAAGCTTGGCGAGATGGCAGCGAAGACCCGAGCAGCTGAACTGCTCGTGGAAGACGCCGCTCGCGCCTATGACACGGGTTCTCGCATCGACCTGGAAGCTGGCATGGCGAAATATTTCGCCTCTGAAACTGCGCTCGAAGTGGCCACTGAAGCGATGCGTATTCATGGCGGATATGGTTATTCAAAAGAGTATGTAATCGAACGGCTGTACCGCGATGCGCCGCTGATGTGCATCGGCGAAGGCACCAATGAAATGCAACGCATCATCATTGCCAAGCAATTGGTCAAGCGCAACCCGGTCTGACGCGCTCGACAAATCGGCGACTGCAAAGCTTCACTCAGGAAGAGGACTTCTTTCTTGGCAATCAAACCTAATCTTCCGCTCGCGGGTCTGCGCGTACTGTCGATCGAACAGTACGGAGCAGGACCCTACGGCACGATGCTTCTGGCCCATCTCGGCGCAGAAGTGATCAAGATCGAAGACCCGGCGCGCGGCGGCGATATCTCGCGTTCGGTTGGTCCGTACATGCTCGGCAAGGCTGATAGCGAGTTTTTTCAAACCTTCAGCCTTGGCAAGAAGTCGGTCGCGCTCGATCTGAAATCGGTGGATGGTCGCTCCGCGTTCGAGAAACTGGTCAAATCCGCCGATGCGGTTGCCAACAATCTTCGCGGCGACCAACCAGGTAAACTGCAACTCACCTATGATGATCTGAAAGCTGTCAACCCGAAAATCGTCTGCGCACACCTGTCTGCTTATGGCCGCAAATCCGAGCGCGCCGACTGGCCGGGTTATGATTATCTGATGCAAGCTGAAGCCGGGTTCATGTCAATGACAGGCGAGCCGGATGGTCCACCAGTGCGATTTGGCCTGTCGATGGTCGATTTTCACACTGGAAGCCAGATGGCGCTCGGTCTTGTAGCCGCAGTGCTCGGCGCGCAGCGCACGGGGGAGGGGTGTGACGTGGATGTCTGCCTGTTTGACACTGCGCTGCATCAGCTTTCGTATCCGGCGACGTGGTACCTCAACCAGGGCCATGTCACTGGGCGACTTCCCCGCGGCAGCCATCCGACAATTACACCGTCGCAGCTTGTGAAGACCAGGGACGGGTGGGGTTTGCTGATGTGTCAGACACCAAAGTTCTGGACGCTTTGGTGTGACATTGCCGGGGCCGAACACCTGGCAAAAGATAAGCGGTTCGAGGATATTCCGTCCCGTCGCGAACACCTCGCGGCACTCACTGATGCGGTTGACGCGGTGATGTCTAAGGACACGACGGACAATTGGATGAAACGTCTTGGCGGCCACGTTCCCTTTGCGCCGGTTCTGGACATCAAGACCGCGCTCGACTCCAGCTATGTCGCTCATGTTGAAATGACGCAGCGGGTCGATCATCCGGACGCAAAACAAGGCGTTCGCGTCCTGTCCTCTCCCTTCCGTCTCGATGGTGAACGCCCCACCCAGACACGCGCCCCGAAGCTCGGCGAACACACCGGCGACCTCGTGAAATGAAACTGCAGGGCCTGAAAGTCTTAGATCTGTCGGCGTTCCTGCCGGGTCCGCATATGACGATGATGATGGCCGATCATGGCGCCGATGTGATTATGATCGAGCCCGCGAACGGATTGGGCGAGCCGGTCCGCGAGATTGGTGAGAAGACATCTGACGGCGTCTCAGTCTGGTTGCGCAATGTCTCGCGTGGCAAGCGCAGCCTAAAACTGGATTTGAAAGATCAAGATGGAAGAGCATTGTTCCTGAGACTGGTGGAGAGCGCGGACGTCATGGTTGAGGCGTTCCGGCCCGGCGTTGTGAAGCGACTTGGGGTCGATTATGAAACCATTTCCGCCATCAATCCACGCGTGGTTTACTGCTCGATCTCTGCCTTTGGGCAGGAGAGTTCTTTGGCGCACAAACCAGCCCATGACCTGACCGTGCAGGGGATGGCGGGACTTGTCGACTTGAACCGTGGTCTGACTGACAACAAACCTTCATTGCCAAGCATTCCTTTTGCGGACGCTGCGGCCTCCATGATGGCATTGTCGGCGATCCTGATGGCGCTTTACCGCCGCCACGAGACGGGTAAAGGAGATTATATTGATTTGGCGATGTTCGACGCCGCAATCGCCTGGACTCCAAATGTGCTCGGTCCTACTTTCGCGGAGGACCGCGCGCCAACGCCGAAGGACATGCGCAGTTTCGGCGGCAGCGCTATGTATAATCTCTACGAAACATCAGATGCGGCACATCTCATTCTTGGTGGGTCGGAAGCGAAATTTGCAGCCAACCTCCTCAATGCGCTCGGTCGACCAGACCTGCTGCAATATGCCAGAGTTCCACCGGGACCGGAACAAGCGCCGCTGCGCGCATTCTTCGAAGAGACATTTGCCGGTCAATCTCTGGCATATTGGCAAAGCTTTTTGTCGCAGGTCGATTGCTGCTGGAGCTGGGCGCGTAGTCTCAAGGAGACATTTGACGATCCGTTCACGGCCGAGCGCGGAATGGTGTTTACGGATGCGAGCGGCAATCGTCATGTTGGCCCGCCAATTCGGTTTCGAGATGAGCCTCCCGAGCCTGAGCCGCGCGTGCCCACTTATGGCGAGGACAGCGCTGAGATTGCGGCTGAGGCAGGGCTTGATGTCGAGGCGATTGCGACGCTCATCGCGAAAGGCGCAATTTGAGCCATTATCCGAAAGATCTGTTTCCAGCAACGCGCGCGCATGAAGGCGTGTGGGAAGGCACGTACACGCATCTCGATGCGCTGGCGCAGATTGAAGACCAGCATGCCTCCCGCGTTATCTGCTCATTCCCTGATGATGGTAGCGAAGTCTATTATCGTCAGGGAATCACATTCACCTGGGCAGATGGTCGAGTTCGTGAAGATATGTTCGAAGGTGTGCCATCAGGCGATGCGCTCTGGTATGATACGCCGACCTTCCATGGCAAAAGCTGGGAAACAAAAGACGGTTTACTCTTACTCAATCTTGACCGCAAGGATGAGCCCGGCGCGAGCTTTTTCGAGATTATTGCAATGGGGGCCGGCGGCAAGCATCGCGCTCGGACTTGGCACTGGTTTCGCGACGGCAAGTTATATCGGCGCACGCTTTGCGACGAGACGCGGATTGGCTAACGTGATCGGTCGAGCCGCATTTCGTAAGCGAACCTACCGGCCGGGTGAAGGCTTTCAGACAAGAGAATGATGCGTTCGCTTGCGTCACGGTAGCGACGGATCGTGCGCAAGGCCGGGAACCCGGTATTGACTCCAAGTCGCTTTGCCTGACTGGCATCAAGTGCGACAGCTTCCATGCGTTGAACCACGCGGGCAACCGCGACGCCATGGGTCTGTTCGATCCATTCCGACACTGATGTTTCGAGTCCATGGATGATGTCGTCGGTGGGCGCCAGCTTTTTGGGAATATAGATCGCAGTGATCGCAATGGGTGGCTTCCCGTCGACCGTCCGTAAGCCGATGTATTGTTGGTATTTTCCTGTTAGACCGGTGCGATCGAGCGCCTCCTGATCAGCGGGAGCCGAACTGGTCAGTACAAAATGTGCGTTACGGGCATATTGCAGGATCGCTTCAAAGTCTCCGATAGGCTGTTCGAAGGTAGGGGCTGAAATCTGCGCGACGACAGTACCGGAACCGCGCTTTCGCTCGATCAGCTTGTCATCGGTGAGAAGTCGCATGGCTTCGCGTGCGGTATGGCGCGAAATGTTGTGTATTTCGCACAATTCCAGCTCAGTCTTTAACTGATCACCGGGTTTCAACCGGCCGGACGTGATTTCTGCACGCAGCGCATTTGCAAGTATCCGGTAGCGCGGCAAAGCAGGCTTGCTCACATCGATTTCCTCATCCTGTCCCATTCAGCAGACAAGCTAGCGCGAAAGGCGGGATCCGCAATGGCGATTAGCGCATCGGCGCGCGCATCGAGTGATTTTCCGCGTAGGTCGGCAATCCCATGTTCGGTAACAACCAGGCCCATATCGGCGCGGGCTATGCTGGTTGCATCGGCCGGAAGGCGTGCGACGATACGGCTGAGGCTGCCTTTGTGCGCGGTCGAGGGCAGCGCGGTGATCGCCATGCCGGCTTTGGCAATAGCGGCCCCGCGCAGGAAATCAACGAGCCCCCCTGTGCCGGAAACCTGTTTAGCGCCAATAAACTCTGCATTTGCCTGCCCGAACAGGTCGACTTCGAGAATTGAATTGATCGCCTTGAGTTGGGGTATAGCACATAGGGTCGAGATCGCGTGCGTGAGCGAAACGGGGCGAAAAGCGATACGACCGTCGTGGGCAACTTGCTGATAAAGCGGCCGGGTTCCGATCGCGACACCGGTGGTGATGCGGTTGATCACGTCGTTTTCCAAAAGCGGCAGGATGGCATCGGAAATCATCCCCGCATGGATCGACAGATTGCGATGACTACCAAGTTGTTCGAGCACAGCTTGTTGCACATTTCCGATACCAAATTGCAATGTGTCACGATTGTTCACGAGGCCAGCGATATTGACTGCTATCTGTTTGAACGTGTCCGGCAAGTCGGTCGGCGCAACCTCGATCAGCGGCGTATGGGCCTCGGCAACGATCTGGAATCTCGACAGGTCAATGCGCGGACTGTCTGGCGGGCTTGGCATGGCCGGATTGATCAATGCAACGGCCGTGACATCCGATCTCGAAAGCGGCGCGCCCGAAAAATCAGCCGAAACACCGAGGCTGACCTTTCCGTCTGGACCCGGCGGTGAAACCATTACAATTGCAGCATCAAGCGGCGTCGTCTCCAGCCATGGCCAAGCCTGCGTGTAGGTCAAGGGTATGAACGCGGTCTTGCGGGATTCGAAGCTGGGGCGCAGGTCAGGTGAGAGGAAGATGCTTTCAGCGCGTGCGGTCTCATGAAGGCTCGCCCAGTCCGTGCGATTCACTCCGGGTATCCATATGCCCAAAAACGTCACATCTTTTGCGAGATCTGGAACGGTGCGAAAGGCATCAGCGATCGCGATTGGCTCGCCGCTGCAACCAGCGACATATAGGCGCGCCGGTCCGGGATGGCGCTGCCGCAATTGCGTCAGGGCTTGGATTGGAGAAAGTGGCGGCAAAAAAACGCTCCCTTTATGACTGATTGCGGCTTTCAATCACCGTTGCTTGCGTGTTAAACCCACCATATGTCCGGACAAATGAAGACGCAAACTTTGATTCAGGCATTGGCGGCGCGCCTTGCGCTTCCAGTGCGTAACGCTGATCGTAAACGCGCCCGCCTGCACGTGCTTGATTGGGCCGGTTGCGCCATCGCCGGCGCGCGCGAGCCGGCCGGTCGCATCCTGCACGACACCAGCGAAGCTGGTTCTGCTGCTACAGCGTTTCTCTGGGGCGGGCTGGGCAATATTCTGGAAATGGACGATGTCGACAAACGCGCCATCCTTCATCCTGGGCCAAGCATCATTCCAGCCGTACTCGCTCTGTCGGGAGGGGCGGAAGATGCTGATATTCTGGATGCCGTCGTACGCGGATATGAGGCGACGATCCGACTCGGTCGGGCGACAGGTGCAGGTCACTACGCGATTTGGCACTCAACTGGAACCTGCGGCGCGATTGGCGCGGCAGCGGCGTGCGCATCGTTGTTGAAGCTGCCGGAAAAACAGGTCGCCCACGCGCTCGCATTGGCGCTCAGTCAGTCAGCCGGTCTCTGGCAGACCCGGCACGAACCGGGCAGCATGGGTAAGCAATTACACACCGCTAACGCCGCGCGCGCCGGCGTTGAATCAGCGCGCCTCGCCGCGAACGGGTTTGCCGGACCCTTGTCCCTTCTCGAAGGCCAGCAGGGATTCTTCGCCGCTATGTGTCCCGGCGCTGATCCTGAAAACGTGCTCGCAGATTATGGACCAAACTGGCTCATCCATCAGGTGAGTTTCAAATTTTGGCCAGCTTGCCGCCATGCGCATGCTGCCATTGACGCCGCGCTCGAGGCGGCTGGCGGTGTCGATCTTTCGTCGATTCAAAAAGTCCGCGTTCAGACCTATGCCGATGCGATCAAGTTCTGCGACAAACCCAATCCTAAAACCGTGATTGAAGCGAAGTTTTCATTGCAGCATGCCGTGGCCGTGGTGATCGCGCGCGGGGCGCCGGGGCTGAGTGATTTTTCGAGCGAAGCAATTGATGATCCGGTACTCGCGAATTTGCGGAGCAAGATCGAGGTATCTGAAGGTGCCAGATATACTGCAGCCTATCCGGCACATTTCGGCTCTTCTGTTCAGATCGATGCGGATGATCCGGTCCTGGTCGAGGATGCCTGGGGCGATCCGGAGCATCCGATCAGTGAAGATGATCTTGTCGCCAAGGCCGAAGCGCTCATGGAAGTTGGCGGCGCAAGCTCCGAGCAGATTTCCTCTGTGTTGAAGGCCGCCGGGTCCGATACGGGCACGCTTATCGGATACTTGAGGGAGATCGCCCTGTGAGCGATGCTGTATCGGCCTTTGTTGCCCACGGGCTCGGCGCACACTACGCGGATCTGCCGCAGTCTGCGCGCGCCGCCGTGCGCACTTTCCTTCTGGACTCCCTTGGTGTGGGAATTGCGGGCGCCGCCGCGCCGCTGACACAGCCGATCCGGCAGGTCACGCAAAAATGGACTGGATCCGGCGTGCCGGGCCGGGCTGCGCATGTTTGGGGCGAGGGGAGTTTTGCGACCACACCGGCGAGTGCCGCCTTTATCAATGGGTTTCAAATCCACTGTCAGGAGTTTGACTGCGTTCACGAAAAAGCAGTGGTCCATCCGCTCGCGACGATACTCGCCGCCCTGATGGCAGACATCGAAGGATATGAGGGCAAAGTCAGCGGGCAAGACCTCGCCATGGCGCTCGTCGTGGCCGTCGATCTGGCTGCAGGGATGGGCGTTGCAGTCTCCAGCCCGATACGGTTCTTTCGCCCAGCCAATGCCGGCTTGTTCGGTGCAACACTGGGTATCGCGCGCCTCCGCAGATTTACCGAAGAACAGACCAAGGACGCGTTGGGGTATGCGCTCTCTTTCTGCTCGGGAACCATGCAGGCGCATGTCGAAGGCAAACCTGCACTGCCGGTACAGATCGCCGCGGCTGCACGCGGCGCGATTCTAGCCTGTGACCTTGCCGAGGCTGGAATGACTGGACCCCATGACAGCCTTGAAGGCCCGTACGGATATTTTGCGTTGTTTGAAACGGATTATGATCTTGCGCCAGTTATTGCCAGCCTCGGTTCGGTCTGGCGCATCGCAGAAGTCAGCCACAAGCCGTTTCCAACAGGCCGCGCGTGTCAGGGCGGCATCGTCCTGATGCAGAAACTGTCAGCGCTCGGTGTCACCGCCGCCAATGTGAAGACCATCACGTTGACCGCGCCGCCGTTAATTCACCGCCTCGTCGGTCGCTCGATCACCACAGACATGACAGCTAATTATGCCAGGCTCTGTTTCCAGTATGCCGGAGCGGTCGCATTGCGACAGGAAAGCGTCGGACTTGGCAGTTTTGGCGAAGGGGCGCTGCGTGATGACAGCACACTGGCGCTTGGCCGGAAGATCCGTGTGATCGATGACGGAACGAAAGATCCGGCCGCATTTGTGCCACAGATCGCGATTGCCACGCTGGTTGACGGTACGAAGGTCGAGGCGCGGATTGATCGATTGTTTGGGTCACCTGCAGAGCCGCTGAGTCCCGCGCAGAATGTTTCCAAGTTTCGTGACTGCGCGGCGTTCGGTTTTGGCGCACCCCGCACATCACTCGAAAACAAACTTATTACCCTGACTGAAACTCTCGAAACATTGGACGATGCGGCAATCCTCGCGCGCCTCGCTGCCGGAATGGAGACGAACCCTACATGACCCAAGATCACAACACATATTTCAACACGGTTGACTGGGCTCAGCTTCAGAAAGACCACCCCATCGGCGATGCATTCGTGACGTTTGCAAAAAAGAGCAAAGACGAGATCCGCGCTCACCAGGAAAAGCTATTCGCACGGTGCGTTGCACGCGCCTGGCAGATTCCCTTCTACCAGCGCCTGTGGGGCGACGCAGGCGTGAAGCCTGGCGACATCAAAGGTCTCGAAACGCTGCCTTCTTTGCCGATGTTCGACAAGCAAGACATCATGGCCTCAATTGCGCTGAAGCCTCCGTTCGGGGATTTCGGCGGAATCGACAGTATGAAAGGTGGTCGTCCGCCGATTATCATGCACACCACGTCCGGCACGACCGGCACGCCGCAGGTCCTGCTGTTTGGCGCAAAATCACGCGAGGCGCAGAACCTGCTGCTCGGTCGGCTGTATCGCTTTCAGGGACTCCGGCCAGATGACGTTGTGCACTCTGTCTACGGTCACGGCATGATCAATGGTGGCCACTATGTGCGCGAAGCCGTGACGCACTGGTCGAGTGCGATCTTCATGTCGGCGGGCACAGGTATCGAGACACGGTCGGCGCGGCAGGTCGAACTGATGCGTGATTTTGGCGCCACCGTCATTGTCGGCTTCGCTGACTATATCAAAAAACTGGCGCGTGTCGCGATCGAGCAGGGAATTGACCCGGTCAAAGATCTGAAAATCCGCATGATTTCGGGCCATCTTGGCCGCGAAGACAAGCAGGCCCTGTCTGACAGTTGGGGCGGGGTCGATTGTTTCGATTGGTATGGCGTAGGGGATACGGGCTGTATTGCGGGCGAAGGTCCAGACCGGGATGGTCTCTACGTGATGGATGATGCTCAGTATCTTGAAGTGTGCGGCATCGAAGATGGCAAGCCGGTTGCGGATGGTCAGGAAGGTGACATGGTTTGTACCTGTCTGTTCAAGGACGATATCTACCCGATCATCCGGTTTAACACCCATGATGTCACAAGGTTTCGAACCGACACCTCTTCGATTGGCATTAATTTCAAGCGCATTGAAGGCTTCCTTGGTCGGTCAGACAATATGGTCAAGATCCGCGGCATCAACATCTTCCCGCAAGCGATGGGTCCATTGCTTGAAGAAATCGATTCGTTCGCAGGAGAGTTCATTTGCAAGGCGGTGCGCGATGGGTCCGGCCGTGATGATTTTATCGTCTGCGCGGAAGTGAATGGCGATACCGGCGCAGGCGAAGTTGCCAAGTACAAGGCGCTGCTCAAGCAGAAGATAGGCATCGATTGCGGAATTGAATTGAGCGGGCCAGGCGCGTTGGCGGATCTGACACAGACCGAACAACGTCAAAAGCCGATCCGCTTGATCGACGAGCGCTTCGCATGATGCCTGTGCAGCGGTTCGCGCACTATGCCGAACGAATTGAGCGTCACGATGCGAAGCTTGGCGCGTTTCTAAATCTGCGTCTCACGCAGGCCGAAGCCGAGGCGCGAGCAAGTCAGGTCCGGATCACACGCGGCGGGCGCCTGTCGGCGATCGATGGCTGGTGTATAGGCGTAAAGGCAAATATTGCCGTGGCGGGCCTGCCACATCATGCCGGGATCGCGGCGTATCGCGATGTGATTGCGGCTGAAGATTCCGACGTGGTTGCGCGGTTGAAACGTGCCGGTGCGGTCATCCTCGGCAGCCTTAATATGCATGAGGGTGCGCTGGGTGCGACGACGGACAATCCGGCCTTCGGGCGCACGCAAAATCCATGGCGACACGGTTTTACGCCGGGTGGCTCGTCAGGTGGGTCAGGCGCAGCGGTTGCAGCAGGGCTCTGTGATGCCGCGCTCGGGTCCGACACGATGGGTTCGGTGCGTATTCCGTCGGCCTATTGCGGGGTCTACGGTCATAAGCCGACGACCGGCGTCGTTTCAAATAGCGGCGTTCTGGCGCTATCACACACGCTCGACCATGTCGGTCCGCATGCCAGACACGTTGGCGACCTGGTTGCATTGCTCGAAGCGATGAGTGGGAAGGTGATGACAAGCAACCCGGTTGATTTGAAAGCATTGCGCATAGGGGTCTGGGACGGAAATGGTGCGGTCGGGCTTGAAACCGCCGTCGCGAATGGGTTTCAAGCGGCCATCGCGAAACTCGAGTTGAGCGGCGCGACATTGGTCCCCGTGTCACCGCCCGTCTACGATTATGGCAAGGCCCGCCGCGCGGGCCTGCTGATTTCCGAGGTTGAAGGTGCCGAGATTCACGCGGCGCGGCTAGCAAGCAACCCCGCAGGGTTCAGCGATGCTTTTCGCGGACTGCTTGAATGGGGCGCGCGCCAACCTCAAGATAAGTGCAAGGCGGCCTATGATCTGATTGCCGAAATCCACGATGCTGCTTCGGGCCTGTTCAAGAAGGTCGATTTTGTCATCGCGCCAACCGCGCCGCAGACAGCTTTTTCCTTCGATGAGACGGCGCCTGCCAATCAGGCCGATTTTACCGCCTGGGCCAATTTCGCGCGGCTGCCTGCAACCGCAGTCTACACCGGCGTCAGTAAGGAGGGCTTACCATTGTCTCTGCAGGTCATCGGCTCTGAAGGTCAAGATGCGAAAACGCTTGCGGTTGCTCAGGCGCTTCAGTCCTTGTTCGGGCACGCGCCTATGCCGGAGGGATTTTAGGCCTGGACCCAAAGGATCCAGCGCGGTCACCACTTATAACGTAAATTTCGGCGAGCGCTTTTCCAGAAAGGCTTTGTAGCCTTCCATGAAATCCGCATTGGAAAAACCTTCTTGAAACAGCGCGTGGGCTCGGGCGCTGTCATCGCGCCATCCTCCTGTCAGGCCTTGGATCATCTGTTTGGTAGCGCGCACTGACCATTGCGAGACTGTAGAGATTTCCTTGGCCAGTTCACGCGCTTGCGTCAGGGCCTGACCCTTGTCGACCAGCCGATCGATCAGGCCCATTTGCTTTGCTTCATCTGCCAGAATAATCCGGCCCGTGAACAAGATATCCTTTGTCGCTCCCGCTCCGATGGCTGCAAGCAGACGCCGCGTGTCGCTTGCGGAATATACGAGACCAAGCTTTCCCGGCGTGACACCAAATTTCGACCCTTGCGATGCAATTCTCAGATCCGCCGCCATCGCAAGGCTGACGCCGCCGCCGACGCAAGCTCCGTCAATCGCTGCGATCACGGGCTTCGTGCAGGTTTCGACTGCTGTCAGCGCTGCTGCAATCGTCTGCCCGGATTGCTCGGCCCTTTCTGGGGTTGCATAGATTTCCTCGAACTCGGAAATGTCAGCACCCGCCGCAAACGCACCAGCCCCTCCGCCGTGCACCAGTATGACTTTGCATTCCTTGTTCGCCTCGGCCTTGTCGATGAGCCCGGGTATGGCAGACCACATTTCGATCGAGAGTGCGTTGCGTTTGACGGGCTGGTTAAGAACCAGTTCCGCGATCGCGCCGACCTCATCCAGACGTATGGAAGAGGTCAAGATGCATCCTCGGAGAAAGCACTCAACGGAGCGGGTGCACCAGTATTGGCGATCAGGGCTTTGCGCCGCAAGAAGCGCTGGAACCCAGCAGGCCCCATACGCGAACCGCCCATGCCGGACAATTTGAAGCTATGCTTCTCGGCTTCGTGGAACAGACCGGTCAGCGACGCATCGTTTAGACTGACGGCGCCAGCGTCGATCTGCCGGGCAATAGTTTCGGCTTCTTCGAGAGAGCCCGCAAATACTGCCGCCGACAGACCAAATACTGTGTCATTGGCAAGGGCGATCGCTTGCTCTTCGGTTTCATAGGACATCACGGGCATGACCGGGCCAAATGTTTCGTCGTTCATCACTTTCATGTCATGTGTCGCGCCCGCAATCACGGTCGGACGTAGCCAGGTTCCTCCGCCATGTGCTTCGATCTTGCCGCCCGTCAGGACTTCGCCGCCATGATCGACGGCATCGGCAATATGATCGCGCAAAATGTCAGCTTGTTTATCAAAAATAACCGGGCCAATCTCGCCTACGGAAATGTCCGGCCAGTTCAGTCGCGCCGCCTTTGCTTTTGCCGTCAGCTTTTCGAGAAATGCGTCGTGCACGGAAGCCTGCACATAAATCCGCTCGATTGACTGGCAGGCTTGCCCGGTCGAGAGAACCGAACCGCGCAGCGCAGCATCACTTGCCAGTTCGAGGTCAGCGCTGGCGGTAATGATCAAAGGGTCTTTGCCGCCGAGCTCGAGAAAAGCCGGGATCATATTTGCTGCCGCGCGTGCAGCAACCTTTCGCCCGGTCGCAACTGAGCCGGTAAAGCAGATCGCGTCACTGGCATCGATCAATGCCGCACCTGTTTCTCCATCACCCTGAATGAATGTCAGAATTGATGACAGTCCGGCCTCAGCAATGGCGTCCAGCAGCGGCTCCACGAAGCGCGGCGTGACTTCAGACGGTTTGATAATAACCGCACAACCCGCCAGCAGCGCAGGGATTGTGTCGATCATCGACAAGGTCAGGGGGAAATTCCACGGCGAAATCACGCCGACGAGAGAATAAGGGACAAATTGTGGCGCGTGTCGGATCGCAGGATTACTTCGTCCCTGGGTCCAGCCTTCGGGGAGGAGATTTGGGGCCTGTTGGACCCAGCCAGCGATCGCCCCGGTCGCTCCAAGTGTTTCCATGCGCGCAATCCGTCGTCGGCCGGTGTCAATCTCGAGCGCCGTAGAAATTGCGTCTTGGTGTTTCAGGATCGCGTCAGCGAGCGTTTTGAGCTTCTGACTCCGGCCGCCCAAGCCAAGTGCCAGCCAACCGGGCTGGGCACGGCGCATTGCGGCGGCAATTGGTTCAAGATCTGCGGCGTTTACAGCTTTGATCGCGTAATCTAACTGACCGGTGCGCGGATTGCGTGTCTCAAGTGTTCTCGTCATGGTTCAACCAAGCCCCAACGCGCCGGGATTAACGTTTGTGGCTGGGTCAAGGGCGGTCTTGATCGTTTCTAGAAGTGCCCAGCTCGCGGGGTCTCGTCCCGCGCGATAGGGATATGTGCGGCCGATTTGGAAATGCGCCGCGCCATGCTTGCTGAACGTGTCCAGCACGAACTGGCGCGCTTTTGCGACCATCGCCGTGGCGGCAGGATTGGGGGCATAGCGCGGATATTTTGACAATACGCTGGCCTCGACAGCCTGTTCATGGATAGCAAAGATTTCTTCGGGCCAGATGAACACCGGTTCGATAAGATAACCGGTGGTGCCAAGGGTCGTCACCAGCGCGCCGGTCAAAATCTCGTGTCGATCAAGATCAGCACGCATCGCCTCAAAACCATCTTCAAGATCCTTCCAGCAGGCGGGTCCTTGCGACACTGGCACGATGCCGTGGATTGGCACCCACCTTTCGCCGCGCGGGCCGAGCATACTGTTCAATGGACCAAACGGATTGGCGCGGATAATTTTCGGGATCGAGTTCTCGATGACCTTGCCGCCGGCGGCTTCGGCGATGCGGACGAGCATCGCCATTTCCTCTTTCACGCCCGCTGCAGAGCGACCTTCGACGGTTGCGTGCAGCGTATAGGACGCATCATCCATGAAACCTCGCCCCGCCATTGCAACCTTGGCGCCTTCCTTCAGGGCTTTGAGAAATGAGCCCTGCTGTTTCATCACATTGGTCAGCGACTTCGCATCGGAAAGGAAGGAGGCGCGCGCCATGCGGACCTTGGTCAGGTTGGGGTCGAAACCGAAGATCTCGCAGGCAAGGTCTTCTTTTGCCATCGCCGCCATTGCCCGCGCGCAGGCGTCGCGCGTCTCGAACTCAAACGACGACCAGGCTTCATGCTCGGGAGATGGAATAAGGCGCAGTGTGATTTCAGCCTTGTATCCAAGTGTGCCGCCATCGCCGACGAACAAGCCTGTCAGGTCCGGTCCGTAATGACGCCAGAACGGTTTTCCGCCCCTGGTACCCGCCGAACCTGTGCGCACGAGCGTGCCGTCCGCGAGGACGACCGCAACGGACAACACACTGTCGCCGGTTGAGCCGTATTTGCCTGCGCCAAAAAAAGCATTATTTTGTGACAAGCCGCCGCCGATTGTCGATGTCAGACCGGACAGGGGGCCCCAAAATGGCGTGCGCACGCCTTTGGCCTTGAGCGCCGTATGTAAGTCGATCCAGGTGCATCCCGCCTCGACGGTCACGTACATGTCTTCGGTATTGAGTTCGATGATCCGGTTAAGGCCGGACAGGTCGAGTATGCCGACATGCGGACGATCAGGAGCAAATGCTTTTGTGTAAGACATGCCTGCGCCGCGGGGGTTCAGCGCAACGCCATGCGCGTGCGCTGCCTTCACGGCGTCGATCAATTGTTCAACCGTTACAGGGCGGACAACCAGATCGGGGCGGTCTCCCTTTGCCCAGATGTCCTGACTCATCAGGTCGCATGTCGCATCGTCTTGCGCGACCGCCTGCTTGCCCATTTTTTTGATCAGCAAGTCGGCGAGTTCAGCAGTCGCTGAAGGGGAAATCTGGTCAGACATGTTGGTCAGGCTCCTAAAGGGTAGATGGGGTCCAAAGCCCAAGAAGGGCTGCGGAGAGAAGAAAAACCCAGATTGCGATTACCAGAGGACGAGCGCGGTTCAGGGTGTGAGCAAGGCTGGCCTCGGCGCCGGCGGCGTTTGTTCCTGAAAGACCGGCAAGGGCAGGGCCGAGCGGCTTCAGAGTGATCCGGATGTACAGTCCCATCAGGATTGCTGCGGCTAGCAGTATCAGCTTCAGCGAGATAAAAACGGGCAGGATGAGTGCACCCTGCAAGCTGGCGACCCCCGCGCCGAGCAGGGCGAGCGCCAGCACCCAGCGGATAGCGAGATCAACCCGGTTGATGAGACTGTTGGAGCCGTGCGCAAAATGCAGCTTCCATGCAATCGTCAGCCAAACGAGGCCGATTCCTAACGCGAGCCAGCCCCACCACAATGGACCATCGATCCAGCCTTTTGACAGCGCCAGCACAAGTCCTGTCGGCAGAGCCAGAATCAATGCTGTGCGCGGTGCCATGTCGACATCGCCAACGATCTTCGCGGCGAGTAACCGCCGTTCGGGGCTGACGCCCGGTTCAGTGAGAAAGCGACTCGTATAGAACGCGCCAAGGTCTCCACCTAACCAGTAGACGAAGACGAGCACATGCAACAAAGCAAAAATTGTAATATCGAAGCTCAAGAAACATTCCTCCTCACAAAAGATATATCATTTGTGAGGAGAAAAGCGAGAGGCGAAAGCGACTAATTCTCAGTCGTCCAGTCAGCATCAGTCTGCCGGGTCAGGTACATGTGATACTGAAATCGGTCGGCGCGGTAGTGAACCGTGATGTCCTGTATTGGCCGCCCTGTTTTGTCGGTCATGATTCGGTGTATTCGCATCAAGGGGCTACCGGGCGCTACGCCCAGCATGGTCGCGACGGCGGGTTCGGCGGCGGTGGCTGAGATCGTCTGCTCTGCGCCACAAGGGCGGTGCCCGGCTTTTTCAAGCAAAGCGATTAATGTTTCGCTGGCGAGTTCGGACTCGTCATAACCTTCCGCTATATCGTCTGGAATATAGGTGACCAAGTAGGAAAACGGAGCGTCCTCCAGCTTCCGCAAGCGTACAATGCGTTGCACGCGGCTGCCCTTTGGCAGTTTCAGGGTTTCGGCGATGGCAGGGCTTGCAGGGCTGGTCGAACAATCGAGCAATTGAACCTCGGTCTCGAGCCCCATCCGTGTCAGGCCATCTATAAGATTCTCAAAACTGCCACGCACAGTCGGCGCATTGGAATCATAGGTGATGACTGTACCAAGGCCGCGTTGGCGGCGTACCAAACCTGCAGTGGCCAGTTCGTTCAGCGCTCGTTTTACGGTTATTCGCGAAACGCCCAAATCTGCGGCAATGTCCTGCTCGGCTGGCAGCCGGGAGTTGAGGCCGACCGCACCGGAGATAATCTTTTCGCGAATTAAGTCGTAAACCTGCTGGTAGAGCGGCGTGTCGCTGGACTCGTTTAGTTGCTTTGCGGTCAATTTTATTTTTGCGTCTGGGTGCATTTTGAGTAGTGGCCTTTATTGAGTATATCTTTGCTATATCAGGGACGCGCGGTATCTGCGAGAGGCAACCGCCAACTTGAAAGGACCAACCATGGCTAACCATTACACGGCGCTCGCGCTGCAAACCGCATGCCACGCGATCAACCGTCTCGGACCGGAGGCAGCGCGCTCCGCGACGCTTGATAACATTGCTCAGATTGGTCGCCAGATTGTCAATGGTAAGCGTTTTCTTGGCCAGGATCTGAGCCTGGTTGTCCTGCCGGAATACAGCGTGACGGGGTTTCCGTGGGGCGAGGACGCCGAGACCTGGCGGGCCAAAGCTGCCTTTGCGTTTGATGGACCCGAATACGAGGCGTTTGCAAGGATCGCTGCGGAAGCAGACGTCTTCATTGCTGGCAACCATTACGAACAAGACCCGCACTTTCCTGCGCTCTATTTTCAGGCCTCGACGCTGATATCGCCTTCAGGCGAGACTGTGCTGCGCTATCGTCGCCTGATCTCAATGTTCGCACCATCCCCTTTTGACGTTTGGGAGGCGTATCTCGACGCGTACGGAGCGGCGGCGGTGTTTCCTGTCGCCGACACTGCAATTGGCCGTATAGGAGCGATTGCATCTGAGGAAATCCTTTATCCAGAAATAGCGCGCGCGGTAACAAGCCGCGGCGCTGAAGTTCTGGTTCATTCGTCCAGTGAGGTAACCAGTCCCAACCCGACGCCAAAGGCGATCACGCGGCGCGCCCGCGCCGTCGAGAACATGGCCTACATCGTCTCGGCTAACTCCGGCGGCTTGACCGGAATCGACATCCCGCAGAACTCGACTGATGGCGGCTCGGAGATCATTGACTACAAGGGCAATATTCTCGCCAAAGCGGGCCAGGGTGACAGCATCAACGCGATTGCGGAAATCAATCTCGGCTCGGTGCGGGCCTATCGTCGTCGCCCTGGCATGGGCAATCTACTGTCGCGTCATCCGATGGAGCTGTGGGCCAGCGCGTATGCCGATTGCTCAGCGGCTGAACAAAGCGGACTTGGTGATGGCACCACGGCACCATCACGTTCGCACTATGTCGACCGCCAGGCCCGCGTCATTGCGAAGCTGGACAAGGCTGGACTGATCTGACGAGGATCTGCATCCGAAGGATCGGGCACCGCTTTCGCCGGTGGGGCGCAGGTTCGATGCGGCTGCGGTAAGCAAACTCAAAAAATGAGTATTGTCAGCCCCGATTCGGTTCTGGTTTGCGTAGCCAGCAAAATCTGAACCGCGCGTAACCGGGCAAGTACGAGCCATCATGACGCAAGAAGTCCAAATTTTTCAGTCGGCGACCAGGCGACGCGTTCATCTGAGTCTTGACAGATCAGCAGGGGATCGCTTCAGTCGCCAAATGTCCGGACAAAATAGAAGGCCAGATCATGAGCAAGAAATCAGCGGAATCACTAGTCGGTTTCTCGAGACGCGGCGTGCTGGGGGCAGCGGCAGGCGTAGGCTTGGCAGCGACTCTGGCGCAGCAGACAGCCGCAGCATCCGAACAGGAAAAATCGCCCATGACCGTTCGTGGTGACGGTACTTATGACACTGTCCCTCTGGCTAAGGACGCCTTCATGCTCGGTGTCGCGCAGAGTCGCGTGCTGCCCGTCGACCTGAAAAATCTGAAACAATCACGCAAGGCCAACCTCGATCATATGCTCGGTTTGATCGATGCATCGGCGCGCGCATTTGGTCAGCCCGACCTCTTATTTTTCCACGAATTTCCAATTACCGGCTGGGATATGTGGAACCGGTCAGAGGTGCTGCGACTGGCAATCGACATTCCTGGCGATGAGACAGAGGCCATCGGTCGCAAGGCAAAGGAGTACGGCATGTATGTCGTGTTTGGCTCCTATGCGCGTGATCCGGATTGGCCGGGCCACGCCCTGTCAATCACGACCATGATTGGTCCAGATGGAAAAATACTCGCGCGCGATTGGAAGGCGCGCAATGTCAAAGGCCTATTCGGTGGTGGCGTTGAGCTGTTCACGACGACGATCTACGACGTGCTTGACCGGTATATTGAGATGTATGGAATGGATGCAGTTGTTCCGGTCGTTCGTACGCCGATCGGCAACATTTTCACAAGCTCAACCCAGCGCGAACCTGAGTTGTTTCGGGCAGCCTCTCTCAAAGGGGCGGAAGTTATTCTTCGGACAGCGTCCGGCGGGTTTGCGCCTGTCGATATGCAGGCGACCGCGCTCTATAATGGTGTCTATACGGCCGTCTGTAACAATGCTGTCTCTCCGGGCAGTCCATTCTTCGAAGATACCGGGGCAGGCGGTTCTGCCATTTACGGCCCGCAAGGTGAAACGCTGGGCGAAGCGAAAGGTCAGAACGAGACCCTTGTCATGACCCGGATTCCGATTGCGCAGTTCCGTCAGCGCCATCAACAGCCAACGCTCCATAAGGAGCTCTATATGACCGAATACGAGCAGTACGTTCCGCCGTACGCGCCGAACCTGTTTCAGGACTACCAGCCTACCGACTTGAAGGACGCCGCAGCTTTTGTACGCGGTAAGCGGCGCTGGAAGTAGAGGGAACGCGCAGAGACACAGCCCATTTCTTGCGGGTCTGGTTCGCAGCTTTGACGCTATCGACGATTCGGTGGGCAGACCAGTCGCCGAATTATGGACGTCTAATCATTCCCAATGGAACCTGCGGGCGTTCTGATCGAGCGCGATACTTGACGATGTTTTTCTAGCTCGTCCGCCGTGCCAACTGCCGGGCGTGGAGGCACTACATGGATATACAAAGAAATAATATGGATTGGGTGAGGAGAATCGAACTTTGGTCGCCAGCTTGTCGATTTTGCTCCGGCCGTACCAATGTCCCTTTTAGCCTGCCGTCAGGCGTTCCTCGGAATGCTCGATAGCGACATACGGCGAAAGATTACCCACAAGCCGTTCCACTTCGTCACCCCACAACTCCATCGCCTGACGGACATCGCCTATATTCTCTCCCACATCGTAGCGCGTGCGCATCGAGCGGTCGGGCGCGTGGTTGATACACGCCTCGGCAATCACGGGTGACACGCCGAGCTCTCGTACCAAAAGTGTCCGACCGAGGCGCCGGCAGTCGTAGAGTTGGACACCGTCGAGCGGACAAGTCTGGTCGATTTTCCTGGCCTCCGTCACCAATTTTTTCCGGATCCGCATCCAGCGCTGCTTTGGGCCATCGTGACGAATGTGACCATCGCCCGCTTTGTTCGGAAACACCCATGGCAGATTGTGCTTCGAAAGGGCATCGCGGAACAGCGCGCCGGCCTGAGGTGACAGCGGCACCTCGTAAACCTCGTTTGTTTTTGTCTGCCCGGCCGGGATGCGCCACATTTCCATTCCTTGCGTCCAGTCGAATTGCTCCCGTCTTGCAGCGACGATCTCGGCTGGCCTTTGCAAGGTTAGGGCATGCAGCATGATGGCCAGCGCAGAGCCCCAGCCGTGGCGTCCCTCGTCGCGTCGCAGTTCTTCGCTCAATGCATCCCACATGAGCTTCAGCGCTCCGTCTGGCATCTGTGAGCGTTTGTCGGGTGTGTCCTTGAACAGTTTCCGGAAGGTGGCCGGGTTCATCTCTACCAGTTCTTCTTCGATGGCCCAGTTGAACACTGTGCGAATAACGCCCTGGCACTCATTGGCGAGTTTTGCGCCGGGATTGCTGCCTTCCTTGGCACGCGGGTGTTTTGCAGCTTCAGCCTGGATCGACCTCACCAATTCACGGACCTGCGCCCTGGTAATCTGTCGGAATTGTTTCTCGCCCAGTATCGGCAGGATGTGGACCCGGAGGAGCCGTTCGCGTTCATCAAAGGTGCGTTGCTTGATCCGGGGTGGGAATTTCTCGGGTGTCGCCATGAAACGGGAGGAAAGGGCGGCAAACGTGGAGGCCTTTTCTTTCTCGGCCTTTTCTTTTGTGTTTCGTTTGCGGGTGATCAGGTCCGCTTCTCCGAGCGCCATCCGACCCAGTTCTTTCATGGCCATGGCGCGGGCGATTTCGGGCGAGCCGTCATTTGCCGCGATCAGTTTCGCGTCTGTCTTGCTGCCGTCGGGTTTCACGATTTGGAGCTTGTAGGCTGCGCTGCCATTCGGCGTGATGGCCAGGAACAGTTTCGGGACCTCAGTGTCCCAGTGGCGCACCTTTTTCGCCCCGCCATGCGCCCTGATAAGGCGCTGAACATTGGTTTGGGTGAGTTTGAGTCTGTTATTGGCCATGTCTTCCTGCTCTCTTTCGAGTCTGAAGACGGTGGCTTTCAAGCCATGTGCCACCCAAGCCACCTCTGAGCCACCTCAAGAAGTCGGAATTTGTCCGACTTTGTCTTATTTGGCCGCAAAGCAGAAAGGTGCGACTTGCGCGTGGAGGGGCTGGTATTTACAGGGAAATCTCAACAAGTACGGGCGTTTTGCCCGCTGAGAAAATGGTCGGAGCGATAGGATTCGAACCTACGACCCTCTGGTCCCAAACCAGATGCG
>ERZ795053.203-NODE-203-length-74490-cov-7.141546_pt1 | contig 74490 bp, 65 predicted proteins | sample MGYA00375137_ERZ795053 | MGnify/ENA primary metagenome ERZ795053 (study PRJEB30182, sample SAMN05720284) | activated sludge metagenome | isolation source: Anaerobic digester | place: Hong Kong | collected 2014-12-17 ...
ATGATAGGATAAGCATAAGTTAGCACCCTTCAGAAAGTTAGCCTTTTTGAAGGGTACTGATTTTTTATTAGGTTTATTTCCGAAGCGATTATATAGTTATTGTTAGCTTACATTTTTATTTGTGTATACTCTCACATGGAACAAACGGAAAAACCGAGGGTGTGCACAAAGCAAACGGAACAAACGGGAACGAGACTACCGGGTGCATTTTGTATCAAACTCGTGTCCTTCTCCAGCTTAACTCGGTCAATTTTTGACCGAGTTTTATTTTGCATTTTTAAATATATGGCTAAAAAATTTCAATGCTTATTTAAAAATTTGATTATGAATTTATAAATAATATTTTTAACTTACAACCTTAAACTTTGGTCGACGGAAAAAAAGTTTTTCCACGGGTCGGGTTTTATTAGTCGTGCAGTAGCTTGCTTCATATCGATGCCGTCAGGCGCAATGGTATCCAGTTCTTTCCACGCTAACGGCATAGATACTTTTGCCCCGTCGCGCGCGCGCAGCGAATACGGCGCAACGCTGGTCGCCCCTTTTCCGTTTCTGCCCCAGTCGATAAAAGTCCTGCCTTTTCGATTAACTTTTTTAAGATTGCTCGTGTATTTGGTCGGCATTTTTTCTTCCATAACTTTTGCTATTTTTTTTGAAAAATCATGAAAGGTCTCCCAGTCCGCCGATTTTACAAAAGGCACGACAACGTGGTAGCCTTTACCGCCGCTCGTTTTCAAAAACGAAACCAGCGAAAGCGAATCCAAAAGTTTTTTTAGATCCTTAACCCCTTGTCTTATTTGCGCCAAATCCATTCCCTCATCGGGGTCAAGGTCGAAAACCATCATATCGGGTTTGTTAGGGCTATCTGCGCGGCTGCCCCACGTATGGAACTCAATAGTACCCATTTGCGCTTCCCATATAAGTCCTTGCTCGTTTGCAATATAAAAATATTCGTCTTCTTCGCCGTCGCCGTTTTTGACAAGGATTTTTTCAATGCCGACGCTTTTTTCGTCGTAATGTTTTTTGAAAAAACAATCCGCGCCCACGCCCTTAGGGCAGCGAACGATACTCAAAATTCTGCCGCCGACATAAGGCATCATTCTTTCGGAAACCAATGCGTAATACTGCGCAACGTCAAATTTCGTTAAATTTTGCTTTGGAAAAATCATTTTATCGGGGTTAGATATTTTTATATCTCCGATTTTAGATTTTTCTCTGTCTATCTTTAATTTTTTTTCTTTATTTTTTTTGCTTGTTTTTTTGTCGGTTTTGTCGTTAGTAATCGCTTCAGCTTTTTCTTTTTTTACTTGCCTAGGGTTTTTGTCGGCTCTCATTCCTTTATAGCTCGCTTGCCGCAACAAGTTTTCTTTCGTCCATTCGGCAAATTTCACTTCTGCGACAAATTCAGGTTTTACCCAAAACGCCTTTTCATTTTTCCCTATTTTCGGCGCGGTTGAAAAAGGCGATTTTTCGACTTTTATTCGGTTAAATTTATCTGACAGTTCCTTTGATTCTTTTTCTGTAAAGCCTGTCCCAGCCCGACCGACGTATATAAGTTCGTCGCCGTCATAAACTCCCAATAAAAGCGCGCTCACGCCCTCAGTCTTTTTGTCTGTTCTTGTAAACCCGCCCACGACGAATTCTTGCCTGTTGTCGCATTTTATTTTTATCCAGTCGCCGTTTCGCGCGCCGCGATAAGTAGAATCTATCTTTTTGCCCACGATACCTTCAAGTTTTTGCGCGCACGCGGCTTTTATACAATCCGAACCGCCGCCCGTCACAAACACGCTGTAACATATATTTTCAGGCGCGTTTTTAACTAATTTTTCTAAAATCTCTTTCCTTTCGATAACCTTTTTTTCTCTCAAATCCTCGCCGTCCAAAGCCAAAAGGTCAAACACTACATAAGTAAGGTCTTGGTCGGATTTGTTTTTCATCACATTTTGCAACGCTTGAAAATCCGTCCGCCCTTTTTCGTCCGCAACCACCATCTCGCCGTCAAGGACGAACGCGCGGCCTACTGATAATTCGTTCAAAGTCTCGGCAACGGTTAAAAATTTTTTCGTAAAATCCTTGCCGTTTCTGGTCAAAAGAGTAGTTTCGCCGTTTTCGCAATACGCCAAAATTCGATAGCCGTCATACTTCACTTCAAAGAGCCAGTCTTCGGTTTCGGGCGGAACAGCCACAAGTTTTGCAAGCTCAGGCGAGACGTTCATAATCGGGTTTTTTAAAATTTTTGCTTTTTCCCCTTTTTCTATTTCGTCCATTGTTCGTCCCGTTTTTACGCTCGTTGTAAATCCACTTATGCCTTCATTGTCTTTAGAGTATACGTCTTTTTCTTTTATCAGCAGCCAATCGTCGCCGGTCTTGCTTTCTTCAAAACGCACGAGCGCCCACTCGCCTTTTAGGCGTTTACCTTGCAAAGAAAATTTCAGCGTGCCGTCTTTTATCCCTTTTTCCACGTCGCAATTAGGCGTCCAAAAGCCGTTATCCCAAAGCATAACAACGCCGCCGCCGTATTCGCCTTTTGGTATCGTGCCTTCAAAATGCCTGTAATCCAAAGGATGGTCCTCGACTCTTATCGACAGTCTTTTGTCGGTCGGGTTAAACGACGGACCTTTCGGCACAGCCCAACTGAGCATTACCCCTTCCCACTCCAACCGCAAATCATAATGGTCATGACTTGCGACGTGGTGCTGCACGGCATACGCAAGATTATTCGATACCGTTTTTTTAGGTTCTGCCGCGGGCTCTCCGCTTTTTACTAAATTTCTCTTTTGTTCGTATTTTTCTAATTTCACTTTTGACCTGCTTATATTTTTTTAGAGATTTTTTAATTTTGTCTTATCATTTACGTAAAATTTTTGTTTTAACAAATTTCTTTTGTCATATTTTCCGCCGTATTAGACCTATTCGCCGCTGGCTTTTTTCGATTTCTTTTTAACAGCTACCGCAGGTTTTTTTGATTTTGAAACCCCCGAGAGTGTTTTTTCCAACGCTTCCATAAGATTTGTTACGGTACCGATAGACCTTGCTTTAGGCGCGGATATCTCTTTACCAGCGATTTTTTCTTCTATGGCTTTTTGCAGTTTTTCACGATACTCGTCGTGATATTCTTCGGGGGCAAACTTTCCGCTCATCGCTTCGATTATTGTTTTCGCCATAGTTATTTCTTTTTCATTAGGCTCCGCAGTCACGTTTTTCGCGGGGTTCTTCTGCACTTCGTCATTAAAAAACATAGTGCTTAATAGCATTTGCCCATCTTTTACCCTTACGGCAACAAGCGTTTCTTTGGTTCCTAAAACCGTCTTAGCGATACCCACCTTACCCGCTTCTTCCATTGATTTTGCTAAAAGAGCGTACGCTTTTTCCGCGCCCGTAGGCAAAACATAATACGCCTTATCGTAAAAAATTGGGTCGATTTCGGCTATATCAACAAATTTTTCAATCGTAATATTTTTGTCTTTTTCCGATTTTATTTTTTCAAAATCCTTGTCGTCAAAAACGACGTATTTGTCTTTTTCGTACTCGTAACCCTTTACAATATCTTGCTGTTTTACTTCTTTATCGTCGCAGTCGACGCAAGTTTTTTTATATTTGATACGCGACATTGTGTTTTTATCCAATAAATTAAAACTGACGTCGTTGTTTTTGACGCTCGCCTGCAAATTGATAGGTATATAAATAAGACCAAAACTTATCGCGCCTTTGTAGCTGTATGCCATATTTTTTCTCCCTAATTATTTTTATTATTAGTATCTAGTAAAAAAGGGTTGTTATTCCTTTAAATTTTTGTTAAAGAAAAAGGATTGAGTTTTTATCTCAATCCTAAAATTTATATTTAATAAAATTATTATACTCTTTTATTTTTATTTCTCTTTGCCGCCAGTTCTTCCATATCTTTGGTGTAATTAGGATAACGCCGCGCAAACCAATCGACGATATTTTTACGGTAAATAATCAACATTAGCGGAAGTAAAAGCATTACAACTCTTCCGAAAAAGCTGCGTGAAAACGCCACTACCGCGCCAAGCCATCTATTAGTGCCGATATATATGCGCGAAATCGAACTGACTTGAATAGTTTTGACAAAAAATTCCGCTTCCGTGCCTACGGAATAATTCGTTATATCAACAACGACATGCGTTTGATCAACAATTTCAACTATTGTTTCAACGAAAACTTCGCCGTCTGATTCAAACAAAACGATATCTCCAAGTTTCGGGGAATAATTATTTCCAGCCTTTTCAAAGAAAGTTAAATCGTTCATATTTATCACGGGAGACATTGTCGTTGACTGGAATAAAATCGGTTTAACCGCTATTTGATCAAGCCCGCCGAAATCCGTCGATAAAAGAACCGCAACGTTAAACGCAAGCAAAATTAACACCAACAACGCAATTACGGACGTAACGGCTATATTAATAACTTGAGTAGGGTTAAGCGAACTTTTTTTCACGGTCTCGATCTTGTCGCTCATATAGTCCATATAATATCCGGCTTCTTTGACCTTCGTCATGCTAAATCTTTTTGATTTATAGCGTACAACCAAAAAATTAATGCCCAAACAAGCAAAGAAAATCACTGAGGAAATTATTATATATAAAAGCTTTGGGAAAACAAAAAGATTCGATATGTCGCTCATCACAACGACGTCGCTTATTGCGCTGTAATAGCCTAGATGTGTTTGCAACACTTTTACCAAAACAAAAACGATAATAATTACCACGCTCATAAATCGGCTTTTTTTGACAAAATTGGAAATCGTGAGCGATATCATATAAATCAGCAATATATCAGACAATCCAACGAAATAAAGGCTCGCCAAATATCGCGTTACAATCTGATAGCCTATAAGTCCACCCAACAAAAGACAACCGAGAAAACCTACTGAATAAACCAACAAAACTCGGAAAAATCTAGCCAAAAGTTTTGCGGTAATCATCTTGTTTACCGAATAGCCGTTTTTAATAAGCGGATACCAGCGGTTGTCGCTTATTTCTTGGAAAGTCAGCAACTGATAATGAGAAACTAAATAAATAACAAAAAGAGCTAACGCAACAAAATTGTATAAAAATACGACGGAAAAAATCGAAGCGGAAGTTAATTCCGGAAATGTTTCGCCGAAAACAGTATTATTAAGCGTGTTTAATACCAAGTGAAAAGCGATAGTGATTACAACGTAAAAAAACCCGTATAGAACGCCGTTTCTTCTACTGGCAGATTCCACTATATAAGCTTCTTTCAGCTCTCTATTAAAATAACTGTTTTTATAAATCATTTTTATTTTCAGTTCCGTTAGGGGCTTTCGTTTGTTCGTCGCTTGTTTTCGCGCTTGCTTCATTATTTTTTAACAGTTCCACAAGCTCTTTTTTTATAGCAAACAGCTTTTCTTTAAGCGTTATTTCTTTTACCGGCAATGCTTTTTGAGAAAAACCTTTGTCGATTCTTATATATTTTGTCGCGACTTTGCCAATAAGAGTAGCTTGTCCTGTAGCGAAAATAAACGCCATTTGTTCTTTTATCATAGATTTGACTATGGCTTGAAAAATATTGATTTCTTTTTCGGTGAAAACTATTTCATTAAGTTCCGCAACGACGATATTGCTTTTTGTCAAATACGCTATATAAAGCTGTACTAGAATTTTTTCCTGATTAGTCAAATTGTGAATGGGAGTCAGAGATATATAATCCATTCCCAAAGCGCAAATTTCGTCAAGCAAAGTTTTTTGCATTTTCGCGTATTCTTTCGATTTGAGATTTTGCGTAAAAGTGGCGTATTCCAAAACGGTCATGTTTTCTATTAACATACTGTTTTGGTTAAAGAAAAACAGCTGCGGTAAAATGTAACGCTTGTTGCGTATCATACCGCGCTCAATCAAAACGCATTTACCGCTGTAATAATTTCTTAAATTAGCGATAATCTCCACCGTTAATTTTGATTCCAGCGGATTTTTGCTGTATAAGCCTACCGTTTCGCCTTTTTTTACTTCGAGCGTGACGTTTTTTAACGTAGGCTCAAAAACACCGTCAGTCAAGTCCCCTTCTTCCGAGACAATGTCTCTAAGACTTACTGCGGTATTATAAGTGTCCATCGGTATTGGTTTTTCGTCTTTAAATAACTTAGCCATTTTTTTACGTCATTGGTAGTTTAAACAAATATACCGCCAAAATTCTGTCGCGCGTCAAAGTTTCCGCGTCAATGGAATTTATAGAATTGTCGCCTTTTGTGCGGTAGCATTCGTTGGGTTCGCCTGCATAAAGCACTTCTACTATACGGTGGGTTACTATTCTGCCGTCGGTCAATTTAAAAGTCACGACGTCTCCGACAGAAATTTTGGTATCACTTTGAAAAACTTGACAAACAAGTATGGAACCTACGTTAAAGGTAGGTTCCATACTGTTTGATTCTATTTCATATATAGATAAGCCAAACAGTGTAGGAACACGACCGCTATTTCTGTCAATCGTTACGTCTACTAGAACGAATATCAGAAAAGCGACTAGCAAATAAAACACGATTGATCCGAATATTTTAGCAAAATTCGGTTTTTGCGGTTTTGCTAAGACTTTGTCCAGCTCTTCCCGCATACTGTCGATTTGACTTTGCTCGGTGTAGAAACTATTCATCTATATGGCTTAAAAGGGAAAGCCTTTAAATTTAGCCTTGGATCGCTGTAGCGTTCACAATAATGCTAGAAACTTTACCCATGTACTGGATATCGTTAGCAGTACTATTCCAAACCACGCTGACGTTAAATGTTTTTGTAACAGCTTGATCTGCGCTCAAGGTGAAAGTAATAGTGCTTGTTGTGCCGTTATTAACGATAGTAACGTCTTGGTCGCCGGTTACTACGATAGTAAGGGGAGCAATTTCGCCTTGTACTGAAACAGTAATGGTAACGTTCATATCTGTACCTGTTACTACATTACCATTAAAATTCGATACTGTAAAGGTTTTTTGAACAGTTTCGGTAGGCGCGATTTCAACACCAGTTGCAAAATCTTGACTTCCGCTAGCGGTGAAAACAAATTCTTTCGCTATAATGTTACCGCTGTTGATTTCCGGAGCTTCAACTGAATATACAGCCAAAGTGCCTGTTACCAAAGATGTAGCGACTATTAACGCCAACAAAATAAGTGTAAATGTTTTTTTCATGATATCCTCCATTTTAGAGAAAGATTGTGTCGGCTATGTAATATTTTTGGTTAGCCGTACCGCTATCTTTTAATTTTTTGCGCCTTTCTTTTCTCTATGTTTTTATTTTTATTTTTTTATTTTAATAATTGTAATCTACGTAAACAACGTTATCGTTTCTGTCCACGGTTTTATCATAGTAATGTTCAGCGCCGTACATAACGTCTTCAGTTGCAACCAGGATTCTAAGGTTTCTGTTTGATTGTTCAACATAGATGTAAATAGTTGTGCCAGCGGGTATGCTGCTTAAGAATTGGTTTTCCATCGTATGAGTGAGATCATTAGCTATAGAGCTTGAACCGACACCCGTTTTGTAAGTAACACCGTCGTTGGAATTGTAATAAATTGTGAAATTTCGTGTGGTATTAAATATAGTATAACGGTTTTGGAACAAGTAGTCGCTTATCTGTTTCATCAAAGGATCCGGATCTTCTTCCTCGCCGCCTCCGCCTTCATTTACATCGCCTTGAACAGCTACGCCGTTAACAGTCAATACACTGCCGTAAGAGCTTCCCATATACAAATTGTCGTCAGCGCTTGAAATCCATGTAATAACTACTTCGTACTCAAATGTCTCTGCGGTCAGATCGAAATGTTTTGTCAAATCTATACTGCCAACACCGTCGGTTACTGGAATGTCCGCGATTTTTACGCCGTCGCTGTATATTTCAGCAACAAGGTTTCCGATAGCGGTTTTGCCGTCTGCAGCACTTAGAGAAACAGTTATCGTTGCGTCGATAGCAACCTGGGAAACAGCGTAGCCTTTTGTATTGGTGATGTTAAATATGTATGTATAGCTTTCAGTAGGAGCAATTTCTAAAGATTGATCAAAACCGCTTATTTTGTTAATTTCAAAAATCAAGAGTTTTGCGGAAATATCGCCACTTGTAATTTCTTGCGAAGTAGTGTAAACCGCTAGTGAGCCAGAAACCATAGTCGAAACAATAATTAATGCTAACAGTATTAAAACTAACGATTTTTTCATATTCCGTAAACCTCCTTATAATATTTTTTTCAAATAAAAAAGCCCCGAAGTTTTTATTTTTCGAGGCATCTGGCTGTCATATCATTTTACTGATTTAGACCCTGTAGTTTTGCGTCGCCGGCTTTCGCACGGTTTTGCCTTTCACTTTTTATCTTTTGTTTGTAAATAAAAAAGCAAATAAATTTTACTTACGTAAATTTCATTTGCGGGAACCGGCTGTCATATCGAAAAACGACTTAGACCCATTTGGCTTTGCGTCGCGGCGTTTCCGCCGTTTTGCTTTTCTCTATTTAATTTACCAATATCATTTTAGCCTTAGCAACATTTTTTGTCAAGGATTTTTTCATACTTTTTTACAAAAATTGTCAATTTTTTTTGAGGCTGTTTTTTAATTATATTAACATATTTTATGCTGTTTCAAATCGTTTTTGTGTTTTTATTTGAATTTTCGCTAAAAGTCACAAAAAGTACAATTTTTTATGTAGTAATTGTATCATAATTAAAAATTTTCGTTAAGCGTTTTACAGGAAAATATTTCCAGAACTTTTTATTACTTACCAGTCTTCCAGTCTTTCAATACTATATATCGTTTTATTCGCTTCCACTATCGTCGCAATTTTTTCTATCGGACAATCCATTTTTGTGTGAATAACCGCTTCCGCCATATTTTTCCCGTCTGCGGAGTAAATTTTGAATCGGCTGAATTTTTCCACGTCAAATTCTTTTTGCAGCGTTTTTTTCGCTTCTTCCGAATAATCGAATTTTACCAGGAACATATAGCGCGCGTCGTGTGAACGCATAATACGGCTGTGAAAGATAGTCATCGCGATAAAAATAAACAAAGTCGAGCCCACAGCCAAAAGATACAATCCCGCGCCGCAAGCCATACCTATGCCTGCAGTAGCCCAAATTCCCGCCGCGGTAGTCAGACCGTGCAGACTTTCTCTGCGGAAAAAAATCATACCCGCGCCCAGGAAACCGATGCCCGTTACTATTTGCGCGGCGATACGAGCCGAATCATTTTGAAAACTCAGCGAAATGGTCATCATCAAAGCAGCGGCAGTTCCTACGATAAAATGCGTCCGCACTCCCGCTTCTTTTTGGCGTATGGTTCTTTCTATTCCTAAAATAAGACCCAGCACGCCCGCTATAAATATTCGCAGTAAAAAAATTCCTTGTTCTGATAAAGAATTCAAAAATTCTGTCATAACGTTCTCCGCAAAATATTTTTGGTAAAATCACATTGACTTTTTTATTTTTTATAAAGTCTAAGATAAAGTAAATTTGATAACACTCTTATCTTTATTATATATATATGATTTTTTTTGAAGTCAATAATATTATCACTCTGGCTATACTTTCAAACATTCTAATTTAAAACTTATATTAAATTAGCAACTTTGAAAAATCTTATCTTTATTATATATAATTATTTTAAGTCAATTGTCAATTATCACTCTGACTTACAATATGCACGCTATTATACTTTCGATATTCCAATATTTTTCTCTCAATGCCGAAAGCTTTGATAACATTCGTTTTGTATAGACGAGATACTGCCAACGCTCGTAGCCGAATTCCTCAACGTAAAATTTTAACAGTTCTTTTGCGCAATCAAATTTATACGGCGTAAAAGCCTCGTCATAGCTAAGTAAAAAAGCAATGGTCTCGCCCAAAGGCTGGCAAAGTTCCCCCGTTGTCAAGTCGGTCAAATCGATGCAGTAGAGTATTCCGTCTTTTTCTATAAAATTTCTAAAATTTACGTCGCGGTAAACATACTCGCAATTTTGGTAATCGTGAAGACGCCGAAAATCATCCGCCAGCATTCGCATGTATTTCAAAAAACCTTCGAGGTCTTTTTTGTTTTCAAATTCGTTCAATATATTAAGCAAAGTATTTTCGCCCAAATACTGTAAATCTAAAAAATTATCCCCTCTTCTCACTACTTTCGGGAAAAATTTCAGCGGAGCTAATTTTGTGTAAAGTTTCATTTCCCGCAAACATTCTTTTTTGTCGTTAAACTGTTTGCGAATGTGTCCTTCCTCGGTTAACGTAACTTGATTGCTTCGTGACAAGTAATTCATACCGTCTCCTTTAACCCCTACCTATAAAAGATGTTATCATAACAGCGCGATTTATGTCAATAGGCTTGTGCCATTCAAAGTTTTAACTATTTGCGCTTTATAAAACAAAAATACGCAAAAATATGAATAAATACCTATTTGTTTGACATTTAATTTAAAATTTGATATTTACAAAACAAAAGTTATGTGATAAAATCATAAAAATATAAAAATTTTTAGCCCAGCTAAATTAATTGCTTGAATGAATAAATCTAAATTGAGAAAATTACAAATTATTTTACTCCCGTCGATAGTCCTGATAGCTTTCGCGATTATTTTTCTACAATTTTTATATACTCTAAAAAAGGACATAACCAACCTTACTTATGAGGATTTGCAAAACACCTCGGTGCAACAGTCAGAAATTATTTCCGTAAAGCTTAACGGTCAGTATGAAATGCTGAATTCGATTTCTAATCATATTAAAAACAACTACGACGATCATGATTTAGCTCAAACGGCAGCGATGCTCAAAGATTTTTCAGTTAACAGCGGTTTCACTTTTTTGGGAATATCGTCGCTCAACGGTTATACTGTCACAAGCGATGATCAAAGTTTTGACATTAGTCACCATAAATATTTCCAGTCAACCATTGACGGCAAAAACTCCATAGAAAAAATGAACGGGGATGAAATACTTTCCGATGATTCTATCGTTTTGTCTGTTCCCGTTTATTCATCAGATGGTTCGACGGTTGTAGCCGTGCTTACGGGGGGAATGATCGAGTCAGATTTTTACTCTTTGCTTTATTCTTCCGACTATGATGAAAACACTTATTCTTTTGTTGTTGACAACAACGGCTACGTTATCATTCCCAGCCAAAATCCTAATTTCTTACATACAACAAATAATATTTTTGATATATATAAAGAATCGGAAAATCATCAATCAGCGTTGGACGAATTTACGCGAAAAATAGAATCTGACACTTCAGACGTTTTATATTTGGAAATTGCGGATTCTGACAGATATGTGTTTTACACAAGTTTCAATGACAGCATAACTAATTTGCCCAGCGGAGCGGAAAACTGGTATCTGTTTACTTCGGTATCGACGGAAGCCGTTGATATCAAAAATAACTTTTTACCGCAGACTGTCTCTGTTTTGACAATAGAATTGTTTTTTGTAGCCGCTTTCTGTTTCGGTTACGTGTTCTATTTGGAATACCGTAAAAATATGTCTATCGAACAAGAAACTCAGGTTTTGCGTGAAAACGAAGAAATGTATAGAGTTATTAACGACTTTTCAGATAACATAATCTTCCTTTACGACCACTCGACTCAAAAACTTAATTTCAATAATAAATACGAAAAACTTTTCAAACACAGACCTTTTACGGAATCTGCGGAAAATCATAATGGCGTCAACCCGTATATAAATAAGTACGATTACTCCGCATACGCGAAATTTATTAACGATATAGCAGAAGGCTTGCCAAAGGCGGCGGCAGAGTTTCGTCTTTTGCGTCCCGACGGCTTATTTGACTGGTACAAAGCCGATATAACCACTCTTTTCGATAACGATGGAAAGCCCACAAAATCTATCGGCAGACTTGCTAATGTGCAGGAACACCACACAAAAATAGAAGAGCTTACTTTGCGCGCAGAGACTGACTCGCTCACAAGAATATTGAACCATTTTGCAATGAAAGAAAAAATCAACAGATATCTTGCCGAAAACGGTAAAGGCAGCACACATGCGTTTTTATATGTTGATATAGACAATTTTAAAGCGGTAAACGACACGTTCGGACACTTGTTGGGCGACGAAATTCTTGTAAATATAGCGACGAAAATGCGGCAGATTTTCCGCGAAACGGATTTTGTCGGCAGAATGGGCGGAGATGAATTTGCTGTTTTTGTCAAAGATATGCACTATGAGGCGATGATACATAAAAAAACTCAAAACCTTTTAGACGCTATCTGCCAGATACAACTCCCGGACAGGGACGTAAAATTGTCTTGCAGTATCGGCATATCCATTTATTCAAAACACGGAAAAACTTTTGAAAAACTTTATAAAAATGCCGACAGAGCTTTGTACAGAGCAAAATCTATCAAAAATACTTATATTATTTATTCGGCAAACGATGCCGACATGCAAATAGGCGCTCATGATCCTGTCCTTAACGCGGATGATCAGACTGATGATAAAATTCAATAATGATCAAATAAGTAAAATTTTTTTAAAAAATATTAAGCGGCGAAATTCAGCCGCTTTTTTGTTTTTTTGCTTATTTAAAAGTGAATATGTTTAATTTAAAGCTTGTAGCGACAACACAATGACTTGCAAAATTTAATTAAGGTTTTATTATTTCTACACTTGGAATTTTTTAAAAAAAACCGTCCGCGCATTTTTACGCGGACGGTTATAATTTATTTAATCTATTTAACTAATAAATAAACTCTAATGTACTAAATGAAATGCTAAACGGATTCGTGGAATTTTCTGAACGTATCGTTATTAACGGCGTAGAGCATTATTTCCGCGCTTTTTACGTTCGTCGCTAACGGAATCCCCTGAACGTCGCAAAGACGCAACAAAGCCGAAACGTCGGGTTCGTGAGGTTGCGCGGTAAGCGGATCACGCAAAAATATAACTAAGTCAAGCTTGTCTTCGGCAATCATAGAACCGATTTGCTGATCTCCGCCGAGCGGACCGCTTTTCATACAATGTATATCAAGTCCCGTTTCCTGCATAATAAGTTTTCCCGTAGTGCCTGTCGCATAGAGCGTATGTTTTGCCAGCACGTCGCGGTATTTCGTCGCAAGTTTAATCATATCGGCTTTTTTCTTATCGTGGGCAATCAAAGCAATTTTCATATATTTTACCTCCTTAAAGGTTTTGAATCGGCTATAATTTATCTAAAAAATTTAACTCAAATTTAAAACGGTTTCCATACTAACCACACTAATACATAACCCGTAATAACCGCGGCGAGAGTAAACGGAACGCCGATTTTTAAGAAATCTCGATTTTTGACTTCGCAGCCTTCTTTTCTTAAAATTCCTATCGCTGTGATATTCGCGCTCGCGCCTATCGGCGTAAGGTTGCCGCCTAATGTCGCCCCTACAAGCAAACCAAAATAAAACAGTCTCGGATCAATGGACAAAGCCGCCGCCAAAGCCGTCGTTACGGGAAGCATGGTCGCTACGTATGGAATATTGTCAACAAACGCGCTTATAAGTACGCTTGCCCATACGATAATGGTGTATGTCCAGAAAATATTGCCGCCCCCGATAGACGCTATAAGCTCGCTTATTCTAGTGATTATACCTGCGTCCCTTATTCCGCCGATAACCAAAAACAAACTGGCTAATAAAAGCAATGTGAAAAAGTCGATTTCCGCAAAAGTTTTTTTGATAACGGCAAACTTTTTCTGTTTTATCATTTCATAGATTAGCAAAGCGAAGAAAACAGTTACGCAGATAACGCCGTTAGTCAAGTTTTGACCGCCTATCATTATGTCAAATTTATCAAAGAACGAAGCGACAATCAGCAGCACTATAGTAAGCAACATAGCTATACTTGGAACGTAATCTTCCACTTTCGTTTCTTCCAAAGAATCGATAGGCTGTTTTTCCTTGCGGAAAATAAACAGTAATATTATCAGCGAAACAAGCGCGCCTATTTCCGTAACGAAGAACATACTCATTTTGCCGTCCATAAAGAAGAAATCGACAAAATTCATATTAGCTTCGCCAGCCATCATTATGCTGGTGGTATCGCCGACAAGCGTCGCGGCTCCCTGCAGGTTGCTGGATACCGAAATAGCGATAAGTATCGGTACGGGCGATATTTTAAGCTTTCTGCATATCGTTAATGCTACTGGCGCAATCATTAAAACCGTCGCGACGTTATCTACAAAAGCCGATACGATGCCCGCAAACAGCGACAAAGCGCACGTCGTCCACATTACGTTCGGCGTCTTTTTTATGATAATATCCGCCATTTTAGCGGGCATTTTGCTTTCAATAAACAGCGATACCGTGCCCATCGTGCCTCCTATCATAAGCAGCACGTTCCAGTTGATGGTTTCTAATATTTTACCGTAATCAAGTATGCCGAATACGATGAACAATACCGCTGTACCGAGAGCGATATAAGCTCTGTATTTTTGAAAAATTAACAGCAGCGCGTACATAGCCAAAAACAAGACGAGCGCGACTATTTCCCATGTGCCCCACATATAAGTATATTTTCCTTTTAGTTAAGTAGTATCGCCGTTAAATATTTTTATCTACTTAACGGCGTTAAGTCTTTTTAGTATTCGTAATCCACGATCGCAGAAGCCGTACGGTTTTCATGCACGTATTTTTTTACGACAGAACAATGATACTCGTCGTTAGCGTAATCCGTTAATGCCTGTCTGTCTTTTACGACAACTTCCAAAGCCACGTCGTAGGAACGCTCTGTGCAGCCAAAATCCTCTCCCGCTTTTATATCGATAATCTGAGGAACCTTGCCTTTCATCGACAAAAATACTTCCACGAGTTTTGCTTTACTTTCTATGGAATTATCTTTTAGTTTCGTAAATACTATGTGTTTTACCATTCTTTTTACTCCCAAAAAATTCTTTTATTCGCAAAGTTTTTTGAGTTGGTCAAGCGTGTCCATAAATGATTTTGCAACCGTTTCAAATGGTTCTGCGGTCGTAAGATCAACGCCTGCCGCTTTCAATTCGCTTACGGGGTCCATACTGCAACCCATTGTCAAGAACTTTTTGTATCGGGTAACGGCGGGTTCGCCTTCCTTTAATATTTTTTGAGCAAGAGTAATCGCGCTGGTAATTCCCGTCGCGTATTTATAAACGTAAAACGCGCGGTAGAAATGCGGTATGCGGCTCCATTCGTATTTGATTTGTTCGTTATGCACAACTTCGTCGCCATAATATTTTTTATTTAATTCGTAATATTTTTCGTTAAGTAAATCAGCTGCAAGAGGTTGACCTTTTTCTGCGTAATCGTGCGCTATCGCTTCAAATTCCGCGAACATTGTCTGACGGTACATAGTCGTGCGTATCATATCGAGATAATAAGACAACAAATATTTTTTAACATTTACATCCGTAACCGTGTTGAGCAAATAGTTAAGCAGCAAGACTTCGTTGCAAGTGCTGGCAACTTCCGCCACAAAAATTTTGTATCCAGCTTTTGCATAAGGCTGTGTGTTGCTTGAATAATAGCTGTGCATACTGTGACCAAGTTCGTGAGCTATCGTAAAAATATCGTGTGTGGTTTTTTGATAGTTAAGCATTACGTACGGGTGAACTCCGAAAACGCCCAGCGAATATGCGCCGCTGCGTTTGGTCGGCGTCTCGTGAACGTCCATCCATCTTTCGTCTTTTGCTTTTTTGAGAAGCGCCTGATAATCCTCGCCGAGAGGTTTTAATCCTTTAAGCACATACTGGAACGCTTCTTCAAAGTCGCAGGACAAATCCGCGTTTTCTATCATCGGAACAGACAAGTCGTACATATTAAGCTCTTTTACTTTCAGCACTTTTTTACGCAGCCCGATATATTCGTGCAAAGGCTCGAGAGTGCCGTTGACGCTTTTAATCAAATTGTCATAGACGACTTTGTCAACTTTTTCATTAAATAAAGCGGCTTCCATTGCGCTGCCAAAGTTTCTTGCTTTCGCGTTGAAAATATCTTTTTTTACGCTTCCTTCATACACCGCAGAAATAGTGTTGATTAAATCAATAAATCCTTTGTAATAACGCTCAAAAGCGGCTTTTCTAACGCTTTGGTCGCGGTTTTGAAGGCAGGTGGCGTATGAGCCGTGAGTCAGTTTAACTTCTTTTCCGTCCACGGTAATAGAACCAAAATCTATGTCGCCGCTATCGAGACGATTAAAAATTTCCTGGAAAAATCTTTCAAAATCGCCGCACATAGCCATCAGCTTTTCTTCGTTTTCAGATAAAATATGTGCCTTGCCGTCGCGCATATCTTTTAATCTTTCCGTGTAATCGCTGAATGCGGGGTCGGCTATCATTTTGTTAAATTCATCTTCGGAAAGTTTGCTCATTTCCGGATCGATAAAAGCTATTTTTTCCGCGAATTTAGAAAACATAGACGAAACCTTGCCGTAACGGGTTTGAGCGTCGGAATCTTTGCTGTCTTCGCAATAATTCATAAATGCGTAACTTTCGAGACGGTCGAAAGACAACAGAAGTGAATCGAGTTTTCTCATCATTTCCAAAATAACTTTAGGTTCATTCAGTTTGCCCTTATAGCAATCAAAATCACCTATTCGATTTGAAGCGGCTTCAAATGACGTCTCCCAGTCTTTTACCGTTTTAAAAATATTGCCGAGATTCCATTTGTAATTTTCAGGAATTTCCGTTCTGTTTGTGTAACTCATTTTGCTCTCCTTGATTTATTTATTTAATTTTTAAACTTTTTATATATTTGGTAAATTTCGCCCCAATTTCGGGGTGTCTCATACCGTATTCGACGCTTGCTTGCATATACCCGAGTTTGTCGCCCAAGTCGTATCTAAGTCCGTCAAAATCATACGCCATTATGCCTTTTTCCGCCGCTTGCAGTTTCAAACTGTCGGTGAATTGAAGTTCGCCGTTAGCAGCAACAGGCGTGCGGCGTATATAATCGTAAAAATCTCCGCTGATGACGTACCTTCCCAATGGCGCCAGCAAACTTTTTATTTGGTCGTCGGTTTTCGGTTTTTCAATTACAGACCTGATCAAATGATTTTTTCCATAACTTTCGACAACGTCGCAGGAAGCGTATTTTGAGATAGCCTCTCTGGTGACTGTCTGCACACCCAAAACCGTTTTGCCGTATGCGTCAAAACAATCCAGCAGTTGTTTTGTAACGGGAGTGTTGCCGTTGGTGTACATAGCGTCGTCGCCGTTAAGTACCGCCACAGGCTCGCCGTCGGCAAATTTTTCCGCAAGTAACACGGCTGCGCCGCTGCCCGTAGCTACCTGCTGATAGACGAAACTGAACTTCGCTCGTTTCGTTATGTTTTCAACAATCTGCTTTTCTTTCAATTTTCCGCGGCTTTCCAAAAATTCTTCAAGCGTCGTGTCAACAGAAAAATGTTTTACAATCGCTTGTTTTTCGGGACTGATTACGAAAAGTATATCAGTAATGCCGCTTTCGACGGTTTCGTCGACTATTATTTCCAGCGACGGTCTGTCCACTATCGCTATCATTTCTTTGGGCATAGCTTTGGTGTAAGGCAAAAATCTAGTGCCTCTGCCCGCCGCTAATATTACCGCTTTTTTTACTTTTTCACTCATAAAATAAATCCTTATAATAAACGACTTTATAAAAAATCGTTAAAGTAAACTTTGTTATTTTTTTGAAGAATCTAATGTCAAAAAAATTTTATATATACTAACGCGGTTGCAAATACATTCGAGATTCAACACAGTCGCTAAGATGCGAACGAGAATTTTAATTACTTTTTTGACGGGCTTTTTTCAAAGTCAAAGCAAAATTCACGCTGTCGCGCGCCATATCGTCAAGATTGTATTCGCATTTAAAACCGAGTTCGCGGTTTGCCTTCGACGGGTCAGCAAAATACAAATCCACATCGCCCGCGCGTCTCGGCGCAAAAGAGTACGGTATTTGTTTACCCCATGCGCGTGAAAAAGCGTCGATTACATCCAATACGCTGTAACCCTTGCCCGTACCGAGATTATACGTAACCAAACCGCAGTTAGTCGCGAGTTTATTAAGAGCCAATATATGTCCTTTCGCTAAATCAACTACGTGAATATAATCGCGTACGCCCGTTCCGTCGGGAGTATCGTAATCGTTTCCGAAAACGTTTATTTTCGGCAGCTCGCCCATTATTACTTTTATAAGGTAGGGCGCGAGATTATTTGGAATATCGTTAGGATTTTCGCCGATAAGACCGCTTTCGTGCGCGCCGATAGGATTGAAATATCTAAGCAAAGCGACGTTCAAACTTTTGTCCGCGTTGCAAATATCGCTCAATATGCGTTCGTTCATAAATTTCGTCCAGCCATAAGGATTAGCGCAGGATAATTTCGCGTTTTCATTAACTGGCGAAGATTCGGGCTTGCCGTAAACGGTTGCGGAAGAAGAAAAAACCAAATTTTTGCAACCGTGTTTTTTCATGCATTCGATAAGGTTCAGGGTGCTGTCAAGGTTGTTTCGATAATAAAGCAAAGGTTTTTCCACGCTTTCGCCCACAGCTTTGAATCCAGCCATATGAATAACAGCGTCACAATTATTCTGCTCAAATACTTTTTCCGTAGCTGCCTTATCAAGCATATCGACTTTGTAAAAAATCGGGCGAATACCCGTGATTTTTTTTATGCTATCAAGTACGCTCTCGTTACTATTAGAAAGATTATCGAGAACAACGCATTCGTGATTTTGTTTTAATAGTTCGACGACGACGTGACTGCCAATATAACCCGTGCCGCCCGTTACAAGAACTTTCATTTTTTTCCCCTTTTTTACGGCGGAAAATCAAAAAATACCGCTTCTTTCATTATATAATATATCGCCAAAAAAGCAAGCTGTTTTTTAGACGGCTTATAAGGTAAGACATGAAAAATTTATATTCAATGAAATTGGAAGCGAAACTTAGACTTAACTCTTTTTAAAATAAAATTGATGAATAATTTTTAAAAAAAGCCTTTCAATAACAAACAAAAAAACTTTCAATAATTTGACTTTTTTTTTAGTTAAAACAAAAGCGTTTCCCAAAAAAGGAAACGCTTTTAGAATATTGTTTGATTTTAAATTTATTCTGCTTCAGCCGCGCGTTTTTTAGCGTCTTCAATGATTTTTGCTGTCGCGGTCGGGGGAACTTCTTCGTAACGGAGGAATTCCATAGTGAAAGTGCCTCTGCCTTGCGTCATTGAACGTAAATCGGTAGCGTACTTGGTTATTTCAGCCATAGGAGCTTCAGCGCGGATTATTTGTTTTCCGCCAGTTGCTGCTTCCATACCCAAAACTCTGCCGCGGCGTTTATTCATATCGCCCAAAATATCGCCCATGTAGTTTTCGGGAACTGTTACGTTCACTTGGTAAATGGGTTCAAGCAGTATCGGTTGAGCCTTAGGAATACCTTCGCCGTAAGCAAGTTTTGCCGCCGAAACGAAAGCGATTTCTTTACTGTCAACGGGGTGGTATTTACCGTCAACCAAACGAGCTTTGAGGTTGATCATAGGATAACCCGCCAAAACGCCTTCTTTAATAGCTTCGCGCAAACCCTTATCAACAGCGGGGATAAACTGTCTGGGTACCGCGCCGCCGACTACTTCGTCTGCAAACTCATAAATACCGTCTTCCGCGCCAGGTTCAAACTTGATAATCGCAACGCCGAATTGTCCTGCGCCGCCCGATTGCTTTTTGTGTTTGCCTTCGGCTTCGCTTCTGCCCTTGATAGTTTCTTTGTAAGCTATTCTAGGTTCTTTCAAAACGGCTTCTACGCTGAATTTATTTCTGAGTTTTCTGCAAAGTATATCGAGTTGGGTTTCGCCAACACCGCTCAATAACATTTCGTTTGTGTCTTGGTTTTTAATAACGGCAAATGATATATCTTCGTCTTTAAGTTTTGATAATCCCGCGAAAATTTTGTCTTCTTCGCCTTTTTTCGCAGCGTAAACCGCCATAGAAATAACGGGCTTAGGCATTTCGATAGGAGGCAAGGTCAAAGCTTTTCCTTCGGACAAAGTGTCGCCTGTGGTAGGAGTGTTAAGTTTTGAAACGGCTCCGATGTCGCCCGCGGAAATGCTGTCTGTCGGCTCTTGCTTTTTGCCTTTAATAAAGAATATGCTGCTGATTTTTTCTTCGCTGTCTTTATTCGCGTTTTTTAGTATCGTTCCGCTCTTAAGAGTGCCTTGAAGCATCTTAAAGAATGAAAGTCTGCCTACAAACGGGTCTACGATTGTTTTGAATACTTGCAAAACAACGGGAGCGTTGGGATCGCATTTCAGTTCGATTTTGTTACCCTTGTCGTCTGTTGCCGTAACAACGTCGTCAGCAGGACTGGGCAATGTAGCAACGATTTTATTTAATAAATTTTTGATACCCTTGTTAGCGAGCGCGCTGCCGCCGTAAACGGGAATAGTAGCGCATTTAACGATACCCGCTTTCAAACCTTTTTCCACTTCTTCTTTCGTTAGGTCGAGAGTATCGAGATATTTCATCATAAGCTCGTCGTCGCCTTCTGCCGCGCTTTCGACAACTTTTTCTCTTGCGGAAGCCGCTTGGTCAGCCATATTAGCGGGAATTTCTTTTCCGTTTTCTTCAGAGCCTACTTCGTAATACAATCCGTCGTCAACGTTTACATACGCGCTGAAATTGTTTTGCATAACGGGAATCATAAGGTTAGCGATTTTTGTAGGATATTTTTCTGTGATAGCGTTAACCGTGTCGGTATAGTTTGCGTTTTCTTTGTCAAGACCGCTGACGAATATCATAGCGGGAATTTTGCGCGCTATACAAATATCAAGAGCTTTTTCCGTGCCTACGGTAAGCGAGCCTGACGCGCTGGTTACGATAACAGCGGCATCGGCAACAGCTAAAGCCTGTACCAATTCGCCTTCAAAGTCAAAGTAACCTGGTACGTCGATGATATTGATTTTTGTGCCGTTGTAATTACAGTTAGCGGTGGCAAGCGAGATAGATATTTTTTTAGCTATTTCTTCGGGATCAAAGTCCATTGTCGAGTTGCCGTCGTCAACTTTACCTTGTCTATCAACCGCCTTGCAGTTGAATAGAATTGCCTCGGCGAGCGTGGTTTTTCCCTCGCCGGAATGCCCAATCAAGGCAATATTGCGGATGTCTTTTGCGTTAATAAGTGCCATTATTGTACTCCCCTATATAAACTTATTTTTACCGTGAAAGATAAATAGTTGTTGCGGACGTTTAGTTATTTTTAAAATAAGTCCGCAGATAGAATTATTTTAGCATAAATAATATATTTCGGCAATCAATTTCTTAAATACACCGTAATAAAACCGCAAAAAATATCATAATCAAATTGTTTTTTATATCCGCGTTTGATATAATTATTATTAACAGAAATCAAAATAACAAAAAGGAGTGCGAAAATGAAATATACTCATCAGCAAACTGTGGACGTGTTTTTGGAAATGGTAAAAGTCGACAGCCCGTCTTTTAGTGAAAAAAATATGGTCGATTATCTGGTCGATAAAATAAATTCTTACAAATGGAATGCGCAAATAGAGCGTGTGCCCGTTTTGGTGGAGCGTTTTGACGAGGAAACCTTAGTTCGTCTAGCAAATGACAAAGACGTACATGACACCGAGCAACTGGTAGTCATAATTCCCGCAACTGACGAAACCAAAGACCCGATATATTTTTGCGCTCATATAGATACCGTGAGCCCCGGAAAAGGCGTAAAGCCCGTAATCAAGAACGATATTATTTACAGCGACGGCACTACTGTACTTGGCGGCGACGACAAAAGCGGCGTTGCTGGTTTAGTCGTTGCGGTTGACGAAGTAATAAAGAAAAATATTCCGCACGGAAAAATCGTACTCATTTTTACCGCTTTGGAAGAAAAAGGACATATGGGCGCGCAGCAAATAGACATCAATAAATACGGCGTGCGTTACGGATATGTTTTCGATACGTCGGGAAACGTAGGCAAAATAATGCGGCGCGGACAGCACGGACAGTCGATTGAAGTCACGATAACTGTGGATGATATTCCAAATCATACTTACTCCGCCACCGTGCCGAACGCTCTTGGCCACGCCTGCGATCTTATTGCAAAAATCGATAAAAAACTTTTTAACGCTGACGATATGACTTTTACCCAAGTATTAAGTTTAAAAACCGAATATCAGCCGGGCTATATGGTGCCGTATAAAGCCGTTTTCAAAATCACAACCCGCAGTTTTATGAAAAAAGACCAGCAAAAGCAGGTCTCGAAAATATTAAAACTGCTTGATAATTTCAAAGCAAAGAATGCCAAACTGGAATACAAAATTTCTCCCAAGCAGACCATAGGTTACGACCACGCCGACACCGACGACGGTCAATTGATGATGAATAAAGCGGAGTCTGTTATAAAAGAAATGGGCTTAGCTCCCGAATATATAACGATGGGACTCGGCGGACACGACGCAAGCTCTTTTATGATGCGCGGCGTTCCCTCTATCGTGCTCTCGTGCGGTATGCAGGAAATTCACACAACCAAAGAATATATCTATATTCAAGATTTGCACGACTGCACGGAGTTGGTCATACGCTTAATCGAAAAAGCGTAAACGAATTTTTTAACGAGCCTTATCTATATTCAGTAAATAAAAAAAGCGATCTATATGGTCGCTTTTAATTTTTTTTAATATTCTTTATTTTTTCTAGTATCAGGATTCAGAAGTTACTTTATTCTTTCTTTGTTTTCAATTTGTAATTTTCTTCCACGGCAAGATTTAGTTTGGCGATTTCTATTCCTTTGCCGTCCAAAATCTCTAATTTATAGGTATTGCCAATAGTAGAAATGAAAAATCTTTTGCCGCCGTCAAAAGCTAAAGTCGGCGTGCTTTGCGGCGGGAAAAACAGATTTTCACCGTTTACCGCGACCTTAATTCCGTTTTCATTCGCCGTTATTTCGCCTTTGCCAAGAAACCTATATCCTTTCAAATCGGGCAGTTCGTATACGTCAGCCGAGGCGGAAAACGAATATTCGCCGCTTTGCAACTGCCGCAACACAGCATTTCTTTGCATCTCATACCACGTCGGAACGTCAAGCGTTTTATTTATTTTGCCGTAACAATCCATCACAAATTCCGTTCCGCATTTGCCGCAGACAAGTTTGTTTTCAATAGCGGTCAGACAAAATTCCTCTCCGCATTTGGGACAGCGGTAAAGTATAGTTTCCAGTCCGTCTAAATTTCGCTCGATTTTTATTTTCTGCTCGCTTTGCCGCTTATATTCGTCGTAATTAAGAGCGGTCGCAATTTTGTCGTACACGGTTTCCAACGGAAGTTCGCTTAAATCCCCCTTCGTAAACAATCGGCTTATTTTTACGTCGACTTTCGCTTTTACCTGCGTTTTTGACCAGCGCGGCAGCCCGAGATAATTTCCGCTTATATTAACGGCGATTACGTCCATACCCAAAAACTTTACTAACTTCGCAATAGATTGCGGTATAATGCCTGTTTTGCCATCCACCGAAAGTTTACCTTCTGGAAATATAACAATCGGGCGGTTTTTGCTCAAAATGTACTTGCACGCTTTTACCGCGCTGATTTCGCTGATAAACTGCCTTTTGGGTATCGCTCCAAAAAAAGCGTAGAGAGCTTTGTTTCTCGCTATTTGGTCTACGGCGCAAAGGTAATTCGGCTGAAACTTTTTTAATGCCCGCGCCGTAACGAAAACGTCGTTTACGCTCGTATGATTAACAAGCGCGATAAAAGGTTTTTTCAGGTCGGCAACTTCGTTGACTATATTGAGTTCAAACCGCTTTTCGCAAACTTTTTTGCAATAAAAAAAATTAGCGAAATTATATAAAAATTTGTTAGTTAAAGGCTGTTTTTTCATTTTTACCTTTTCCGTTTTTCTCGTTCGCTCGCACTTTTGATAATATCTGCGTTAACAACAAAAAATTTTTTTTACTATCTTTCTCTATTTATTTTGCCTATTTTATACGATTTTTTTTAAATAGCTATGATATGCTCGATAAAAATTTTCAAGCCTATTCCCACAAGAATAATTCCGCCTACTATTCCCGAATAATCCGATAAATATTTTCCCACTTTTTTACCCAGATACATACCCAAAAGCGACAGGATAAAAGTTGTGAAAGTAATAATCGAAACCGAAATAAATATATTCATATTCACGGTGAGAGCGAGAGTAATACCTACCACAAACGCGTCGATACTTGTGGCTATACCTTGCAAGAGCATTTCACCGACTGAAAATCTTTTTTTGGTATCGCCTTCATTGTCAGTCGGCACATCTATCGCGTCCGCGCTTTTTCTTTTTTTATTTATATCGGTTATGCTTTCAAAAATCATTTTTCCGCCGATAAATGCAAGTAAAACCAATGCAATCCAATGGTCGACTTTTTCCACAAAGCCTGAGAATGCGGAACCTATAAAATAACCTAATAGCGGCATTAAGCCTTGAAACAATCCAAAACATATCGGGTACGCCACAAACTGAATTTTATTCAAATTCGGTTTTGTCATTGAGTTTGAAATCGATACGGCAAAAGCGTCCGCAGACAGCCCGACCGCAATTAAAAGCACAGTTAAAAAATCAGTCATAAATCTCCCAAGCAGTTAAAAATAAGGCAACCCTTTTTGGCGGATTGCCTGTTCTTTCCGTTATGTTAGTCGCCAAGCTTGGCTATCCAGTTAAGTTGGTCCTGCGTAAGCATTCCCTCGTTTTCGGTAGCCCATTCCACTATGTATTCAACCGTTTTACGGTATTCTAAATCCGTATGATATTGATCGATAAGGTCTTCGTTTTGCTTAATCTCGTTTACGAGTTCGTCTACCTTTGCCAAAAACGCGGTCTTTTGTACGAACAAGGTCGTCAGCCAGCTCAGCATCACGAGGAGTATCACGGTGCATATTATCACCGCGAATAACAGATTCTTGTTCTGAAATATCGACGTTGGTTTCATCGCCATTCACCTTTCCAAAATTTTGTTTGGTAAAATTATACAACTTCCCAAGCGCCGTGTCAAGCATGGGTACGATTGTTAGCGAGCAAAAAAACAATCCCAAACCCACGCCCAAAAAAACGTATATTCTAAACTGACCGTCGTTCCAAATCAAATTAGCGAAAAATACGGCTGCCATAGCAATAACGGCAAAAAGAATATCGCCCAAAATTTTGTACTTTTTTATTAGATGCGTTACGGGGTACAGTAAAGATATTACCATACCCACGTAAATAAACGATAGAAAGGTTAAAAACTGGCGAAGCGCGTCGTTCATTTAAATATATTGCCCAAGCTCGTTTTTTTGGCTCCGTATTTTATCGCCGCGATATTGTCAAATTCGATAACCACAAGTCCCTCGTCGACTTCGAGTTTTTTTACGTTAAGTTTTTCACCAGTAACCGCAAGTCTGCCTTTTACGGTGTTGACTACCACTTCTTTTTCAAAAACGCTTACTACGTCCGTGACGCCGCCTATCGTGACGCCGCTGTCCGTTACGCTCAAAGAATGTTTTTTATCCATTTTTTTACCACTCCTTATCTTTAATTATTTATATGCGAAAATCTTATTTATTTTTACTCACTCGCGTTAAACGGTAAAAAAATTCTCATATTAAATGTAAGTAGAAAAATTTTTATAATTGAAAATCGTGATTGAGTATGATATATTGTATATATTGATATTAACCAAAAACATTTTTACTTCATTCACACAAAAACCTTTATTAAAAAAACAGGTGAAAAACTATGATAAAATTCACAACGGAAAATCTGATTTTGCTTTCTCCCAACAAGAATTTTGCTCAACCCCTTTTGGATTACTATGTCCGCAACAAAGATTTTTTCGAGCGGTTTGACCCAGCAAGGGAAGACGGTTTTTATTCTGTCGAAAATATGACGAAAATTTTAGAAACGGAAATCGCCGCGGAAAACGAAAAAAAAGGATATCGTTTTTACGTTTTTTCAAAAAAAGCTCCTGACAAAATTATTGGTTTTGTAGGGCTTAACAATATCGTATACGGCTGTTTTCTATCGTGCTTTATTAGCTACAAGCTTGACAAAGACTGCTTGAACCGCGGTTTTATGACGGAAGCGGTAAAAAAGGTCGTCGATTACGCATTTACAGAGTTAAAACTTCACCGCATAGAAGGCAACGTATTACCCGACAACGTTTCGTCTTTAAAGGTACTCGATAAAAACGGCTTTAAATACGAAGGCGTATCGGAAAAATATTTAAAAATCAATGGCGTCTGGCGCGACCATATTCATATGGTAAAACTCAACCCAAAAGCGGAATAAAAAAGCAAAAGCCAAACGCAAAGAAATTCATAATAAATATTTTTTATGAACTGACGAATTTCTTATAAATAATATTATCGATTCAATTAAACTATGGATAATCTCAAAAATGACTAACATTTGATACAGATAAAATTTGCGATAACCAATGGTCAATTTTTGATATGAAATTTTGTTAATTTTTAGATACTGACCAAAACGGTCAAAAATTTTGATAAATATTTGAGATAAAATAAAACCGCCTATAATAAGCGGTTTTATTTTTACTATTTTTTCCCCGATTTATTTTTAGTGGAATCAACAAGCTGATAAGTTTGCCCCGGCTGCGGAGTAGGCGGAAAAATTTTGTCTTTCACCACGGTGCGTTCTTCGCCCGTATTTTTTCCTTTCTCGTTGATAATAGCGTATTGTCCCGAATACGGCGCTTCTTCACCGGGTTTGTAAGTATTTTTCATAAAATTACCTCCTTTGTAGAATTATAAAAAAAACGGCGTGAAATACGCCGTTTATTTCTTTATTTTTTTGTGATTAACTGACCGTCTTTGGTATCTTTGACCGCATAACCTTTTTCGTCAAGCAAGTCGCGCAATTCGTCGGATAATTTCCAGTTTTTTTCCACTCTTGCTGTCGCGCGTTTTTCCGCAATTAACGCGATTTCGTCGGGCAATTTTGCCGATTCTTCTTTTTTCGGTTCAAACTCACTTAACTCTAAACCAAAAACTTTATCCATTTTTAATGCGAGTTCATAAATATCTTTGCTTTTGTCTTCCTTCAGCATAGTCCACAGCACACCTAAAGCCAGCGGTATATTAAGGTCGTCGTTGATAGCTTTTTCAAATTCCGCCAGATATTTTTTCGTAACCTTTTCATCGGTTTTCGTTTGACTGCCTTTATGCTGCAAAAGCAGTCCGCCCAGTCTTTCATAAGCCGTTTTCGCCCCGTCCATTGCCTCGAATGTGAAGTTGATTTTTTGTCTGTATTGAACGTTTAGGCAAAAGTATCGGCACACCATAGGCGAATAGCCTTTTTCCATTAGTTCGGTAAGAGTAAAAGCGTTGCCGAGCGATTTACTCATTTTGCCGCCGTCGTAAAGCATAAACTCATTGTGCATCCAATAGTCCGCCATTTTGCAGCCGTTGGCGCATTCGCTTTGCGCTATTTCGTTTTCGTGGTGAATGGGAATATGGTCAACGCCGCCCGTGTGAATGTCAAAAGTTTTGCCTAAGTATTTTCCGCTCATTACGCTACACTCGATATGCCAGCCCGGAAAACCTTTGCCCCACGGACTGTCCCATTGCATTATGTGGTTAGGCTCGGCTTTTTTCCACAGCGCAAAATCTATCGGATTGCGCTTGTTTTCATTTACTTCCACGCGCGCGCCGTGCATCTGGTCGTCAAGTTTTATTCGCGACAATTTGCCGTAATTGGGAAACTTATCAACGGAAAAATATATTCCGTCGGGCGTTTCGTAAGCATAACCTTTTTCCAGTAGCGTTTCCACCATACTTATCATTTCGGGAATATTATCGGTCGCTTTCGGCGTTATGGTCGGACATTTAATGTTAAGACTGTCTAGGTCGTTAAAAAACTGTTTTGTGTAATATTCGGCTATTTCATAAGGCGATTTATTTTCTTCGCGCGCGGATTTTGTCATCTTGTCCTCGCCTTCGTCGGCGTCGGAAAGCAGATGTCCCACGTCTGTGATATTCATGACCGACTTTACTTTATAACCGTCATATTCCAACACTCTGCGTAAACAGTCCATAAAAACGTAGGCGCGCATATTGCCGAAATGCGCGTACTTATATACGGTAGGACCGCAAGTGTACATCGACACCGTTCCTTCCTTTATGGGCAAAAATTCTTCTTTTTTACGCGTAAGAGTGTTAAAAAACCTTATCATACCTATGGACCTCGCTAATTATTACTTGCATTTTACTTTTTTTTGCCGTTTTCGTCAAGTTTAATCAATTAAGCGGTTAAAAAAAGACTGTCAAAATAAATTGATAATTATTTTAATTGTTAAAAATGTTTTTATGTGGTAAAATAGTCAAATATAAGAAAGAACGTTAATACCGAGGGTGAAAAATGTTAGACATCAAACGCATTATTGAGAATACTGCCGAAGTTGAAAAGGCTTTGAAAAAACGCGGCGAATATTCTTTGACAAAAATTGTGGATCTCGACAAAACAAGACGTAGTATTATCGCCAAAGTCGAGTCAAAAAAAGCTGAACGCAATATCGTTACGCAGGAAATCGCAAGATTAAAACGCGAAAAAATAGACGCTTCAAGCTTGATCGGCGAAATGGGTCTGCTTGCCGATGAAATCAAAAACCTTGATGCAGAGTTAGGTCAAACAGAAAACGAGCTTAATACCGTTTTGGCTTCACTACCCAATATTCCCGACGACGACCTATTAGCAGGCGGAAAAGAAAACAACGAAGTGCTTGAATATTTCGGCGTAAAACCATCCTTTGACTTTGATTTTCAAAATCATTACGACCTTTGCGTAAAAAACGGAATGATTGATTACGAGCGCGGCGTAAAACTTGGCGGAAACGGCTACTGGCTGTACCGCGGAGTTGGAGCTGAGCTTGAATGGGCGTTACTAAATTATTTTGTGTCAGAACATCTTAAAGACGGATACGAATTTATTTTGCCGCCGCATATGCTCAATTACCGTTGCGGATACGGCGCGGGACAATTCCCGAAATTCGCCGACGAAGTTTACTGGATAAAAGCCGACGAGGGCGAGAATACTCAGTTTATGCTCCCCACCGCCGAAACGGCTTTGGTCAATATTTTTTCAAACGAAATTTTGTCTGAAAAACAGTTGCCGACAAAACTTTTTGCTTATACGCCCTGCTATCGTAAAGAAGCGGGAAGTTATCGCAGCGAAGAACGCGGTATGATAAGAGGTCACCAGTTTAATAAAGTAGAAATGGTTCAGATAGCTCATCCCGACCACAGCGCGGAAAGTTTTGCAGAACTACTCCGAAAAGCGCGTTCACTTGTCGAAGGACTGGGATTGCATTACCGTCTGTCTAAGCTTGCCGCGGGAGACGTTTCCGCAAGTATGGCTCGCACGTACGATATCGAAGTATGGCTGCCCAGTATGGGTATATATAAGGAAGTAAGCTCGGTTTCCAACAGCAACGATTATCAGGCGCGCAGAAACAATACCCGTTTCCGCGATGAAGAAACAGGCAAAACCCGTTTCGTTCATACGCTTAACGGCAGCGGTCTTGCTACAAGCCGAATAATCCCTGCCATAGTCGAGCAATATCAAAACGCCGACGGCAGTATACGCATACCAGAAGTTTTGCAAAAATATCTCGGCAAAACGGTGATAAAAGCAAAATAAATTAAATTAAATTTTTATGAAATCAATTTTAAAGAGACCGATATTTCGGTCTTTTTTCCGTATTTACGGGTTTTTTTATTCGCATTTTAAAATTATATTTCTAATCATATTGATTAAAACACGTTTATTAGTTTTCTATTTTTCTTAACTGATTATCGTCAGTATATCTCTTAATATCAAAATGTTTATCAATCATAAAATTAATATATTTTAGCTTTCATAGCAGCTGCAAAAATTGTATATTGACTTTGAGTATAAAATATTATAATATCTAGTATATAATAAGTATAAAAAATTAAGGACGCTAAATATGAGTAAAAATATTAAAACGATTTGCTTTGTTCTCGTTGCGGTTTTGCTGTCGACGAGTCTATTCGGCTGCGCGCCAGAGCAGGAATGGACGGACGAAAACGTAATTTTTACGTACGATGATAACGGCGACGTAACAATTTTTTTCCCCGACAATTTTGTGTACCCAAAATATCCTATAGCTTGGACTATTGAATTCAATGTCCGTGAATATCCTTATTTAGCCGACTTTTATGAGTGGCTTGATTTAACACTTGAACAGAATAATTTCGGTTCTGTTTACCTAATAAAAGTAATTAAGATGCTCACCGTCAAGGAAGCAGAAAAATTAGACGCATACATGTATCCTATGAGCAGTTATTCGACTTATTATGAAGTAGCAGTTATTTATGATTATTTAAATGAGAAAGAAATTAACCAAACACATTATTTTAGATTTGCTCGTGGAACTGCTGAAAACCAAAGAAAAGGATTACCCCCTTTTCAAAACGGCGATACATTTATATCAATTTGCGACTCCATTGACTATAGAATTCTTAGCTGTATAGTTATGGAACCTTTTTATATTTTAGATGAGGAAATCAGCAACGATACTTTCGTATATAAAATGAGTAGAACAAGCCTAGATATGGCAGACATCGCAATTGAGCTTTTGGAAGAAGAAAAAATAATAGAATCCGCTTATAAAAAAAATCCAAGAACATTTTCTCAAAAGTTTAAACTCGGCGATTTGATCAATTTTATAAGGACTGCTTTGGAGGAACGGGGGTATGAAATACAAAAATAAAAAGTTTTTTTCATCCCTCTTTTACATAAGAAAGCAAAATATCTAATTTTTTAGTATCTTTTCCATATTGTTGTTTGTCTAAGATATTGATTTTAGAAAGCAATATAAATAGTTTTTTTGTGTAAGGAGTTTATGTATGAAATTAAAATTTAAAATTATCTGCGTTTGTCTCGCGGCGGTTTTGCTGTGGACGTGTCTATTCGGCTGCGCCAATAAAACGCTTTGGAGCAAAGATTACGTCGATATTACATACGATGACAATGGCGACCCTATTATTAATTTTTCTGACAATCTTTGTTACGCTAGCCAAAACACGCAAGATGTACACTTTTTTACATGCGCACTTTATTCAATAAATTTTCAACAATCTTTAGATGCTAGTATAGGTCAAGGATATATGGATTCATTATATCTTGTAAAAATAATTAGACGTCTTACTGAGGACGAGGCAAAAGCAAATGGTTTTTTCCCGAATGAAAGTTTTTGGAAATATAATAACTCCACTTTTTATGAGGCTGTTATTGTTTACGATTATCTGCGCGAAAAAGAAATAAACGAAGTAATATACTATGCTAGCTATGGAAAAGTAGATTGTCAAGTAGATGGATTACCGCCTTATTCTTCAGGAGACTGTTTTATAACTTTTATTCATAGAGGAATGATATATCCATATATCGCGGGCGGGGTGGTAATAGTCGTTTACCCCGAAAATAATAAAGAAATAACAATGGATACAAGCGTATATACTTTGATCGGCGTTGATAAGAATTTATCGTCTATCGAGCTAGAAATTTCAGACGAAGAAAAAATATGTCAAAGCGAATTTGAGAAAAATCCGCGTATTTATTATCAAAAATTTCGTTTGGGAGACTTGATTGAATTTATAAAACTAAACTTGGAGGAACGGGGGTATGAAATACAAAAATAAAAAGTTTTTTTCATCCCTCTTTTACATAAGAAAGCAAAATATCTAATTTTTTAGTATCTTTTCCATATTGTTGTTTGTCTAAGATATTGATTTTAGAAAGCAATATAAATAGTTTTTTTGTGTAAGGAGTTTATGTATGAAATTAAAATTTAAAATTATCTGCATTTGTTTAGCAGCGATTTTGCTGTCAATGTGTCTATTCGGCTGCGTCAATAAACCGCTTTGGAGCGAAGATTACGTCGATATTACATACGATGACAATGGCGACCCTATCATTAATTTTTCGGACAACTTGACTTATACGCCGTATGAAGGTGAGCTAGGCTTTGCAAAATATAACATAGGTCCGCGTTCCGAATTTTCTCAAGATTTGGACGCTGTGCTTTCGGTCAATGCATTTCAGTCACTGTATTTAATTAAAGTCATAAAACGATATACACAAGAAGAAGCCGAAAAGTTGGATATTTATATTGATGAATACCCATATAATGAAACTGGATATTATGATGTAGTTTTGGTATATGATTTTTTAAAAAATGAAGAGGTTAACGAATCTGTTATATTTGCTGGATCAAGATCAATAGATCAGCAAACTTATGGAAAACCCTCTCTATCAGTTGGTGATTGTTGGATAGGCATAGTTATAGAACATCCCAACATTAAAAATTTATATAGTTTTTCTTCATTAGGTTCTTATGTTAAAAATCAAGAAAATATATCGCAGGACACGTTTGTGTATGCATGGCTATATGACGACGAATTAGAGTGCATAGAGCTTGAACTAGCCGATGAAGAAAAAATTATCGAAGGTGAATTTAAAGATAATCCTTTACAAGTTAAACAAAAATTCCGTCTCGGTGACATTGTAAATTTTTTATTAAACGCTTTGGAGGAACGGGGGTATGAAATACAAAAGTAAAAAGTTTTTTTCATCTCTCTTTTACATAAGTAATTAAAACATCTTATTTTTAGTATCATTTTTTAATTTTGCCGAATTTTGTCGCAATATAGATTATCAGCATATAAAGCAATAAAAAAGTTAGTATAATATACAAAAGACGGTTGATAACTACAAACCGTCTTTTTAATTATTTAATTAAATTTTCATAAAAACACAAAGTTTTATTCTATTATTTCTTCCTTTTTTTCTTCATTTATAACAGGCTCGGCGCGGCGGATTTTGTGAAGCAGATCCCGCAGGAAAAACCACATTATAGCCAATATTTGCAATGTGCCGCTTATTAAAAAGATTACCCATATTTTGTCCACCGAGATGGAAAAAGTTAGATATATGGACGCTGACAAGCTCCAAATAATAATGGAAGAAACGATCCCTGTCAGCACTCTTTTTGCCCATATCGCGCTAAAAACTACAAGGACGATCGCCGCGGCGGGTATGGCGTACACAAAAGTCATCCACAGATTTGGAAGGTCGGTAAACAAAGTCAATGCTACGAAAACTATCACGGCAACGAGCCAAACTATACCCGCAGATAAAAGCGATATAAGCAATTTTCCGCGCTTTTCAAAAGGCGTCCTTTTTTTCTTTGAAGCGTTCATCAGATCGTTTATGCTTACGTGATAAAGGCGCGCGATCTGATACAACACGTACAAATCGGGCAATCCCTCGCCCCGTTCCCATTTTGAAACGGATTTGTCAGAGTAATTCAGCGCTTCTGCTACTTGTAACTGCGTCATATCCGCAAGGTTGCGGTAAAATACCAAATTACCCGCAACAGTAGATTTAAAATCTTTTTCGCTCATTTTTTCATTCATAAACTGTATTATATTACATTTAATCTTTATTGTCAATACTCATAAAAGGACTCTCTACCCCAAGTAGACCAAAAAAATGCTCACTCTACTAAATTCGACAAAAAAATATACACTCAAAAAGTTTTTGTAGGCGTCTTAACAGGTTTAATAGGTTGAAAAATAACATATCTTTTGATAAATTAGTACCAAACAAATAAAAGGAGACAATTATATGAGTTACAAGATCGTTACGGATTCATGCGCAAATCTCCCCGACGAAATTTATGACAATCTCGACATACAAGTCATTGGCATGGAATTCATAATCGACGGCGAACCGCATCTTAGTTACGTTAAAGGCAGAGATAATAATCTACAAAAATACTATAAGCTATTAAGAGAAGACACGGTCATTACTACGACATGCATAAATAAAGAAACATACACGAAATTCTTTGAAAAGATTTTGGAAACGGACGACGTACTCTATCTCGGTTTTTCGTCGGGGCTTTCGCTTAGTTACGGCAACTGTTTAGTAGCAGCCGAAGAACTACGGGCAAAATACCCAAACAGCAAAATATATACTGTTGACACCCTTGCAGCGAGCATGGGACAGGGTATGATAGTGCATAGAGCCGCTGAACTCAAAAATCAAGGCAAAAATATTGAAGAAGTCCGCGACTGGGTAGAAGCTAACAAACTGAAAATTTGCCATTGGTTTACCGTAGAAGATTTGAAATATCTTTATCGCGGCGGCAGAGTAAGCAAAATAGGGTTTATCTTGGGCAAAATCACTCAAATAAAACCCGTGTTATTTACTGACAACGCAGGTCACCTTATACCCGTTCAAAAAGTTATCGGACGCCGCAAATCTCTGGAAGTTATGGCAGAAAAAATAGTTACAACAATCGTTAACCCGTCAGAGCAAACCGTCTTTATTTCTCACGGCGATTGCATAGAAGACGCGCAAAAATTGGCAGACCTGGTAGCGCAGAAAATCAAAGTAAAAGGCTTTTTGATAAATCAAATAGACCCTGTCATAGGCTGCCATTCAGGACCGGGAACTTTGGCTATATTCTTTGCCGCAGCAAAAAGATAACAGTTGCCTTCAGATTAAAAAAATATCGCAGAACAAAATACTCCCCTTCCACCTATTAAAATCGTTTAATTAGAGACTAAAAAACACTAAAAAAGACTGCCTAGATAATGCGTTTTATAAACGCTAAAAAGCGGTCTTTTTATTTATTGAAAATTTGTACAAAAAAGAAATACCTCTATTTAACTTAATAAAAGCTAAGTCTACTGCCAGTGGAGAGGCAAAAAATCAACTCTACTTCAATTTTTTTTTAAGTAGAGGGTGCAAAAAAAATAGTAGGTTGCATATTGATAATTCCTTTGTTACAATATTGTCGAAGCAAAAATCCTCCTCAAAGTTTTTTTGTTTCCTACGCGAAATATTATCGCGATCCTAAATAACTACAAGACGGCTTGGCATTTGTTATGAACGCCAAGCCGTTTTGTTTTATATTATTCTACTTTTATATCTTGCTCTTATTTTAATCGCCGATTTACATTATTCAAAAATCAATATTAAACTTATTTTAGTTCTCTCTATTCTACGTTATTTTTTTATTGTCTATAAAAATTTCAATCGTCTATCAAATTTTTTAACTTATTCTCGACAATAGCTAGTTATTAATTGGTGTTACTTATACGATAAAAGTTCCAATAGTTTTTTTAACGGACGGATTCGGTATTTTTTCAAGCCCGCCGATATTCATACAGGCGATGTCGTAAGAATCGGTTTCAACCGCGCGTTTTTCACAGTCGGAAAAATATAATATTTTCATTTAAACAATATGCACCCAAATAGGTTTCATTAAATGCGGTATATATCTGGTCAGTTCTTCTACAACGCTTAGTTGCACGTATGCGTTATCAAAATCTCCCACAGTTACAAAACCCTTACTCTCCGCTATTCGCAGATTACATTCATATACGTCAACATGCGGCAAAAGGATTTCGGCTTTTTCCCTTAACGCCACCCAATTTTTTGTAAATTCTTCCATATCGTCTACGGTTATCGATTTGTTTTGCGCTTTATCCATTAACGTAAGCGTTTCGTAGTTTAATTTTTTGTATTCTTTTTCTAATATCACAAATTCTACAATACCGAAAGCCAAAATCAAAGCAATGGCGATTGATGCTATTATTATGCTTTTCACGATAACTCCTCCCCTTTTTGCAAATCCAATGTAAAATACGGTCTTTTTGTGGGCTGTATCAAAACATGGTTATTGCTGTCCACGGTAAAAAGACGCACCGTCGATTCTTTAAGATGATGCTTGGCAAGCAAAGCGAAGACTTTTTGCTTATTTATGTCGTAGCGTTTTGCGTCATCTTCATTCCATTTGCAATCCATAATAACGGGTATCGGCAGCGATTGCTGCTTGTCCTCCATCTTTTTTTTCGCGATAACCGAAAGCTGTCCGTTTGTCTCCATTAGCCCGTAATCAATTTCTTCAATAGAAAAATAACCCGCGTTTCTCAAAGCCTGCAATAAGTCGTTTACTTGCATATTCATTTCTTTTAACGCGTAACCGTTGATGCCTTGTTTATCTACAACCAGCACAGGCTTGCCCGACAAGATTTTTTGCATTGACGAGTTTTTTGACAGCAAAACAATTATTTGGTGAATAACAAACATTGTCAAAATAGCGACGACGCCGTAAGTAATGGGAATACTTCGGTCAGCCATTGGAATGCAAGCAAGCTCAGAAATAACGAGCGTAATAACCAGCTCAAAAGGCTCCATTTCGCCGATTTGGCGTTTACCCATCATACGCATTACGGCGAGCAGTAGCGCAAATAATATAATCGCTCTTACAAAAATTATCAGCATAATAATATTATTTGCCCTTTAAAATAAAAATATTTGTAAAGATAATCTTAATTTTTTATTTTAAATCAAAAAGAAAAAAGCTTGAATATTCAAGCTTTTTGTGCTGTGTTGTAATATTTTTTTTCAATTAATATTCGAACCGCATTGACTTGCTTAGTAAATAATTTATTTATGCTAAATCCTCACGCCAATTTCAGCATCGGAATATTTTTTATTCAGCTTTAATTCAGTAATAATTAGTAGACGCATTTGCGTTAGCAAAATAAATACTTAATTATGAGGAAAATACGCAAGCCAAACTTTAGTATCAATTTGTTTATTCAACGCTTATAACAGAAACAGGACAACTGCCGCTTGCGTCTAATGCGGTATTTTCAGCGTTTGCCGGTATCGGCGTAACGTAAACTTCCGCCTTGTCGTCGTCACCCATACGGAATACCTCGGGGCATATAGTCGTGCAAAGCCCGCAGCCAATACAACCTTCTCTATCGATTTTTGCTTTCATTCTTTTTCTCCTTTATTTTTTATTTTTGCGAAAACGGCGTTTTTTGTTTATTAGTTTTTTTTGTTTCGAAACAAATTTTTTTCATGCCCGAAAACAGCATAATAAACCCAAAATATCTACCAAGTATTCGTGATTTTATTAACCTATCAAGTCTTAATTGAAAACTTGCTTAATCAACTTATTTTAACGCCCTCGCAAAATTTCTTAATAATATTTTACCACAAATATATAAATATATAAAAAAGTTACAGTTTTTTTATAGCGCGTTAAAAACGTCGCCCAAATCCGCGTTAATGACTAAATTCGCATTCCCATCAAAAGGCGTTTTGTCGCGGTTGATTAGAACGAATTTGTCCAACGAATAAAAATTTACCAGTCCCGCAGCGGGATAAACAGCAAGCGACGTACCCGCAACGATAAGCATATCCGCTTTTGATATAGCGTTAACCGCTGCCTGCAAAATTTTATCGTCCAGCGGCTCTTCATACAAAACCACGTCGGGCTTGATTACTCCGCCGCAAACGCATTTTGGAACGCTTTCAAAATTTCTGATATAATCCACGCCGTAAAATTTGCCGCAATTAACGCAATGATTACGATATACGCTTCCGTGCAACTCAAAAACTTTTTCGCTGCCCGCCGCTTGGTGCAGCCCGTCTATATTTTGCGTAATAACGGCGGAAATTTTGCCCTGTTTTTCCCATTCGGCAAGTTTTTTGTGAACAATATTAGGTTTTGCGTCAAGATACAGCATTTTGCTAAAATAAAAACGGTAAAACTCTTTTGCGTGATTTTCAAAAAAAGTATGCGACAATATCGTTTCGGGCGGATAAGCGTAGCTACCTGAATACAAGCCGTTGACCGAGCGAAAATCGGGAATATTGCTCAGCGTGGAAACTCCCGCTCCGCCAAAAAATACTATATTATTGCTTTCATCAATCCATTTTTTTAATTTTTCAATTTTTTCTTTCATAATTCCTTCGCCTATTAGACTTAACTCTATTTGCAACGTTTTTTTACGTCTATACAAAGAATTTTTAATTTTACTCATCGATTATCTTATCTTGTCACTCTGCCGACATATTAAAAAATTTATATCTAACCTTTGCTAGACAGACACAAATAAATTGCAAGATTTAATAATTTTTTTCCTTAATATAATTTTAACATAAATGCGATGCAGATTTAGATATTTTTTTAGGTCAATCAAATTTTTTGACTGACCTAAAGTGATTTTATTAAATTTTTATCTTTCGTTTTCTTTTAAATCAAGTGCGTCGGTTTTGTCTGTCAAACCTTCCTTTTGTTTTTCGCAATCGGTTACCGCGGTCTTTTTATCGTCGGCATTGTTGTAATTTTCATCGCCTTTAAGCAGTATTTTGTCCAAAACTTTTGTGTCAATCACAATGAAAGTCAAAATAAAGTTAACGACCACCATTATAATTTGGAACGGAACTCTGCCTAACCAATAGATCCAAAACGTTTTACTGAATCCGTCCAGACTCCAAGACAACCACCACCAAAGACCGTAAGTATTGAGTCCCGCCGTGCAAACAACTCCGCAGGTAATGGTAGCCAAAAGAAGTTTGTCGTATTTTTTGAGCTTCGGTATCATCCAAATAAGAGCGGGAATAAGACCGAGTAAGGCGGACGAAACGGCGATATACGGATTGTAAAAAGCCGCTTTCGGTGAGATAAGATGCCCTAATAAGTCCCCCAAAAAACCTACCGTAAGACCTGGCACAGGTCCAAGGTAAATGCCGGCTAGAAAACAAATAAGATAAGTAAAAGCCAGCGTGTTGCTTCCGGTCGCATTGAGCGGAACGGAAAAAATGTTTGCGACCACGTTAAGCGCGACAAAAACCGCAGTAAAAGCGATTTTGCGCGTACGCGACATTTTTGACATAAAAAAACCTCCCACGCAAAGGGAAGTCCGTAAAACGCGCGGTTAAAATTTCCACGCGAAAATGTTTATGCCCGAAAAAACCAAGCCGTCGGACATAATTTGTATTTTTCACAACGGACGCGACATACCACCGCAGAGAAAAATCTCTTTCGTTGTCGGACGACTTCCCATTCCGACACACTTAACGCGATATGCCTACTTTGCAAAATCAATATATCATACTAATCATTAAAAGTAAAGCAAACCTCGAATTTATAAAATTTTTTTTAAGTGTTTCTTTCCTAATATTTTTTATAAACTTAAAATGCTTGATTTTATAGTAAAGTAACTATTAAGTTTTTGCAAAAATGCATAAATTCGCCAATAAAAAAACGCCGAATATTCGACGTTTCTTGTTTTTAATTTATTAAATTTAATTTTTCAGTTTTTGATTTTCCAAGTGCGCTTTCAAAAACTTACCCGTATAGCTTTTTTCATTTTTCGCTATTTGCTCGGGTGTGCCGACCGCCACTATTTCGCCGCCTTTATCGCCGCCTTCGGGTCCAAGGTCGATAATATAATCGGCTACTTTTATAACGTCAAGATTATGCTCGATAACGATAACAGTATTGCCGTTAGCGACAAGCCGCTGCAAAATCGAAATCAAATTATCCACGTCAAAAGAGTGCAGTCCCGTCGTCGGTTCGTCCAAAATATAAACGGTTTTTCCCGTGCTTCGTCTGGCTAATTCTGTGGCAAGTTTTACCCTTTGAGCTTCGCCGCCTGAAAGAGTGGTCGCGCTTTGACCAAGCTTTATATAACCCAGTCCCACGTCGAAAAGGGTTTGCAGTTTATTGCTTATTGACGTAATATGTTTGAAAAATCCCAACGCCTCTTCCACCGTCATATCCAGTACGTCGGCTATATTTTTACCTTTATATTTTACTTCCAGCGTTTCTCGATTATAGCGTTTGCCTTTACATACGGGACATGGCACGTAAACGTCGGGCAAAAAGTTCATTTCTATACGCAAAATTCCGTCGCCGAAACAGTTTTCGCATCTTCCGCCCTTTACGTTAAAACTAAACCGCCCTATCTTGTAACCCCTTTCTTTTGCGTCAGGAGTAGCGGCATATAGAGTACGGAGCGGCGTGAATAAATTTGTGTATGTCGCGGGATTGCTTCGCGGATTGCGTCCTATCGGGCTTTGGTCGATAGAAATAACTTTGTCAAGATTTTCGTAACCGATAATGTCGCCGCACTCGACTTTTTTCTCGCGCGCGCGGTTAAGTACGTGTTCGAGTTTCGGCAGTAAAGTCTCGTTAATCAAAGACGATTTTCCGCTGCCCGAAACGCCAGTAATGCAAGTGAACGCGCCGAGCGGAATGTCTATATCTATGCCTTTAAGATTATTTTTCTCCGCGTGTTTGATACTCAGATATTCGCCGTTTCCCTTACGCCTTTCGGTCGGTACGGGAATAAATTCTTTACCCGAAAGATACTGCCCAGTCACAGATTGCGGACAAGCGATAATATCTTCGGGTGTTCCAGTCGCGACGATTTTGCCGCCGTGAATGCCCGCTCCTACGCCGACGTCCACTATATAATCCGCGCTCATTATCGTTTCTTCGTCATGCTCTACCACAATCAAAGTGTTGCCAAGATCGCGCAGACGTTTTAAAGTGGCGATAAGTTTTTCATTATCACGCTGATGAAGCCCGATGCTCGGTTCGTCCAAGATATAAAGCACGCCAACCAGTCCGCTGCCTATCTGCGTAGCGAGACGTATTCTCTGCGCTTCGCCGCCCGACAAACTGCCGCTGGAACGGGAAAGAGTAAGATAATTCAGACCCACATCCATTAAAAATTTTAATCTCGCTTTTATTTCTTTTAAAACGACTTCGGCGATAATTGATTTTGTTTTATCAAGTTTTAAAGTTTCAAAAAAATGCAAACATTTATCTATGGGCATCTGCGTAATATCATATATATTTTTGCCGTCGATTTTTACGCTCAATACTTCTTTTTTCAGTCTTTTTCCGTGACAAGTTTCGCATTCCGTCGTAACCATAAAGTTTTCATATTCCCGGCGGGTGTAGTCGCTTGTCGTTTCTTTGTATCGGCGCGTCATCATCGGAATTATGCCTTCCCAACGCGAATTATAATATCTGCCGTCGCTCATTTTTACCTGGAACTTTTCGCCGCCGCCGCCGTACATAATAAGGTCGTATATTTTTTTCGGCAGCTCTTTTACGGGAACGTCGCACGAAAAACCGTAGTGAGCGGACAAACTTTCAAAATAATTGTACATCCAGCTGGTGTTATCGAGCGAAAATCCCATCATTCTTATCGCTCCGTCGTGAAGCGATTTTGTTGTGTCGGGGCAAATAAGATTTTCGTCAAAACTCATTTTGAAACCAAGTCCCGTGCAGTCGGGGCATGCGCCGAAAGGAGAGTTAAAGCTGAACATTCTGGGTTCAAGTTCTTCTATCGTAATTCCGCAGTCGGGGCAAGTGTATTTTTCCGAAAACAGAGTTTCTCCTTCGTCTGTCGCCACCGTCACCAGTCCTTCGGCAAGTTTTAACGCCGTTTCAACGCTGTCGGTCAGACGTGTATTGGAATCTTCTTTTAAAACTATTCTATCGATAACCACGCTGATACTGTGCTTGTTGTTTTTTTCAAGCTCAATTTCGTCGTCAAGCGTATACTGAATACCGTCCACAACAATACGTATAAATCCGCTCTTTTTTAACTGTTCAAAAAGCTGACGATATTCGCCTTTTCGTCCGCGAATAACGGGAGCGAGTATTTGTATCTTTGTGCCAATGGGCATTTCTTTGATTTTATCGGTAATTTGATCTATCGTTGTGCGTTTGATTTCTTTTCCGCATTCGGGACAGTAAGGAGTGCCTACGCGCGCGAAAAGCAATCTTAGGTAATCGTATATTTCAGTCACCGTGCCTACTGTGGAACGGGGATTGTTGTTGGTCGTTTTTTGGTCTATCGAAATAGCGGGTGAAAGCCCCTCAATATACTCGACGTCGGGCTTGTCCATTTGTCCTAAAAACTGTCTTGCGTAAGACGACAGGCTCTCGATATATCTTCTTTGTCCTTCGGCAAATATCGTATCAAAAGCCAGCGACGATTTGCCGCTGCCGCTTATGCCCGTAAAAACGACGAGTTTGTCGCGGGGAATACGGACGTCTATGCCTTTAAGATTGTGCGCTTTCGCGTTTTTTACGTAAATTTCGTTCATCATTGATCTTGCTCTACCGATTTTTTCCTTTAGTTATGTTTTATTTAATCAAAACTTAATTTTGTTTATTATTTTTCGCTTTGCCGACTTTTTCTATCCTTTTGGTGAGTTTGCCGACGGTTTCCCTTAACTCTATCGCTCTTTCAAAATCCAGTTGTCCAGCCGCTTCTTTCATTGCAGCGGTAAGACGGGTAACCTCCGCTTTCATTTCTTCCAGTCCCATTTGAGCGGATTCTTTTTTGGTTATTTCAAGGCTGTTCGCCACGTTATGCTCGATGGATTTTGGAATAATATTATTTTTACGGTTGTATTCGCTCTGTATTTCTCTGCGGCGGTTTGTTTCGCTTATCGCCCTTTCCATACTGCCCGTGATGTTATCGGCATACATAACAACCCTGCCCGCAACGTTACGCGCGGCTCTGCCTACGGTCTGAATGAGCGCGCTTTCCGAACGCAAAAATCCTTCTTTGTCGGCGTCCAAAATAGCCACTAACTGGACTTGCGGCAAGTCAAGACCTTCACGCAAAAGGTTAATGCCTACCAGTACGTCAAAACTGCCTTTTTTCAATCCCGATATTATGTCTATACGCTCTAAGGTATCTATGTCGCTATGCATATATCTGACTTTTATATTTCTCTCGGCAAGATATTTCGTCAACGCTTCCGCCATACGCTTAGTGAGCGTTGTCACGAGCGTTCTGCCTTTATTTTGCGTAACGGCGGTTATTTCGGTAATAAGGTCGTCTATTTGCCCTGCCGTGGGTCTTACAATTATTTCAGGGTCGACAAGTCCCGTGGGGCGAATAATCTGTTCCACAATTTGCCCAGCCTGAGACATTTCGTATTCAGCGGGGGTTGCGGAAAAACAAATCAACTGTCCCAAACGCGCGTCAAATTCTTCAAACCTTAATGGTCGGTTGTCGTACGCGCTTTTTAAGCGAAAACCGAACTCCACCAGATTATCTTTTCTTGCTCTGTCGCCGCGGTACATACCCCTGACCTGGGGCAGCGTCATATGACTTTCGTCCACAAAAGTCAAAAAATCTTCGGGGAAATAATCAAGCAAAGTATAAGGCGAATCACCGGGTTTTCTGCCGTCAAAATATCTGGAATAATTTTCAATACCCGAGCAGTAACCTAATTCGCGTATCATTTCTATGTCGTAACTGACACGTTGGCGCAACCTGTACGCTTCTATTATTTTTCCTTGGTCCTCAAAAGCCTTGACTTCGTCTTCCATATCTTTTTGAATTTTACCCAAAGCCTCGTCTACCGAGATGCCGTTAATCACGTAGTGCGACGCGGGGAAAATAATCGTGTGCAATAGTACGGATTTTACATTTCCGTCAACCGCGCCGATTTCGCAGATACGCTCAACCGTGTCGCCGAAAAATTCTATCCTAATGCCTACGTCGCTGCTGTTTGCGGGGAAAACTTCCACTATGTCGCCCCTTACGCGGAACGTGCCGCGCGCAAAATCCATATCACTGCGCTGGTACTGAATTTTGACAAGTCTTTTTATGACTTCTCCACGGCTAATTTCATCGTTTGGACGCAGACTGACGCTGTTTTTGTAATAATCATCTGGTCCGCCCAAGCCGTAAATGCACGATACCGAAGCGACGACAATCGTGTCCTTGCGCTCGAATAGCGAACAAGTGGCGGAGTGGCGCAACTTGTCAATTTCCTGATTTATTTCCAATTCTTTTTCAATATACAAGTCGCGCGATGGAATGTAGCTTTCGGGCATATAGTAGTCATAATACGAAACAAAGAATTCCACCCTGTTAGAAGGGAAGAATTCTCTAAATTCGTTGCACAACTGCGCCGCCAAAGTTTTGTTGTGACAAATAACCAAAGCGGGGCGGTTGGTGCGGGCAATGATATTAGCCATTGTAAAAGTCTTGCCGCTGCCCGTTACGCCGCGCAAGACTTGTTCACGCAAACCGTCGTTAAGTCCCGCGACAAGTTTGTCAATGGCTTGCGGCTGGTCACCGCAAGGTTGGTATTTTGATACTAATTTAAAATCCATTTATTTATTCAAATTGTAAATAATGTTAAGCCCTTCCAACGAAAGACCTCTGTCAATGATATCGAACAGCGGCTCTTGGTCTGTGATAAGCTCGCTAAGTCCGCCTGTGGCAATAACTTTTACATTAGGTTCGTTCATTTCTTTTTTTATTTTTTCTATAATATATTTTGTCGCGCCGATGTTGGAAAAAATAACGCCTGATTGTATGCCTTTTATCGTGCTGTTACCTATAGCTTTTTCCGCTTTTATAAGTTCCACTCGGGGAAGCTGTGCTGTGTTTCGAGCCAAAGCTTCCACCGCCGTTTTCATACCTATCGATATAGCTCCGCCAATAAACTCGTTTTTGCCGTTAACGACGGAAAAAGTGGTCGCAGTACCGAAATCCGTCAAAATAAACGGCGCGCCGTATTTTTTTATCGCCGCAACGCAATTTACTATTCTGTCCGCGCCGAGTTCTTTTGGGTTTTCATATTTGATATGAAGTCCCGTTTTTACTCCCGCTTCTACAAATAGCGAATTTAGGTGAAAATAATATTGTAATGCGTGTTCTATTGTGTAATTAAGCTGCGGAATAACGCTGCTGATAATTGCGGCGTTAATAAGCGACTCGTCAATATTTTGCGCGGTGAAAAGCTGTTTCATAACAGCCCCAACTTCGTCGGCTGTACGCTTGACGTCAGTACTCATTTTCCAGCTGTGCGTTAATACGTTATTTTTGAACAATCCCAGTTTTATATTAGTATTGCCTATATCAATGGCCAGTAACATTTTTTCTCCTTTGATTTTAATTAAAATTAATTTTCGATTATTTGAGGTTTTATCGGATTTGCTTCAATTCCCAAATGCAACGCTTTTCTTACGCCAATAATAATTTGCGGAGCAAGCGCAATGGATACCAAATATTCGGGAAGTATATTAGTAAAAATAACTACCTTGATAATACCAAAAAGCGTGCTGTGTTCAACGTATAATATCGTCTTAGTAATATTTAGAGCTAATAAGAATAATACCGTATTCGCGATAAGCCCCATAAATATAGCTATCGAAAGAGCCAAAGTTTCTCTCAAACGGATTTTTTCCATTTTTGCAAAAACTTTTTTCATCAGTCTGTATACGCCAAAAGTAACGGGACCGACGAACAATCTAGGTATTAAGTATATCAAAATCGCGTAAATCAAAACGATTGGATTTCCGCCGCCGACAGCTTCGGCTATATACATAATTTCGCCAAAAATAAACGCCTTTATAAGGCTTGCCAATCCAAAAAAAGTTCCCGCCAAAAACGCGGTTAAAATGTCGTTTTGTATAAGGCAGAATGAAAAAGTAACCAGCAAGACGCACACCGCCGTAGAAATGGGCAAAAACGACATACTCACAACCTTGTCAATCGCCATAGCGACCGCTATTGTCGCGAACATAATTCCGTACAGGCTGATACGATACGTTTTTTTTGAAGTGTCAATCATTGTTCTCCGCTACGGTTTCGTAAAAACGAATACCGTTCGTTTTAGCATTAAAACGAAAAATTAAGATAGCGTTTATGTAAAATACGCTTCGAAAATATTATATCACACAGGCTCTTGTTTTACAACGCAAAACCGCCCAAAACAAAAAAACAAACGCATTTTTATTAAGTAAATAACAGTCTGATACGCACAATTAAACGAGCGTAAAGTAACACATTTTTTTTGGCTGTCATAGGGTAAAATATACATTCTTTTAATTACGGAATGTATGAATTTACATCGGAGGTACGCGTTATGTTCAACGGACTTTTTGGACCTAATCCCGAACACGGCGGCGGCGGCTTTTGCGGACTTGGTAATTGTACTTGGATCATATTGATTCTGATTTTCTGTTGCTGCTGCGGCGGCGGCGGAAAATGGAGACCTTTCTGTCTGACAATTAATCCTTGCTGTCTGCTTCTGTGGCTTGGTCTGCTTTACTGCACGGGAACGGTTTCACTTGGCTGCCATCCCAGAGAGAGCTAGTAAAGTAGCTTAATTTTCATCTCCCCTTACAAAAGAACTCCTCCTTTTACTTAAAAAGTCTGGGATATGAAAAAAATCGACGGTCGATATAAAAAGTCGACCGTCTTTTTTTATTAAATTTTTTAGCGCAAAGTGTTTGACATAAGTCGGGTTTTACTTTATTATTATTCCATTGTTTCTTTTTTACCTTAGGTTATGATTACTAGAATTTCATTTGAAAAAACTTCGTAAAGGAGAAAAATATAATGAAAAATGTCGGAACAATCTCCATCGGCGTTCGCGCCCCTATCATTCGCAAAGGCGATGATTTGGTAACAATCGTAACTGATAGCGTTGTAAAAGCAGCCGAAGAAATGAAACTCGGTTTTTGCGAAAAAGACGTTATCGCGGTCACGGAAGCCGTGGTGGCTCGTTGTCAAGGCAACTATGCAACCACAGAACAAATTGCAAAAGACGTCAAAAACAAAACGGGTGGCGATACTGTCGGAGTACTTTTCCCGATACTATCGCGCAACCGTTTTTCTATGCTCTTGCAAGGTATTTCCCGCGGCTGCAAAAAGGTCATCATTCAGCTTTCTTACCCCGGCGACGAAGTGGGCAATCCGCTTATCGACATTTCCGCGGTAGACAACGCTAACGTAGACCCTTATCGCGACAGCTTTACAGAAAGCGAATTCGTAGCGAAATTTGGTAAACCCCTGCACCCGTTTACACAGGTAAATTATATTGATTTTTATAAGTCAATTTGCCCCAACTGCGAAATCGTTATCTCCAACCGTCCCGATTACATTCTCAACTACACAAAAACCGTCATCGTGTGCGATATTCACAAACGCGCTCGCACAAAAGCTCAACTTATTAGAGCGGGAGCGCAAAAAGTGCTTGCTCTTGACGAATTAATGACTTCGTCTGTTGACGGAAGCGGTTACAATGAAAAATACGGCGTTCTTGGCAGCAACCTTGCTACCGAAACCAGCGTAAAACTTTTCCCGCGCGACGCTGAAAGTTTTGTTGAAAAACTTGAAAAATCGCTTTATGAAAAAACAGGCACACGCCTTCAAGTTATGGTTTACGGCGACGGCGCGTTCAAAGATCCCGTCGGCGGAATTTGGGAACTTGCAGACCCCGTTGTTTCCCCCGCTCACAGCAAAAGCCTTATCGGCAGCCCTAACGAATTAAAGCTTAAATATATTGCAGATACCGATTTGAAAGACTGCGCAAAAGGCGAAGCTGAAGAAAAAATGAAAGAAATGATTCGTCGTAAAGGCGACACCATGGGACAAATGTGCGGACAAGGCACGACACCCAGAAGTTTGACCGATTTACTCGGCAGTTTGTGCGACCTTACAAGCGGCAGCGGCGACAAAGGCACTCCTATCATTTGGATTAAAGGCTATTTTGATAACTACTCAAACGACTAATTTTAATCGTATTTGAGCGATATAATAGTCACAATTCCATCTTCAATAGCTTTACGCTCGCGAAAATTAACAAAAAATTTAAAAGGACGGAATATCCGTCCTTTTTTATTTGGTTTTTGACTATTAACAAGCGTCAATCTATTTTTGCTTTTGGGCATTTTTCTTTTATAAACGCCAAAAAATCTCGCGCATCGCCCTCTGTAAAATTATGCTTATCAACTATATGCAGAATACTTGTATGATAAATTAGAAGATAAAAGTTACGTCTTATAAGTTTAATCGTGTTGTAGTGACTTTTTAATTCGTAGCCGCTCATTAAATCTGTTGAAATTATGTAATTATCAAAAACTGAACCTTTACCATTCTGGTGCCATAAGTTTTCATTTCTGTGCGAACTATGCCAAACGGTCTATAAATAATTATAAATAAAAGAAAACAGGCAATAATCGCTAAATCTGCTATTCCGTCATACTGTGAAAGCAGACCGTTGTATACTGCTAAAAAGACGCATAATGCCATTGGAATTATGAAAAGAAGATTTACTTTAAAATCCCAATATACACTTTTGTAAAATTCCAACATATTTTTTTCGTTTTTCGCCATCATATTTTCGTATATCAAAATAAATTCCTACCTTTCTATTTTTATATTCGGGCATTTTTCTTTCATGAATTCTAAAAAATCTTCCGCCGAGCCGTAAGTAAAATTTCTTTTATCGATTATATACATAAGAAGATTAGTTCTTGAAATTAGTAACAGTAAATTTTTAGTTATAATCATTTTAGTAAATATTTTGTAAAATCGTTTAGTTTCCGTACCGGTTGTTTCGTTAATCGAAAATATATATTCATCATAAAATTGCATTTTTACAGTGGTTATACCTTCGTTTTTAATTACTCTATTTGAAGCTAAATAAGGATTTGCGATAATTAAAAAAATAGATAAAATTAAAAACGTACCAAATAGTACTACATATAAGTAGTTAGTATAACTAATTCCTCTCACGAAAAAAAGCAAAAGCATTACGCAACTCAAAAATATCAATATAATAAAATAAAGACTTCCTTTAAAATTCCAATAGTTTTTTTTCTGCATTTCTAACAAAACATTTTTGCTTTGAGTTGTCACATTTTCAAATTTCATAAAAAACTCCTCAATAATTTTATAATAATATTGTACTATAATTAAACTTCAAATACAATAGAAAAAACGGATTTTTACTACAAAATCCGTTTTTGTTTACTTTAAATATGTAATTTTCTTATGCTTCTTTTTTTGCTTTTTTAGCTTGTTTTTTTGCGAGCTTTTTTGCGGCTATTTTTTCTTTTTCTATCTCCGCATCGACTTTAGCGTCATGATATTCTTCTTCCAAGTTTTCAATATTAGACAGCAGTCTTTTTGCCAAATGGAAGGATTTACCAAAATATAGTCCGTCGCATATTCTTTCATCAGCTGAAACGCCGAGTGTCAAAATCTTTTTCGCCGCAATACTGCCGTCGTCATTAACTACGGCTTTCATATTTTCCTTGCCCATAGCGACGAAAACACTCGTAGTGCCAAAATCGTAGCAATGATGCACTATCGTGTTGGTTTTGATTGATTTTAGGTTTGTGATAAAAAAGCTGGTGTGGAAAGGACTAATGTCTTCAAAAGCTTTCGGCATAATATTGTGTCTGTCCATATTTCTAAGCAGTCCTACAAGTATCTTTGCGCCGAAAACGGGCATTCCGCCAATGCTGTTCGCTTTGCGTTGAGTTGCGTTGACTTGTCCCGCGGAAGCGATATTGGTCGTAATAATTTCGTCAAGCTTGTCTCTGATTTGTTTTATCGTTTCATAACCCAAAAAAGTGTGTTTTATCGTTATTTCGTCCGCTTCGTCTTTTAACGTCTGCTTAATGGTAAAAGATACGGTTACGCGATGTCTTTCATACAAACGGCAGTTCATCGTATATCTATTAAGCTGCGGGCGCATCGCCATAGTACGAACCAAAGCGGCGATCATAATGTGCATATAATTATATTTTTCGCCTTCTTCTTTTTTGCGCGCGATAAATTTGTCAATAGGCTCGCAGTCGATATCTAAAAAGGTATAGTTCGTGGCATCGTAACGACGAGGCATAATAGCCATTGCCACGCTGAAAGTCGGGTCTAAATTTTTAACTAAAAAAGCGTCTCTTCTTTTTTTCATTTAAATATCTCCTATAAAAAAAATAAAATAATTACGCTACTATATTAGCAAATTACTTTATCTTTTTCAAGTCGTTTTGCGTTAAAATGTCTATTATTTTTATAAATCGTCTCTATTTTTGTCCAAATCCTCTTCTTTGTTGACAAATCCTCTGCCAACGACTTCTTTTACCCGCACGACGTATGCGAACGCGCTCGGGTCGAGTTCTCGCATTATTTTTCTTGCCAAGCTGAGTTGGCGTCTATTCATAACGCAAATAAGTTTTGTTTTGTTTGTCAGCGAATACATACCTGTAATGCTTACCGCGGTAACGCCGTGGTGCAGTTCTTTCATCAGACTTTGGGAAACTTCTTCGGGTTTTTCGGTAACTATTTCAACGGCGATAGCCGACGAGTAACCGCGGAAAATCTGCTCCTCGGTAATCTGCGAACAGAACAAAGTAATGATTGAAAATACGAAAATATCAAAGTTTTGCAGCACGAGCGCGCCTGCGATTATCGTGCCTACCGATATATAAAGATTTATCCGCATAAGCGACTTTGACGATGATTTTCTTATAAGCAGCGAAACTATATCGCTTCCGCCCGTCGAGCCTTGAATAGAAAGCATAAGAGGCAACGCCAGTCCCGACAACGCTCCGCCGATTATCGCGTACACAACCTTGTATTCCGCCGCCGTCGTGTCAAGAAGATCCGCCAAATTGAGGTAGTCTATAATCCACATAAAAATTGCGGTTACTAAAACGTTTGCAAGGGTTTTCCAAGTCAGACGCTTGCCCAGCGCAAAATACGCGGCGATAAGCAAAGGCACGTTCAAAAAAATCAGCCAGTAAGCAGCGCGGAAAATTTCTCCTGTAAAGAGCAAATCCAGCGTGCCAGCTATACCCAGCACACCGCCAACCAAAATATTATTCGGCAACAAAAACAGCTGCATAGCAACCGCTCTTAAAAGCGAGGACAGAGTAATCATGGCTACTACGTTTAAAATATTTTTTTTCATTTATTTCCACCTGTATTTTTTGTTAAAACCGGGACGGGTAATAACGTCGTCCACTCTCATTGTAAAACTAAAACTGCCAGGGTCTATTTCTTTTATCCATTTTTTCAAAGCGGGAACCTGTCTTTCCTGAACGACAACCATTAACATAGATTTCGGCTGAAAGTCTTCGTATTGCGGCGTAATGCCTTTAACGAGCGTCATACTTACGCCCCTTTTAAGATGCTCCAAAATACTTTTTGACATTTCTTCGCCCTTTTCCGTGATGATAACGAATTTTTGCGCGGGGTCGAAGCCTCGCGACAAAATACGATAGGTAGCCGACGAAACATAACTAAGCGCGAGCGAATAAACGACAATCCAAAAATCGTAAACCACTCCCGTGCCTGTGAAAAATCCGCCTACGCCCATAATGAACAAATTAAATAAAAACAGAAGATTACCAGGGTCAGCGTCGGGATTTTTTTTCATAATAAGCCGCGCCACTATTTCCGTGCCGCCGTTACTGCCGCCCACCGCGAATGCGAGTTTTAATGAAATGCCGCCCAAAATACCGCTTAGAAACATACAAATGAGTTTATCGGAAGTAAAAACGGGCAGGTTAATTGCGTCGAAAAGCATCATAAACAATGTCGCCGCCGTCGCCGAAACCACCGTTTTAAATGAAAAATCTTTATTCAAAAAAATTAAAGACAAAACCAGTAACGGCAAATTGAGAACGTAAAAACCGTATTTTGCGTCAAGTATGCCGCAAAACTCTAATATAGCCGCTATACCGCTTACGCCGCCGGGAACAAACTTGTTCGGCAGAATAAAAACGTGCATATATATCGCAATCAATAACGCTGCAAGGATGATTGCGCCGTATTCTTTTACTATTTGAAAAAAGCTTTTTTTCATAGTAATAAATGTATCAAAGTCAAAGCTAAAAGTCAATATATATAAGCCGCGCCGAAAAAAATATTTTACTTCAAAAAAATAATAACCGCCCATTTGAGAAATGTTTAAAAATTATGCTCGTTCAAATTATATCTATAAAATTAGGCGATGAAATCCATTTTCGATTATAAAATATCTCTATAATTGTTTATAAAAATAAAACCGCCCCTTACTAACAAGGGGCGGTCGCCTTAACCGTTAAACATTTTACTCAATGAAACGTGTAAAGAATCTATTACTTTATCGATGGTGTCGCTGTCGATTATACCGCCGAGTAAAGCGATAAGATTTTCCTTTTTTATTTCATCTGTGGCGTTTTCGGCATAAATCGCGCTAGCGTTAGCGGCTATCGTGCAGATTTCGCCGACAAATTGTTTTTCGCTCAGCTCGCCGCTGACAAGACGCTTTTTAGCGTCCGTCAACGTGAGCAGCTGATTGTAAAAAAGACTAAAAACGTCGCTTTTGAGTAGCTGCTTTAAACTCGTTCCGTTTATAGATGAAACGAGCTTATAAATAGCCATAGAAAGCGCGCCCATAGTCAGAGTTTCAACCAAAACGAAAGAAATCTGTTCGCCTGCCGAAGAAAATTTTAAAATAAAACTCGCCACTCCCGAAATAACCGCGCCGAACGCAAAAGGCAAAACGGCGCAAGGGTCGAAAGAGTGAGTCAAATCGATTTTCAGCTTTGGCAAAAGTTTTTTGATAAGGCCGGTTAACAAGCAGCAAACGATAGCCCCTCCGACAAGAAGCAAATTTTCACCGCTTGAAAGTGAAAGAATGGTTTCAATAACAGAGTTAAATTCCATAAAATCGCTACCTCCCGTAAATAAAATTTTTGACGGAAATGGCGCAACCCCGAAAAATTCCATTCTTCGAAAAAAACGCCGCAATAATTTTTGCGACGCCTTTATTTTAACATTCTTTTTTTATTTTTCTGTTTTCTTTGCCACTTTTTTGCTTTAACTAAAACTACTTAGGTAACTTCATTTACTTTTTTTGTTTTCGCTCATATTTACCGCAACTTGATAAATTTCGTTTTTGTTTACCTTGCGGTCTTTGGCTGTTTTTTTGACGGCTTCGGACTTGTCAAATCCCTTATCCATATAAAATTTTATATGCTCTTCTATCGTCATATTCATAAAAGCGTCGGTCTTATTACCGTCCACTACAATGACAAATTCTCCTTTTTCCATCTCGATACTAATATCTTTCAATTCGCCGAAATAAACGCTTTCATACATTTTTGAAATTTCTCTCGCCACGCAAACCTTGCGTTCACCCAAAACTGAATAAAGATATTTCATGTCGTCATTAACGTCATGCACCGACGAATAAAAAATAAGAGTATGTTTAATAGGCAGCGTTTCAATTAAACGCTGTCTGTCGATATTTTTTTCAGGCAAAAAACCAACGAATGTAAACGGAGCGGAAAATCCCGACAAAACGAAAGCGTTGACTAATGCGCTCGCTCCCGAAATAACCGTGTAACTGATGCCGTTTGCGATAAGCTCACGCACCAAAATATTGCCCGGGTCGGAAACGCAAGGCATACCCGCGTCCGTAATAACGGCGATTTTTTTGCCGTTACCAACATCATTCAAAACGCTTTGAACCGCGCTTTTTTCATTAAATTTATGATAGGCTACAAGCGGTTTTTTGATTTCATAACGGTTCAATAAAATCAAAGCGTGACGTGTGTCTTCGCAGTAAATAACGTCAACGCTTTTTAGCGTGTCGATAGCGCGAAAAGTTATTTCGTCCAAATTGCCTATTGGAGTAGCTACAAAATAAACGCTGTACTCAGTCATTTCTTTCTCCGTAAAGGTCCGCGACCGTTTTTGTGTATTTGCCGTCATCATCAAAAATAACGATATCGGGCAAAATTTTTAGTCCGAGTCCGCCGTTTTTACGCCCCCTGATTAACACCAGATTGGGCGTTTGGTTTATTCTCGGGCGTATAAAACATATTTCTTTCGGCTCTATTTTGTTTTTCGTCATTTCGCAAAATATTTCCGACAGCCGTTCCGTTTGATGCACAAGGTACAGCGAGCCTTTGCTGGTGAGTAACTTTGAAGCCGTTTCGATAAGCTCTGACAATGTTATTTTTATTTCTTGTCTTGCTATGGCTTTGGTTTCGTTTTCTATGGGCAAGCCCGAGCCTACTTTTATATACGGCGGATTTGATACGACGGCGTCGTAATTTCCGCCCAGTATTTCGTGACAAGTTTTAATGTCGCAATTAAAAATTTTTATTGTCTCGCCTTGTCCGTTCATTTCCACAGTCCGTTTTGACATTTCATATAAAGACGGTTGAATTTCCACGGCGGAGACGGATTTTGGCTTGCTTTTGTAGGCAATCAGCGTCGAGATAACCGCGCTGCCGCTGCCAAGCTCCACGACTTTTTTGCCTTTGACTTCTTTTACAAAATTAGCCAGCAGCACGGCGTCGGTCGTAAAACGGTAACCGTCCGTCTGCTGAATTATTTTCAGTCCGCCTACTTGCAAGTCTTCAATTTTTTCATTTGGATAAATTACCGTATCTGTCATAAATAGATTTTATATTTTTGTTCCCCCGTTGTCAATCATAAAAAAAGCTGTTCGCTTTGTCCTTTTTATTTACAAAATTATAAAAACTCAAACTTTCCTTTTTTGAAAATTGCAAATTTTTAACTCTCTTTTTTATTAGACCGCTTGATGGATTGATAAATTAGTTTTGCCCTATTATAAAAGCTTTCGCAATCCTATCTAGATTTATTTTAAAAAAAAATACCGCTCGGTAATACCGAACGGTGAAAGGTTTATTTGTTAGCCTTCTTTAATCGCGCTAACGGGACATTGAGCAGCGCACGTTCCGCAACTTATGCAAACTTCTTCATTGATAACATAACTGCTTTCTCCTTCGCTTATTGCGTCGGTAGGGCAAACGGATTGGCAACTGCCACAGGAAATACATTCTGACGGAATAATTTTGTATGCCATAGAGATTACCTCCTTTGTTCTAACTTCATTGTAGCACCTAAGAGGTTTTTTGTCTAATATTTAAACTAGAAAAATAATCTCAAATATTTAGTCGATAATAGATTTTATATCGTCGTCAACGTAGTCGTCGTCATTGCTTTGCGCTATTACGACCGTCGCGGTAATATCCTTAACAGCGTAATCTTTAACCTCTTTATCGCCGTTCGGTAAAGCGATAAAAGCCTTTACTCTCTGGCGCAGCAGATCCACAGACTGCACGATTCCTTTTCCGTCGGGAGTGCCGATTTCCGAGCCTATCGCTGGCATAAATTTTGTGGTTTCCGCGTAATGGTCGTTTTCGTATTTTAAGCAGCACATCAGTCTGCCGCAAAGCCCCGATATTTTTGTAGGATTCAGCGAAAGTCCTTGCGTTTTTGCCATTTTTATGCTAACGCGCTCAAAATCGCCCATATGCTCGTTGCAGCAGCAAGGTCTTCCGCACGGTCCTAGACCGCCCAAAAGTTTACATTCGTCCCGAATACCTATTTGGCGAAGCTCTATTCTTACTCTAAAAACGCTGGCAAGGTCTTTTACCAACTCGCGAAAATCCACTCTGCCTTCGGCTGTGAAATAAAAAATAACTTTCGTGTTGTCAAAAGTGTATTCCATATCGACGAGCTTCATATTGAGTTTGTGTTTCGTTATTTTTTCGGTGGCGATTTCCATAGCCTTTTCACGCTTGCTCAAATTTTCTTTATGCGCGCGCTCATCGTCCGCCGTAGCTTTTCTTATAACGGGCTTTAGCTGTCCGACAATTTCGCTGTCGGGAACTTGTTTTGGGGCAAGCGCAACGTTGCCGTATTCCACTCCTCTTATCGTCTCAACGATAGCGGCGTCACCAGCCTTGAACTCTATACCGTTAGGAGCAAAATAATAAATTTTCCCCACGTCCTTAAAACGAATTCCCACTATTTCGGGCATATATATCTAACCTCCAAAATTTTCAAAATTAAATTGTCAAAAACCATATTAAAATTTACATACGAAGCAAGCTCTTTGTAAGCATTTTCAACTAGCTCGATACATCTTAGCGCCGCCTCGCGCGAATAGTTTTGCGCTATTATTGTAACATCTTTATTTTCTTTAAGCAAGGTTATTCCGTCGTAAAACCCCACCACCTCGGCAAACAACGCTTCCATTGCGGAAAGCAAAAGCTTGTACCGCTCTTTGTACCTTGCCATATCGGCGACGAACGTAAGAGAAACTCTTGTGCTTGTCATATTTTTTAATGCGTTCGCAACGGACTGATAAACGCTTTCCGTAGTTGAGTCATTTACAAGCTCAGTCGCGGAAGAAATGCTGCCGTCAGAGATAAGAGCGCAGATTTCGGCGGAACGCGGTGAATAACCGCTTTCAAGTAAATAATTTTTGATTTGAGCGAAACTCAGTTTTGCGATGTCAACCCTTATCGCTCGGCTCGTGACGGTATCGAATAAATCCGCCGTATTAGTTACGCCTATAAAAAAGTAGTTGCCTTCGGGCGGTTCTTCAAGTATTTTTAGTAATTTTCCCTGCCAGTTTTGGACGGCGGAAACGTTGGATGCGTTTATTATGTAAACCTTGTTTTTGCCTATTGTAGGCGCGGTTTGAGTTTCGTTTAAAATATCTTTGATATCGTCAACGGACATAGTTTTTCGTCCGTTTAGCGGATAAAAAAAGACGTCGGGATGCCGACCGTTAAATGCCTGAACGCAATTGGAGCAGCTGCCGCATCCGCCGTTATCGCAAACGGCAACCGACGACAAATATACTAGCGCGTCAGCCAAAATATTTTGCTCCGCTTGCACAACGTAGGCATGCGCCGCATGATTAAGGGCGAACGCGCGTTTAATAGCCTGAACGGATTTATTTTTTTCCAATAATCCCGTTATCACTTAATGATGCCTCTTTTTCTCATCTCGCTGACGATTTTTTCGTGCGTTTCGGTTTTGCTTCCTTTTGCGTCTATAACTACAAACCGCTCTGGGTAGCTGTCTATAAGCATATGATATCCGTCGTAAACTTTTTTGTAAAAATCTTTGTCGCAAATTTCAAGACGGTCTTTAACATCGTTGCCGCCCTTGCGTTCAAAAGCCAGCTCGGGTGTAAGCTCCAAAAAGAAAGTGTATTCGGGCATATATTCGCCCACGGCAATATCGTTTAACGCTTTTACGTTCTCGTAGCCAAGCCCCCGTCCAAGCCCTTGATAAACATAAGACGAGTCTACAAAACGATCGCAAATTACAGTTTTGCCTTCTTTTAACGCGGGAATAACGATATCGTTAAGATGCTGTATTCTCGCGCTCGCATACAAAAACGCTTCGCATTTGTCGCACATTGTGTCGTTTTCGGAATCCAAAATAATGTTGCGGATTTTTTCGGCAACTTTACTTCCGCCGGGTTCACGGGTAAACACAACGTTTTGATTAGTCTTTTCGCAATATTCTTTTAATTTTGCGGTCTGGTAGGTTTTGCCTACTCCGTCGCAGCCTTCTATCGTTATAAATCCTTTCATTTCTTTTCGCTGTCCTTTACTAAAATATAGCCTTCGTTAACGCCGAACACGTTATCTTGTTTTAAAAAATTTATATGAAAATCCGTAATTTTTTCCCCCGCGACAATGACGGGGCAGCACGGCGGAGTAATGCCCGCGTTTACGGCGGAGATTTCCCCTTTGCTTTCGCTTAGCTTAATTAGCTTAACCTTATCATTAAAACACAGCGGTATTATATTGTCAAATCTTGGTATTTCATTGCCGTTAACTACGTTTTTACCGTTTGCGCGTTTTTTATTTTCATTTTCGTTATTCGGCTCGACTGTTTCGGGTTTCAAATTTTTTAACGCTTTACCGAAGCGGCGCAAAGTTTTTCTTCCGTCCATTAACGTGAGTATCGCCACAAGCCTACTTTTATCCGCAAACTCAATAAAAACGTTTTTTTCGTTAAGTTGTTTCTCCGCTTCAAAACCGCTCATATTTTTCCCCGATACATTTAAAACGATACGAGTAAAGTCGTCCGTGGAGATAGCCGTAATGCCGTCGGGGAGCGCAGTCAAAAACTTTTGAACGTAACTAAATAGCCGTTCGTATCTGTTTTTATTTTTATCCGCATACGCTCTGGCATAATCTATGCTGGCAAGTAATAAGTAGCTCGGGCTTGTCGTGGAAAAGGTATTTAAACTTTCTTTAAGTTTTAATGCCAAAATATCGTCGTTCGTTAATAATACAGCCGTTTGCGTATATGCTGGCAAGGTTTTGTGAACGGAAATTACCGCAGCGTCGGCATAATAATGAGCGGGGTTCGGCAAATACTTTGACAGCCCGAAATGCGCCCCGTGAGCCGAGTCGACAAATACGGTTACTCCCATTTTTTTGGCTTTATGATATATATCGGCTAAATCCAAAACTCTGCCGTAATAACTCGGACTTGTGAGAATCCACGTTTTGATATCGGGGTTTTCTTTTGTAGCGTTTGTAAGCGCGTCAGCCGTAAGATTATTCGGCAAAAGGAACTCGTCATAATCGTTTATGACGTAAGCTCGTTTATTAAAAATTTTTATCGCGTTATATACCGCAATGTGACTGCTTCGCTGCATAAGTATGCTGCCGTTAGCGTTAGCTACCATAGCAAAAATACCCGCTGTCGAGCCATTTACGATATATATAGCGTGATTTGCGTTCCATTCCGCAGCAAACAAATTTTGCGAATCGGCAATGACTGAATGCGGACATGTCAAATTGTCCGAAAAAGAAAGTTCGGTCACGTCCAACTTCGCGCTCATTTTTAAACCTTTTCCTTTGTGTCCCGGCATATGCAGGCGCAAAGCGTTTGACCGCGCGTATTTATTCAGCATTTCAACAATAGGCATTTTCATTCCTTTATTTTAACATAATTTCTTTTTTACTTCAATGAGTATTCTTTCATATTGACAGCAATTTTTATTTACTCTAAAATGAATTTTATGAAGCGTATACAAAATTATAAAAATAATGTCGTTGTTACCGGCGCGGGCGGCGGTATGGGAAAAAAGGTTTGCGCCCTTTTAGCGGAAAACGGTTATCACGTTTTTGCTCTCGATATCAATTCGCCGCTATTTCAAAATGAAAACATAACGCCGATTAGCTGCGACGTTACCGACGCCGATTCATTACTTACCGCAAAAGAAAAAATCTATGCGTACGGCAGACTCGACGCAATTATTAATCTTGCTGGCGTGTTTTCAATGGACAGTATCGTATTCGGCGACGAGCAGAAACTGAGAAAAATTTTCGAAGTAAATTTTTGGGGCGTCTATCTCACCAATAAAATTTTCTTCGATATTTTGGAAAATAACGCCAAAATCATCGTTATGAGCAGCGAGGTCGCCCGTTACAGTCCGCACCCTTTCGACGCATATTATACCTTGCCAAAAAAATCTCTCGACGCTTACTGCGACGCATTCAGGCGCGAATGTCTTTTTTTGAACGTACGAGTGATAAAAATCCAAGCGGGAAGTTTCGCCACCAATATGACCATAAAAGCGGCGAAAGAATTTGAAACGCTAAAAAACAGTTCGCCCGCATTTGACGAAGTTTTAACCGCGTTCGACCGCTTTGTCGGTAAGGAACTAAGTAAAGGTAAAAAAACCGACGTCATAGCTCAAATGATTTTAAAAATAATGCAGTCCCCTCGCCCGAAAATTTGCTATCGCGTACACAACAGTAGAAAATTAAAGCTTATCAATATGCTGCCCGAAAAAACGCAGGATCAGCTTTATAAAATAACGGCGAAATTATTCGGTAAGAGCCGCAAAACAAAATCTTAATAAAGACATATTTTTTGAGAATAAAATAAATAAAATATAGAAAAGAAAAATTTTCGGAGGAAATAAATGAATCAACTTAAATTGCCAAAAAAATCTATCTCGCCCATATTTATGATAATCTGCGCCACGCTTATTATCATCGCGTCAATAATAATGTCTTTTTTATTTACGCGTATTTTAGCGGTATCCAGCGCGTTTTACGTTTACGGAGCAGTCCTTCTTATCGTGCTTACCGCAACGCTTGCAAAAAGAGAAGCAAAAGTCCTTTACGCACCTTTGGCTATATTCGCTTTCCCTTTAATCAACAGCTGGACTTTTGGAATAATATCGCTTTATTACATAGTCGGCTATCTGGCGGTTGCCGCGCTTACGGTTCTTACCGTTAATAAAATAATAAAAAGCAAATTACCTGCAATCATTACTTTTTCCGCTCTCGCTTTGGGATCTGTCGCATTAGTAACTATACTCAGCTTCACGGTGTTGTACGGATTTTTTATAAGAAGTCTTTTCTTTATTTGTTGGGAAATCACTTTTGTCGCTTTTTGCGGCGCGTTCCTTGCGTTTATTCTAGGTCTTAGCGATAATCCCGAAAAAAAATATTACGAAAACGCAAATACTTTGAAAGTTATGAGCGTTGCAAAGCGTGTGGTTTTGACGATTGTGACTTTGGGTATATATTCTTTTATTTGGGTGTACGATGTTTGCCAGTCGCTTAAATATCTCAAAAAAGACGATACGGATTTTGTCGGCGAATATTTGAGCCTGTGCTTCGTGCCGTTTTACGGTTTTTATTGGATGTTTGTCAAAAACAATCATTTCTTTGAAAATATTTGCGCGAAAAATAATAAAGGCGACGATTACAAAATTCTTTATTCTGTCTTGTTTTTATTACAGCTCAGCTGGCTATGCTACGCGTTAATCCAAAACGACGTTAACCGTGTCGGCGAAACGCTGTTGCCCGTTACAGAAACGAAAAAAGAAAAACCGCCCAAAGAAGAAAAACAGTCTGAGGATGAGTAGTCATTAGCTATTTTATTTTTAGAAAATAAACGATTCAAGTGGTCAAACGAAAAATGCTTTCTTGTCTTAAATTATAGATTTTTATTAATAACTAGATAATTTAAAATTCGGTAAAAGTCAAAAAATTTTAAAAAAAACTAAATAATTTAAAAATTCAAAAAAATAAAAAAAACGCCGCTTACATTAAAAGCGGCGTTTCACTTAATAAGTAAATTATATTTTGGAATTTATTAGTTCGCAATACGCTTGCGCTACGTTTTTACCCGTCACCCTTTCAATACCTCTGAAAAAGGCGTTGCTGTTTACTTCGCATAATACTGGTTCGCCGTTAAATCCGCGAAGTAAATCTATTCCGCAGTATTCCAGATTTAACATATTAGCGGCTTTTTCGGCGCATTCGCGGTAATCATCGGACAATTCGCATATTTCACCGCTGCCGCCTAACTCTATGTTAGACCGAAAATCCGCCGTGTTAAAACGTTTGAACCACGCGAACGCTTTGCCCCCGATAACGATAACTCGGGTGTCAAAACCGTAACTGCTGCCGATAAACTGCTGATAAAGATGTTTGCGGTCTATCATACTCTTTCTTACGTCGATTAACTGTTCTACCGATTCGATCAGATGCACTTGTTTGCCGAAAGAACCGTAACATTCTTTCACCACCATAGGCAGCCCGAGTTTGCCAAGAACGTAAGAAATAAATTCGTGGTCGTCTATTTTCAAATTGTAACAAAGCGGCGAAGGAACGGTGATAGGCATATTGATGCCACTTTTTGTCAGGGCGATATAGGTATCCATTTTGTCGTCGGAAACGGCTATGCTTCTTGCGGTATTAAAGAGCTTATATCCGTATTTTTCCAAAAGCGTAGCGATATGTATATCTTTATCTAAATACAAAATAAAATCCGCTTCGGGAAGATTGGAGATGATAGAGCCGTTTTCTTCAATATAAACCGAGCCAATATTGCGTATTGACTGCGTTTTGATACCGAGTTTGGAAAACTCTTCCATAAAGCGGCTAACCTGATATTCCTGCCCTTCCGAAGAAGCGAAAGCGTTAAGAATTATGATACCTTTTTTCATAAAAATAAGTATATCATGTTTTAAAAAAAACACAATCAAATTGACAATACGCTTTACAACAAAAATTTTTTATGATATATTTTACCTAACCTTACGGACGATTAACTCAGCTGGGAGAGTGTCTTCTTGACGTGGAGAAAGTCACAGGTTCGAGTCCTGTATCGTCCACCAAATATCCCGACCAAACGCAAAATCTATGCTTCGCTTGATTTTGGTCGGACTTAATAAGGAACTCCGCTATAAAAGCGGAGTTAATTTTAATTTAAGAGCAATTATAAATTTGTTTGTATTATTTCTGCTATTTTCTTTGATTGTTCAATATATTCATTCATAATATTTACTATTTCATCTACCAGTTCTGATATCTGTCGTTTTTCAAAATCAAATTCATTGAATATCTTTCTTTGAAGTACATACCACTGCATACTAACTATTTCCTTAATTTCATAGCCTTTATCTTGCAATTTTTTTATCATTTTTTTAAACCAAGAATCATCTTCCCTTAAATCCCATTCGCTATTTATGTATCCTTTTATGGTTATTTGACATTCAATGTCATAAAGAGAATTATTGTTATATTTGACTTCTGAATATAAATAAAATCTTCTATCTTGCCACCAATCATTAGAATAGATTCTATAAGTATTTCCGTCATCTGCGATTTGCCATTTCAATGATTTGTTTTGTGATTCATCTATTTCAGCTTTTACCAAACTTTTTATCTGATCCATAATATTTTCATAAGAATTTTGCGCTTCGGTAATTTTGTCTATGTTATTTAAATATAATAAGTCGCTTTCTGATATTTTTATTTCTTTCATTAGATATCTCCTGCAATGTTCAATAAAATCTTTTGCGATAATATTGTAATTTTCATTTTTGCCATTTTCCGTAGTTTTTAAGATTTCGATAATGTCATCGTATGTAACGATATCGAAATTTTCATTTATTGGCTTTATGCGATTATAATGAGGTTTTAGAAAAACATATTTTTTTAAATCATATTTAGCATAATATTTTTCGCAAAAATCATAATAATAATCTGTTTGATTATCGTGTTCAAATGAATTTATTTTATTTTCAATCGTGATTACAAACTTTCCAACAACTTCAATTAAAATATCAATGCGTTTCCCATAAGCATATTTTTCCAAATAAATTTTAACCTTATCATTACTTCCAACTCTTTGATTAACATTGATTTTTTCAAGAAATTCATTTAGGAATATCGGATCATCTCCATTTGACTTTGGATTAAATAAATATGCTAAAATTCTTGATACAAAAAGTTCTTCATACGGCTTTCTTATGATATCCAGAACAGTTGCATATTTTGAGTCTTCTACTAGCTCATTGCTTGCATTTATATAATCTTTAAAGGTCTTTTCATTTTCTTTGTTTTCTATCATAAACTACCTATTAATTTTTATTTACACGTTATATGCAATATATCGGACATGCTGTCGTACTTGTTTAACGTGCCGTCGGAGATAAGGTACACCACGTCCGCGCTGTTCATAACGGTAATATCGTGAGTTACCACGATAACGCATTTGTTTTTTTCGTGAGCGAGCTTTGTCAGCAGCGTAATAATATTATTACTGTTTTCGCTGTCAAGGTTGCCCGTCGGCTCGTCCGCAAGTAGTAGCCGTCTATCCATAGTCAAAGCTCTTGCCACAGCCACACGCTGCTGTTCGCCGCCGCTTATTTTGCCGGGATAACGGTCAAGCAGATTTTCGGGCAACGACACTAATTTCGCAAGCTCTTTTGCATCGGCTATCGCTTTTTCTTTTTCCACATGGCATAGCTCCATAGGATACATTATATTTTCCAAAGCGGTGAGTAGCTGGAACAGACAAAAATCCTGATAAACGATGGAAACGCTTTTTTTACGGTAATCATCCAAATTGAGTTTGTCGGTCGATTCGCCTTCAAAAATTACATCTCCCTTATTTGGTAAATCCAATCCCGCCATAAGCGAAAGCAGAGTGCTTTTACCGCTTCCCGATTTTCCTATTATCGCATAAAATTTGCCTTGTTCAAAACTGCAGTTTACGTTATTCAAAACGTTCTTTTTTTCGCCGCTTCCTTCATAACTGTAACAAACGTTGTTTAATTTTAATATAGCCATGATTTCCTCCTACTCTTCCGCTTTTAATATCGATCTGACCGAACACTTGTTTATTTGTTTTATTGATATCGCAGTTCCCCCAAGCCAGCACCCCACGAAAGCAACCGCCAGTATCAAACCTAACCACGTGATTGTTTTCATAACGAGTAAATATCCTAATACTCCCAACGCGGCTCCTATAAAACTCAATATCAGATGCTCGTAAAAAATGCTCCTGAACGATTCTTTGGGGTTCGCTCCCTGCCCTCGCATCATAGCGATTTCGCGTTTGCGCATTTGTATCAATATATAAGGCGCAAATCCGCCGATAAGTTCCAGCAGCAGATAAATCACGGGGAAAGTATTGTTCATATACCATATACGCTGAGATATCGCGCTGGTCATATTTAAAAACGTTTTGTCCTCAATGGTGACAAAAATTCTCATATCATGGATTCTGTTTACTTCCGAATACCCTCTATTGGAAAGAAACGCTTTAAAATCCGATAACACCGCGCCGCTGGTCAACTTAAAACTAACGCTGTTAAATACGTATGGATACAGATAACTTGTGTGTGTATTTTCTATTAGTGAAGCCGGGGATATATAACGCGCAAGCTGGCAATAAATTTGATCCTTTGAGCCCGGTTTGACATAACTTCCCACTACCAAAAAATCGTCAAAGAAAAAATCTCCTTCATAGATAATAAGCCGAATAGTATCGCCAAGCTCCACTCCGTTTTCTTCCATAAAATCTGTGGAAACCATACAATACGGCTGTTCGCCCAATTCCTGTTTCAAAAACGACGAATCGTATCCGTCTAAAAACTCAGTAACGATAGAAGAGCTGTAATAAAATTCAGGCAGCTTTTCGAGACTGTTTGTGTAGATTACCCGCGCGTTTGCGGTAACTTTGTCCACAAAGGTTTCATACGCAAATCCTGTCGGTATTCTAAATTCGGGCAATTCTATCGGTACTCCGTTTTTCGCCGACGTACCTATATATAAATAAGGTTGATATTTGGAAACGTTAAGCTCTTCAATCATACCCGTCTGATACAATTCGTTAAGAAGCGAACCGCGTATCAATAGCTCGTTCATTTTTGTTCCGTTAATATCTGTATAATATCCGCCTATTTCCGCGCTCTCGTTCATTTCAACAAGTTTTTGCGTATAAGACTGCGTGGTAAAAGAAAGCTGGAACATCAATACGACCGCGCAAATCGCTACTATTATCGGTATTAAAGAACGGAAGTTGCCTCTTATAATGGAAAGCCAAGCGTATTTAAGCGGACCGCCGTTAAGCGCATGCGAGCGGGCTTTGCCGAAAACGTTTGTTTTGCGATGATGTTTATGCGTGTTTACGCTTACCAGACCGAAGATAAAACAAGAAATCATCGACGCCACAAAAACGCTTGCCGCGGTAAGAGCGAATACGCCGAAGCTTATGTTTGACGTAAACTGTATAGCCTTTACCATTGACAAACTGCCGTTGCTGTACATAAGGTCATAAGAAGCATAGCTCTGCACAACGCTTTCCAATATTTTTATCATAACGCCCGATAACGCCGCGCTGATTAAAACGCCTATGATGCAGGCCGCCAAAGCGATGCACCCCGCGCCGAATAGGAAATATATGAAAATATTTTTCGTTTCAACGCCGAGTCTGCGCATTGTTTTTGCGGAGTCGCGCTGTCTGTAAATAAATAAAAATCCGAATAACGCCGCGATAGCGATGCCTACAACTGCGCTCGCGCAAGTTACTATTATCGCTATACGCATAACGTCGTTGAGCGGCTGCGTCACGTCGGTGTAGCCTTGGTCGTATACCGTCATTCTTACTCTGTCGGGCAAAAGCGGCGTAATATCGTCGATAAATTGATTTGCGCTTTTATTATCAATGGTGGCTTGTCCAAGCACGAACGAAAGATGAGCGTCAGCCAAATTCAAATCGTCGGTTTTTGGAATATAGAGCGAATTTTTATATTCGGTTTTGGTATTTGTTAATCCTACAACGGTATATTCTATCGATTCCTTAAAGCCTTGCGGAGCCCAATAGCTTTCCCGTTTTGCCGTTTCGCTTTCATACGCAAAGTTTATAACGAATTTATCGCCTAGTTTTAAATTCAGATAAGTAGCCAAATATTCGGGCATAACGCAGACTTTTGCGCCGCTAGTATATTCTTCTTCAGTAAAATATCTGCCTTCGGTCAAATACAACGAAGTCTGCTGAAATGGAAACAATGCTTCTATATCGTTAGTCGCTTGGACTGTGTAACACTTATTGATAACGCGGTATGTTTCCGCTATATCGTAAAAATAACTGTCATTCGGTATGGTATAGCCGCCTTCCTCGTTGGTTACGTCTATAATCATATTTTCAATAGATCCGTTAAGTCCGTCCCTTTCCGAGATTGCGTTTTCAAACGGTATTAAAGAAACGTGTCTATACGCCGAATCGCCGTAATAAAATTCGCAATTTAATAAATAATAATGCTTGTACTGAAGTTCCATACCTTCAGTATTAACGTATATCATCAGATTGTCGACTTTTTCGTAAGAATACAACGATTCAGCAACGACGCCGTTATAAACCTCTTCGCCTGTTTTATAGCCTTGAATGTATATCAGTAAAACCGCTTTCTTTTTTAATAAAGCCAGGTTGTTTACGTCTATCCTGTCTTCGGTATATCCGAGCGCCATTTGGGTTGAATCCCAACCCAATACCGCGGGATTTTGAGTAATCGTCGAGATATCAAAATTTTCAAAAAAACTGCCTATCTTTGTATCGTATTCGGTATCGTCAGGATACGTAGCGCCCATATATTCGAATTTCGCCACAGTAATATAGTTTTCCTCGCAGTCCTGCAAAATGTCCTTTATCATTACCGACAAGCTTACGCTGATAGACATGATAACCACTATCAGTATTATCAAAATTAAAAAAAGCACGGACTTTTTTGAAGACCGAAGAACATTCTTAATACTATGGTTGACAAACATAATCGCCTATTCTCCTTTTGTTAATATGTAAAAATTTTCATTAGTTTATTGTAATACTTGCTGAAAAAAAGTGAAAATACCCACAAGCTACTCTATGATAACATAAAAGTTCTTTCATTAAAAGACCAAAAATAAAAATATTTATTTACGCAACAAACAGTTGACAAAAGATGACAGAGTATTATAATAATATTAGCAGTCTTGATGAGAGAGTGCTAATATTATTTAAAAAAACTGATTTACTAAATATATAAAATTAAAACGGCGAATAAAACAGGAAGCGCGCGAAAAGATCAATGCCTTATTAAATTTCAGACAGAGTTTTTGAACCGTCTTGACGACACTGTCATATTTACCCTTACGCGCTCACTTTAAAATAATCACAGCGAAGCAATATGTTTTGCTTTTTCATAATCATTTTTTCTTACGTACAAAAAATAAACGTATGTCTGGTCGGAGCTGTAAGGCTGATTAAAACCGTAATAAGTCTTTGCTTCCAATACGCGTCCGACTGCTCCGCGCGAAATCACAGTTTTTATGTTATACTGAATTTTCTCTTTTTTAAGCATATTTGTAATCCGCGTCAACTCAATTCCCGAAGAATCTTTTACCAAAAGCCGTCTGTTGAAAATCGTAACCATAACATTCCCCTATTTATTTTATTTTTCGACTATATATATAATATCATATAATTAGATCAAAAAATAAATTAAATTTACTGAAAAAAAAGACTAAATTAAGTTGACAGAATTTACCCTTTCTATTATGCTATTAGCAGTCTTGGTAAGAGAGTGCTAATTTTAAAAAACTCTAACTATTTTATAAATATAAAAAATTTCAAATGACAAAAAATAATCAAGGAGGAAAAAATATGGATATAAATAGATTTACAAAAAAAGCGATGGAAGCGCTGAATAACGCGCAAACGGCTGCATCCACGCACAACAACTCGGAAATTTTGCCCGAGCATATAGCGGCGGCTTTGGTAGGCGACGACGGCGGTTTGATACCGCAAATATTAGTCAGAAAAAACCTGTCGCCAAAAGTTCTGTATGATAAACTGACACAAATAATAAAAAATTTGCCTACTGTAACGGGCGGCTCGGAACCTTATCTCAGTAATTCCGCGGGCGCGATACTTTCCGCTGCGGAAAAACTCGCTACCAAGTATCATGACGAGTACGTCAGCGTAGAGCATTTGTTTGAAGCGATACTGGACAATCCGACCGATTCGTTAAAACGTGTTTTTGCGTCAATCGGCTTAACGAAAAAAGATTTTACGGAAGCTTTGGCAAAGATCAAAACTCAGCCCGTAACCAGCGATTCGCCCGAAGAAACTTTTGACGCGCTTAATAAATACGGCTATGACCTTGTTGAAAGAGCAAAAACTGGAAAACTTGATCCTGTCATCGGACGTGACGACGAGATCCGTAACGTAATACGGATTTTGTCCCGTAAAACGAAAAACAATCCCGTACTTATCGGCGAACCCGGTGTGGGCAAGACCGCAATCGTAGAAGGATTGGCTCAGCGTATCGTACGCGGCGACGTTCCCGAAGGATTGAAAAACAAAAAACTTTTCGCTCTCGATATGGGTTCTATTATCGCGGGCGCAAAATACCGCGGCGAGTTTGAAGAAAGATTAAAAGCCGTCTTAAACGAAATCAAAAAGCAGGAAGGCAGAACGCTATTGTTTATCGACGAGCTTCATACCATAGTAGGCGCGGGCAAAACCGAAGGCAGTATGGACGCGGGAAATCTACTCAAACCTATGCTGGCTCGCGGCGAACTCCATTGTATAGGAGCGACGACGCTTGACGAATACCGCAAATATATCGAAAAGGATTCCGCTTTGGAACGGCGTTTTCAACCCGTAACGGTAAACGAGCCGACAGTCGAAGACACTATAGCTATTTTGCGTGGGCTGAAAGAACGTTACGAGATTTTTCACGGCGTACGCATACACGACCAGGCTTTGGTCGCAGCGGCAACGCTTTCAAACAGATACATTACCGACAGATTTTTGCCCGACAAGGCCATTGACCTTGTGGACGAAGCCTGCGCTCTTATCAGAACGGAAATCGACAGTATGCCGACGGAAATGGACGTAATTTCGCGTAAAATAATGCAGCTCGAAATCGAAGAAATGGCGTTATCGAAAGAAAGCGACAGACTTTCTGTAAGCAGAGCCGAAACGGTAAAAAAAGAACTTGCGGCTTTGAAAGACAAATTTAACGCTATGAAAGCGCAATGGGACAATGAAAAAAATCAAATCACCGTTGTGCAAGACGTTAAAGCCGAAATTGACAAAACGAATTCCGAAATAGAATACGCTCAAAGAGTGGGCAACTACGGCAAGGCTGCGGAGCTAAGATACAGCAAACTTCCCGAACTTAATAAAAAACTACAGGAAGCCGAAAGCAAGAGTAAAAACAAAAACGGTTCGCTGTTGCGTGACGAAGTAACCAGCGAAGAAATCGCAAAGATAGTAGCAAAATGGACGGGCATTCCCGTAATGAAACTATTGGAAAGCGAAAAACAAAAATTACTGAAATTAGGCGAACTGCTTCACCGCAGAGTTATCGGTCAAAACGAAGCCGTGGACAGCGTGGCAAACGCGATTTTGCGTTCCCGCGCGGGCATTGCGGACGAAAACCGCCCTATCGGCAGCTTTATGTTTTTAGGTCCGACTGGCGTTGGTAAGACAGAGCTTGCAAAAGCGTTATCGGAATATTTGTTCGACGACGAAAAAAATATCGTTCGTATCGATATGAGCGAATATATGGAAAAATTCAGCGTTTCGCGTCTTGTCGGCGCGCCTCCGGGATACGTTGGTTACGACGAAAGCGGACAGCTTACCGAAGCCGTACGCAGAAAACCGTATTCGGTAGTGCTTTTTGATGAAATAGAAAAAGCCCACCCCGACGTTTTCAATATTCTGCTTCAAGTACTTGACGACGGCAGAATTACCGACAGTCAAGGCAGAACTGTGGATTTCAAAAACACGATTATCATTATGACGAGTAACCTTGGCAGCGGCATAATTTTGGACAACGTTACGCAAAACGGACAGATAAAAGAAGAAGCTAAAAAAAGCGTTGAAAATCTTTTGAAGACGACTTTCCGTCCCGAATTTTTGAACCGTCTTGATGACATAGTAATGTTCACGCCGCTCACCCGCGAAAACATTATGAAAATCATAGATTTGTTACTGGACAAAGTGGTTAAGAGACTGGCGAACCAACAAATAAATTTAACCGTAACGCAAAAAGCGAAAGACATTATTTTGCAAGGCGGCTACGATCCGCATTTTGGCGCGAGACCGTTAAAGAGATTTATTGAAAGCGAAATCGAAACGCCTGTCGCTAGAGTAATACTTGCGGGCGACATAGCCGAAGGCGATACCATTACGGTAGACGGCGAAAACGGTAGCCTTACAGTAAAAACTAAAAAATAATCTTAATAAAAAAGCAATAATAAAAGACCGAAGCGAAAGCGTCGGTCTTTTTATTTTTAATTATAAGGAATATCAAAAATCTTTTTTTATAAATTTGTTTTAAATAATTTTTTTGCGTTAATATCTAGCTATTAGAAAAAATTATTTCTTATGAATAAGGTCGCGTTTTTTGTCGTCGGGAATATCAAAACCGAGAGTGCCGCCCGGGTTCATAACGTAATCGGGGTCAAAATGGTTTTTGAGCGTTCTCATTACGTCGTACTCGCGTTTACCGAGTTGACCTTCCAGCCACGGCGCTAACATTTTTCCAATACCGTGATGGTGGCTCATACTTGCGCCCGATTTTTGAATAGCGTCCAGAATACTGCTGTGATAACGCAAAAATTCTTTTACGCCGTTCATTTTTGTAATAAAGATAAAATACAAGTTCGCCCCTTGCGGATAACAATGCGACATATGAGTGGTGACAATAGTATTAGGCAGTTTGTGGCAAACTTCTCTTACGTCGCGGTGAACTTGCGCCATATTAGACCAGTTTACCGTACATTCGAGCGTATCGGTAACGATACCGAAATCCTGCATTGTGTCTCTTAAATACGGATCGTTAAACCGTCCTTTTTCCCAGCTTCGGCAAACGTAACCTGTCAGGCTCATACCGCCGTAACGGCGCGCGATGCGTTTGATATTTCTCGCCACGTTTTTGCTGAAACCTTTTTCGCCGTCGGTAAAGCCCAAGAACAGACATCTTTCCATATCTTTGTATCCGCCCAGCTTAAACAAAAATCTAAGCGGCGTTTCATCGACGTTATATAGATGAAGCATTAGGCTCGTTTCTTCGGGGTCGGAAAGACGGAAAACAGAAGAAAATCCGCATTCGCATTGCATCATTTCGCGCGCGGCTTCCTGCGCCGTTTCCCAATCGCGGAAAATAAACGAAAAACGCTTGCGGTTTTTAGGCATATAGCGGAATACTCTCAAAGTTACTTCCGTCAGCACGCCAAAAGTGCCTTCGCTGCCCATCATTATTTGGTTAAGGTTCGGTCCCGTCGCTTCTCTGGGGTACGGACTCGTTTCTATGTTACCGACGGGAGTAGCGTATTTTTGACTTAATACTATATCTTCAATTTTTCCGTAATAAGTGCTGTTTTGACCAGCCCCGCGCGTAACTACCCAGCCGCCGACGCTGCTGTATTCAAAAGACTGCGGAAAATGTCCGCAAGTATACGCCCGTTTTGCGCCGAATTCTTCAATAGCGTTATTAAGATGTTTTTCAAGGTCAGGTCCGCTCATACCCGTTTGGACGGTAATCGTTTGGTCGACTTCGTTAAATGAAATTACTTTGTTGTAATTTTTACGCATATCGAGCGACACACCGCCTTTAATAGGCTCCACGCCTCTTGTTACGCTGCTGCCGCCGCCGTAAACGTACACGGGTATTTTGTTTTTTGAGCAGTATTCGACTATTTTTTCCACTTGGGTTCTTTCGGACGGATATAGCACCAGGTCGGGCAGACTGTCGATTTGCTTGTGTCTAAGGCGAAGCACGTCGTACATCGTTTTTCCGTACGAAACGGAAAGTCTTTCGTAGTCGCCTGTCGAAGCGTTTTCGCTTCCGACTATATCAGTCAAATAATCAATATGTTTTTTTAATAGACTTATTTTTGATATTTCGGGCGGTAAAGCGACATCGTCTAGTCCTATATCGCCGTCATATTGACGAAAATCAAAATCGGTCATATTAAAAGTTTTTTTCATTAGTTTATATAAACTTTCTTTGGGATATTTTACAAATTCTGGGTCGCCCCAGCGAAAAATCGAACGAAAGCTTTTTTTCGGAGCAGGCTCCTTTACCCACTTAGGTTCAAAATCTTTATACGGTTTTGACATTAATGTTTCTCCTTGTTGCGCTAAAAATTTAGTTTTTTATTTTCAGTATATCGTAAAGTTTCAGGTAAAGCGGACGCAGACGGTTGTACGTTCCTTTGTATACGTCGTTATACAGTTTTTGATAAACTGCGTGATTTTTTTCGTCGGGCAAAATAAGCGGTTGGTAATGCACCATTTTTGACATAGCTTCATCAAAATCTTTGTATACGCCCATTCCGACAAAACCCGCGATACTGCTGCCCAAGCCCGTCGCTTCGTAGGTTTGAATACGTCTGACAGGCAGACCGAACATATCTGCGGTGATTTGACAAATAGTGTCCGACTGGCTTCCGCCGCCCGCCGCCGAAACGTATTTTATTTTGTTGCCTGTGCGTTTTTCCAAGTTTAGCATCGCGTCATAAAGAGCAAACCCAATGCCTTCGATAATAGCGCGATAAATATGTACTCTCGTATGAGACGAGTTAAAACCGATAATAGCTCCTCTGCCTTCGGGTTGTTTTAGTTGCGGAGCCCAGTATGGCTGTACCATAAGCCCGTTGCAGCCCGCGGGTACTTGCTCTAAATATTTGTTAAGCAGGTCTTCGGCAGCGCAGCCCATTTCTTTTGCCATTACGACTTCTTTTTGAGCAAATTCTTTTAAAAACCAGGTTACCATCCAGTAGCCGCGGTATATCTGCACTTCGGGATTGTATAGGTTGGGAATAACTGCAGGATAAGCGGGCAATAGCGGTATCGGCTCAACGTATTTTGAAGTGGAAAACTGTATCGTCGACGATGTGCCGAAAGACAAACTGGCGGACTCATTATCCGTTACGCCCGAACCCAAAGTCTCGCAGCCTTTGTCCGAACCCGTAGCGATAAGAGGTAAACCTTTCGGTATGCCCGTAAGTTTTGAAGCATCTTCCGTCACATAGCCTATTGTGCCGAGCGGTTCGACAAGCTCGCACAGTTTTTCAGTTTCTATTCCAAACATACTGAACTGTATGTCGTTAGTCGATTTCCATTTTTTGTTTTTATAATCAAAAGGAACGTGTCCGATATTCGAAGCCACGGACTCTTTCATTTGTCCTGTTAATAAATAATTTAACGCGCAGCCCACGCTTATGTATTTATAAGTTTTCGCCCATATTTCAGGCTGATTTTCTTTAATCCAGTTGCTTTTGGTTATTTTGCGCTGAACATTTAACGCTTCCGTCATACCGACAAGACTAAAAGCTATGCGGGAACTAAGCGGCAACGGTTCGCAGCATTTTGCCTCGCGCTGGTCGAGCCATACGATAACGTCGCGTAAAAAATTGCCTTCTTTATCAACGCAAGTGTAGCTATCTCTGAAAGGAGTAATCGTTACGCAAATAATTTTCTTCATTTCTTCGGGATATTTTTCCGCTATTTCTTTGGATGTTTTAATAAGGCTTTCCCAATAAACGTCCATGCTTTGCTCCGTCCAGCCAGGCTCGGGCGAATGGTAAGCTTGCGGATATTTATATTGCGACTTTGCGACGATATTCCCGTCGCGGTCAAAAATGAGAGCGCGCATACTTTGCGTGCCGCAGTCAAAAGTAAGAACAAGTGGACTATCTGTCATATTAGTTGCCTCCGTAAAAAAAACTAGCCTTAAATATTTTTATCTAAAAATTAAAACTATGATTTCTAGTTACAGCTATTATAACACTATAAAAGGTGTAAATCAACGGCTATAGGAAAAATCTATAGCCGTAAAAAAAGGTATTTTGTTTTATATCAATTTTTTTTCTAATCCGTATACAAGTCGTCCGACACAAATTTGCTTTCGCAAGTCAAATCTATGCCAAGCATTCTAAAAATATTAACGTCGCTTTGCGTCAGTATATGAGATGAATGCGCTTGCGCCCCGTTTAGACCGCTGAGTTTTGAATAAGCGGTTTCGGCATCCGCGCTATATGCTCTCGATACCGTCAAAGCGACAAGCGTTTGTTCCAAAGTCATCATTTCCGATTTTTTGCGGTAAAGCTCGCTGTTCAAATTTAACACGGGCTCGATAACCTGAGGCGGAAGAAGTTTTATTTGGTCGTCCATTTTAGCCAATAGTTTAAGAGCGTTTATTATCGCCGCGCTACCTGCCGTCATAAGAGCGGATTGTTTTCCCGTAACGATTTTGCCGTTTCTTAGCTCGATTGCCACAATAGGGACTCCCGTCTTTTTTTCTTTTTCATTGGCTACCGTCACCGTCGCTCTGTCCGAAGGGTCAAGCCCTAACTGTTTCATCAAAAATTCCAGTCTGTTTATGGCTTCTATCGTGCCGATGCCTTTTTTGTATTCTACCAATGCGGTAAAATAACGGCGTATAACTTCTTGTTTTGCGGCGGTTGCGCACACTTCGTCGTTCGTGATCGCGTCAGCTACCATATTCACGCCCATATCGGTGGGAGATTTATAAAGCTCTTCGCCCAAAATTCTGTCCAAAATGCTTTTTACAACGGGGAAAGTTTCCAGGTCGCGGTTGTAGTTTACCGCCGTCACGCCGTACGCCGCAAGATGAAAATGGTCTATCATATTAACGTCAAGTAGGTCTGCTGTCGCCGCTTCATAAGCCACGTTAACGGGGTGTTTCAAATCCAAATTCCAAATGGG
>ERZ795053.204-NODE-204-length-74396-cov-21.664694_pt1 | contig 74396 bp, 63 predicted proteins | sample MGYA00375137_ERZ795053 | MGnify/ENA primary metagenome ERZ795053 (study PRJEB30182, sample SAMN05720284) | activated sludge metagenome | isolation source: Anaerobic digester | place: Hong Kong | collected 2014-12-17 ...
CAGGAGCACGGCGTGCAGAGCTTCAAGCACTTCATGGCCTACAAGAACGCCATCATGTGCGACGACGAGGCGCTGGTGAACAGCTTCAGCCGCTGCATCGAACTGGGCGCGCTGCCCACCGTGCACGCGGAGAACGGCGAGCTGGTGTTCCAGCTTCAACAACAGCTGCTGGCCAAGGGCATCACCGGACCGAAGGCACACCCGCTGTCGCGGCCGCCGGCGGTGGAAGGTGAGGCCGCCAACCGCGCGATCCGCATCGCCGAGGTGCTGGGCACGCCGATTTACGTCGTGCACAACAGCTGCGAGGATTCGCTGAATGCCATCGCGCGGGCGCGTGGCGAAGGCCAGCGCGTGTTCGGAGAGGTACTCGCTGGCCACCTGCTGATCGACGACAGCGTGTATCTCAACGACGACTTCGAATTCGCCGCCGCCCACGTGATGAGCCCACCGTTCCGTCCGAAGCATCACCAGGACGCGCTGTGGGCCGGACTTCAGGCCGGTCATCTGCAGACGACGGCAACCGATCATTGTTGCTTCTGCGCACCGCAGAAAGCTGCCGGCAAGGACGACTTCACCAAGATCCCGAACGGCTGTGGCGGTGTCGAAGACCGCATGTCGGTGCTCTGGCATTACGGTGTCGGCAGCGGCCGCCTGACGCCCAGCGAGTTCGTGCGCGTCACATCGACCAACGCCGCACAGATCTTCAACCTGTACCCGCGCAAGGGCGCGGTGCGCGTCGGCGCGGATGCTGACCTCGTGGTCTGGGACCCGAACGGTTCACGCACGATTTCCGCCAAGACGCATCACCAGAACGTCGACTTCAACGTCTTCGAAGGCCGAACGGTCACCGGCATCGCCACGCAGACGCTGTCGAACGGTCGGCTGGTATGGAACGAAGGGGATCTTCGCGCCGAACGCGGCGCCGGTCGCTACCTGCCGCGTGAGCTGGGAGCAGGTTATGCGCAGGCGCTGGCGCGAAGGATGGCGCAGACGTCGTGGCGGCATGGGTGAAGGCTTGGCGAGATTCGTTCGCTGGCCGACTTTTTCGGAACAGGAGCTTTCGTTCGCCTTTCAGGCGACCGACCTACTTTCTCTTGCTTGTCCAAGAGAAACGTAGGCAAAGAGAAGGACACCCGAAGTCCGCGCATCGACGATGAAGCCGTCGATGTGCCCTGCGTTGCTCGGAACCCGGCGGCCGGCGCGAACTCGCACATCCCTGTGCTCGAACATGCGCGCCTTTCCCCGCCGGCTTCCTCCGCTACTCGGCGCTTCCACGAGACCCAAGAGCCAAAGAGCTGGAGGCTGAAAGATTTCTAGAGCTTCCTGCTAGTGGTGATGTAGGAGGTGATTCTCGAGTGCATGAAGATCCGACTACAACTTCAGTGAGAGTCGTTTGGTCGACACGATGACGACTACGCCAAGAAGAACCCACAGCGGAACGTCGTCCAACGGGATTGGTTTGGTGTGGGGCGGGAGCGATGCAGCGCCAAGGACGTCAAGTGTGCGTTGCCCGCCAGTTGACAGATGCACGGTGTACTGACCCGCAGGCAAGCCGGGCATGCTCACGATGGCATACGTGTAGCCGGGCGCAGGCACTCCGGGACATACGCCGCCGGTATCCGTGTGCAATCCCAGATGGATCGCGAAGCCGTCGATGGTAATGTCGCGACTTCCTGGTGTTTCGATCCACAGCGGTGGGCAGGATAGGCCCAGCAGGAATAACCCAAACGGTTGCCCTTCGCGAAGCATGGCCGGGTAGGTCGATGTCGGGCCTGAGGGTCCGACGCGGTCGATGACTTCACGCACCGCGGGGTCACGCCGCGCAGCGGCGATGGCGGCGTCTCGCTGTTCGATCCGCTCGTAGATGAAGCGGGCCGCGTAATCGTGAAGTCGAGTGAGGGGCGATGAGGGATTGTCGCGAAACCATTGGTCCAATGTGCTGCCGGGGATCGCATCCAGTTCACGGCGAGCGGTTCTTGGGCGTGGCGCGTCGGCAAACGCCAAGGGCGCTGAAGTCGCAGTGTTGTTGTAGTCGAACGAAACCACGTTTGACAGAGGCGGTGAAAAGGGCGATTCGTTCAACACAACAATGAACGACAGCGCGTAGCTATCGAGCACACGAATACTGCCGGCCTGCGCAGCGCACCCTGTCGGAACACTGCTCCCGTCAAGACACTGCTGGGAACGTGCGAATACGAGGTTATTGATGATCGAATCGGCATAGGTGAGGTCGACCTCAATCGTGCAGAGGTCGATTAGATCCGTTCGGGGGGAACCGTTCCAGGCGACGTTGAGGGGCGAGGGCGAACCATAGGTGCCTATCTGGCACGATGCTCCGGTAGCCTGCTGTGTGATTGACGACTGCCACAAGTTGACCACATAGCTCTCAATCCCAAACGTCGCCTGTGACGTGATGCCATCGCCTTGTAGCGAAAAAGTAATGCTGATCGTATCGCCCGGATAACCTGTCGCGTCACTGATTCGCAGCTCTGCAGCTTGCGCTTGCAATGTGGAAAGCAGGATTGAAACTGCGAACATCATCCGATGCCAGATGGGCCAACGAGCAAACGCGTTCGCAGATTGTCTCGTCACGTCATGACCACTCGGGAAAGGCGTCAATGTTGTTCAAGTTCCTCATGCGACAAATCCCTCACCAGCCGGAAGCCGACATCGTCGTAACCATAGTTTGGGTCGACGTTGTTGTTCTCGCGGGAAGACGATCCATCGCGCCAGCCCAGGCCGACGGTGGGATGGTCACGGCAGCCGGCGCAGTCCGAGGGCCATTCGCGGGCGTTGCCGAGCATGCTCGAGATGCCGTTGCGGAAACTGGGGCTTCTGGCGGCAGGCGTCGTGCCTTCGCTGCCGCAGACGATGCCGCCGGCACCGCAGGTCGCGGTCGCCGGAGCGCCGGCAAGGACCTGCCATTCCGCCTTGCTGGGCAGGCGGTACTTCACGCCATCGCGCTGTCCCAGCCAGCTGGCGAAGGCTTCGGCATCGGCGACGCTGACGCAGACGGCAGGGTGGTCGCCGGACTGGCTGAACCCGGGATCGTTCCAACTGCGCTTCTTCAGTGACAGCAGTGCCATGCGATTGCGACAGCTGCCAGGTGGGCGCTTCGTGGCGGAGGCAAAGGCGTCGTAGGTGCTGCGTGTCACGGCGGTCGGCATGGTGGCGAGGCCAGCGTTCTTATCGCTTGGCATACGCACCAGGATCATCGTGGTGCCACCGTGCTTGAGCGGGTCTCCCGGCTTGGCAAGCACGATGGTCCGCGAGTATTCCGGTTCGAGCTGTGCGCCAGGAATGCCAAGGCGCTGCGCGCGCTGCCGGGCGTTCTGGAGGGCATTGACGTCGCGTCGTTGCAGGGCGTCCTGCAGCTGCTTGCGCAGGGTGCCCGTCATCGCGGCGGAAAACTCCCGCCATGCTTCGCCATCGGCAAGCGCCAGTTGCTCGGCGAGTTGCCGGCCGCTGTCATGCAGGCTCTTCGCGGTGTCGTCATCGCCGGCCTGCAGGGCATTCGCCAGGTAGGGCAGGGCGGCACCCAACCAGCGGTTGCCGAGGACCGGCAGCTGCGCTGATCGCGGCTGCAGGCGCTGTGCGGTGAGCAGGGACTCCAGCGCATTCCCGCCCGGCGGCTGGGTAAGGCGGCGACGGGTGATCTGTTCGCTGGCGTTGTTCAATGCCAGCTCGCCCGGTGGCAGTGCGGGTTGCTCGACCGGCTCTTCCTCGATGGCCGTCGGTGACTCGTCTTCATTTGCCGGTGCGGCGGGTGGTTGGTCCGTCGAGGCTTCTTCCGCGACGACGCTGTGGTTGTTCGCATCTGCCGGGAGAGGATCATCGGTCGCTGGCTGAGTGGGCGCCTCCACGAGGGGAGCTGATGTCTGGATTTCGGCGATCTCTTCGCGGGCCTGTTCCTTGCCGCTCCAGAACGCGGTGGCGATAGCGGCCACCAGCAGGGCCAGCAGCGCCAGCGCCACCAGGCCGAAACGCGACGCGGCTGTGCCCAGCGCGGTTGGTACCGTCCAGGCACGGGGTGGCGGTGTTGCCGCCTGCCCCTGTTTGATCGCCATCTGGTCGAGCGCATCCAGCATGTCCTGCGCGCTGGCAAAGCGCTGGGCCGGTGCTTTCGCCATGGCCTTGTCGATGAAGCCCTGCCAGTGCGCCTTGTCCGCGGGAAGCTGGGGAACGGGGTCCATGGCGTGCATCAGCGCCAGCGCGACGGTGTCGCGGTTGCGATAAGGCAACGCGCCGCAGAGCATTTCGTAGGTGAGCACGCCCAGCGCGTAGAGATCGGCGCGGCCATCCACATCCTCACCGCGTGCCTGTTCGGGTGCCATGTAGCCCCAGCTGCCCATGGCCTTGCCGCCGCCGGTCATGCGCGAGCGGTCACGCTTGCTGATGGCAATGCCGAAGTCGGTGAGCAGTGGCCGGTCGGTGTGGTCGAACAGGACGTTCTCGGCCTTCACGTCGCGATGCACGATGCCGTGGCCGTGCGCGTAGTCCAGTGCGCTGAGCAGTGCGCGCAGCACTTCGATGATCTGGGCTTCGTCATTGCGAAGGTCGCGCTGGCCGACGTGGCCACGCGACAGGTAGGGCATCACGTAATAGAGCAGGCCAAGCTCCATGCGGCCAACGGCATGGATGCCGACGATGCAGGGATGCTGCAGCTTGGCGATGGTGCGCGCTTCCTTTTCGAAGCGCTGCATGCTCACTTCATCCTGCAGGGCGACGGGCTTGATCACCTTGATCGCGACCTGGCGATCCAGTGATTCCTCGACGCCGAGATAGACGTAGGACATGCCGCCGCGGCCGAGCAGGCGTAGCACCCGGTAGCCCGGAATATCGGGCAGAACGCCGCTCAGCAGCTCATCAAGCTCATCCGGCGAGAATTCGGGAGTGTTGGCGGCCATGGCGGAAACGGCAATTAACCGCACCCAGCATAGGGCAGCGGGACGGGCATATGTGCGGCGTAGCCGTCAGATTTGACACAAATTGTTGCAAATGACGCTTCGGCACAGCCGGCCTGGGCGGGCTGTGCCGATTGGCGGGTTGCTCAGGGCGCGACCAGGTCGCCGTAGCTGTCCGGTCGGCGATCGCGGTAGAACTGCCAGATGTTGCGAACTTCGCGGATCTTGTCGAGATCGAGGTCGGCGACGATCAATTCGTCCTGGTCACGTGAGCCCTGCGACACGATCTGACCGCGTGGATCGGCGAAGTAGCTCTGGCCGTAGAACTCGCCGATGTTCCATGGCGCCTCGGTGCCGACGCGGTTGATGGCGCCGATGAAGTAGCCATTGGCGGCGGCATGCGCCGGCTGCTCCAGTTTCCACAGGTATTCCGACAAGCCGGCAACGGTCGCGGACGGGTTGAACACGATCTCCGCGCCATTGAGGCCCAGCGCGCGCGCGCCTTCCGGGAAGTGACGGTCGTAGCAGATGTACACGCCGATCTTGGCGTAGGCGGTCTGGAACACCGGATAGCCGAGGTTGCCGGGGCGGAAGTAGAACTTCTCCCAGAAGCCCGGCAGGCAGTGCGGGATGTGGTGCTTGCGGTACTTGCCGAGGTAGCTGCCATCGGCATCGATCACCGCGGCGCTGTTGTAGTACACGCCGGGAATGTCTTCCTCGTAGATCGGCACCACCAGCACCATGCGGTGCTTCTTCGCCAGCTCCTGCATCAGCTTGGTGGTGGGGCCGTCGGGAATATGCTCGGCGCTGTCGTACCAGCGCGGATTCTGCTCGGCGCAGAAATACGGCGCGGTGAAGATTTCCTGCATGCACAGGATCTGCACGCCAGCCTTGCCGGCCTGCTCGATGAAGCCGATGGTCTTGTCGAGGTTGGCCTGACGGATGGTTTCCAGCGACTCGTCGACGGAACAGGCCATCGACGTCTGGATCAGGCCGCACTTCACCACTTGAGACATTGCATGTTTCTCCCGTGAGCCCATTGAGTGGGCAATCCTGCATGCTACCAACGCCGCGCCACCTGTGCGCGGTGCGGCTGGTTTACCAGATGTGCACGCGCTCCTCCGGTGCCAGGTACAGGCCCTGTTCGGGCTGCACGCCAAACGCGTCATACCAGGCATCGAGGTTGCGCACGGTCTGCGCGCGGAAGCGGCCGGGCGCATGCTCGTTGGTGACCACCTGCTGGCGCAGGGCTTCGTCGCGCACCTTGCCGCGCCAGGTCTGGCCGAAGGCAAGGAAGAAACGCTGGTCGCCGCTGAGGCCGTCGATTTCCGGCGCCGGCTTGCCGTCCAGCGACTTGCGGTAGGCCATGTAGGCGATGGTCAGGCCGGACACGTCTGCAATGTTCTCGCCCAGCGTCTGCCGTCCCTTGATATGCAGGCCGGGCAGCGCCTCGTAACCATCGAACTGCGCGACCAGCTTCTGCGCGGCGGCGTCGAACTGTGCCGTGTCCTCCGGCGTCCACCAGTTGCGCAGGCGGCCTTCGGCGTCGAATTCGGCACCGAGGTTGTCGAAGCTGTGGCTGATCTCGTGGCCGATGACGGCGCCGATCGCGCCGTAGTTGGCGGCCGGATCGGCCTTGGGGTCGAAGAATGGTGGTTCGAGGATGGCGGCCGGGAAGTTCATCGCATTCTGCACCGGCAGGTTGACCGCGTTGACGGTCTGCGGCGTCATCCACCATTCGCCGCGATCCGGCGTGCGCTTGAGCTTGTCGCGCTGGTGCTCGAACTCGTAGCGTTCGGCGCGCAGGGCGTTGCCGAGCGCATCATCCGGGCGGATGTCCAGCTGGGAATAGTCGCGCCAGCGCTCCGGATAGCCCACGCCCACCTGCACCGCCGCGGCCTTGCGTTGGGCTTCCGCGCGGGTGTCGGCGGTCATCCAGTCAAGCTGTTCGACGCGGTCGAGGAAGGCGCCATTGATGTTGTGCACCAGTTTCTCGATGGTGGCCTTGGACTCCGGGGGGAAGTAGCGCGCGACGTAGAGATGGCCGACGGCATCGCCCAACGCGCCATTGGTGGCGGCCACGGCGCGCTTCCAGCGGTCGCGCTGCTCGGGCGTGCCCTGCAGCGTGCGGCCGTAGAAGTCGAACTGCAGGTCGGCAAAGGCCCTGGGCAGCAGGCCGGCACTGCGGTTCAACGCATGGAAACGCAGCCAGGCCTTGATGTCGCCGAGGTCAGCCTTGCCGAGGATGCCGGCGATGCCGCTGATCGCATCGGCCTGCCAGACGTCGATCACGTCCTGGTCATCGAGGCCGGCGGCCTTGAAGTAGGCGTTCCAGTCGAGCCCAGGTGCCTTCTTGCTGAACTGGCTGCGCTGCCAGACCGTGTTGGCCTTGTGCACGTTCATGCTGTCGACCACGTTGGCGTGGACGCCGGCGATGGCGGTTTCCAGCGCCAGGATCTTTTCGGCTTCGGCTTCGCTGTCCTGGTCGCCGGCGGCGGCCAGCAGCTTGGCGATGTAGTCCCGGTATTGGCCGCGCAGCTCGGTCATCTTCGCGTCGTCGGACAGGTAATAGTCGCGATCCGGCAGGCCGAGGCCGCCTTGCAGCAGGTAGGCGCGATGGGTCGATGGATCATCCAGCGCCTGCGTGACGAACAGGCCGAACGGGCGCGAAGTATTGAAGTTGGTGGCGTTCAGCGGATCGACGTCGGCGCGCAGGCCGTTACCCAGCAGGGTAGCGAGCTGCCCGCGGTCGGACACGGCGGCGATCGCGTCGAGATCCGGCTGCAGCGGCGCCAGGCCGTGCGCCTCGATGGCGTCCGCGTCCATCCATGCGTGGTAGAAATCGGCGATCTTGCGTGCGTCCGAGCCGGGTTCGTTTTCCTTTCCGGCGAGTTCGCGGATCAGGTCCGCCGTGCGCTTCTCGGCCTTCTTGAACACTTCGTAGAACACGCCGGTACTGGAGCGGTCCGCCGGAATCTCGGTGACCGCGCGCCAGTGGCCGTTGGCGTACTGCTCGAAGTCGTCGCCGGGGCTGGTCAGGGCGTCGATGCCCTGGAGGTCGAGGCCGCTGTCCACCGCCGGTTTGGCGTTGGCGGTTGCTGCTGCCTTCGAGTCGCTCGCCGTGGTGGGCGTGCTGGTCGAGATTGGCGCCTGATCGCCGCCGCAGGCGGATAGCAGCAAGGTAGCCAGTGTGGCGGCGAGAATCTGTCGGCGGGGATGCAGCATCACAGCAGCTCCTTGGAAACGTATGGAAATGGCCGGGCCGGGAACGATACCCGGCTTCGCCGCCATGTGCAGCCCTCCAAGGTCACGGTTCTGGCCGTCCGTGGGCGTCAGTGCGCTCCCTGGAGCATGGGTGGCAGCTCGTCGACAAGGAAGTCGATGAAGGCGCGCACCGCCGGCAGCAGGCCGCGGCGGCTGGGGAAAACCACGTGCAGCACGCCCTGCGGCAGTCGCCAGTCCGGCAGCACGTGGACGAGTCGGCCGCTGGCGAGATCGGCCTCGATCACGCTAGCCGGCAGCAGGGCGATGCCAAGGCCGTCGAGGGCAGCCTGACGCAGGACCGGGAAGTTGTGGGAAAGCAGGCGTGGTGCATGTTCGATATCCACCTGCTGGCCGTTGGGACCGTTGAGGGTCCAGTGCTGGGTCTCGCCGGGCGCGAAGCTGAGGGTGGAAAGCCGGCGAAGGTCGTCGGGATGCGCCGGCTGGCCGGTCTGTTCGAGATAGTCGGGGCTGGCCACCAGTAGTTCGCACAGCTCTGCGAAGCGACGCATGACGAGGCCGTCTTCGCCGCTGGGCTCGGTACGCACGCGCAGCGCGGCATCGAAGCGTTCGGCGAGCACGTCAATGCGGCGGTTGTCCACGTGCAGGTCGAGGCGCACCTTCGGGTAGCGCCGCAGGAATCTTGGGATCAGTGGCGCCAGCTGCGTGCTGGCCAACGCGATCGGGCAGGCCACCCGCAGCAGGCCTCGCGGCTCGGACTGCGCCTGTTCGACCACTTCGAAGGCGCTTTCAGCCTCGGCCAGCATGGCCTGGCAATGGCGGTACAGATTCTCGCCGGTGTCGGTGACCACGAAGCGCCGGGTAGAGCGCTGAAGCAGGCGGACGCCCAGGCGTTCCTCCAGGCGATTGACGTGCCGGGAGAGTCGCGACTTCGGAACACCCAGTTCGCGCCCGGCGGCGGCGAACCCGCCGTGCTTCACCACCATGGCGTAGTAATAGAGGTCATCGAGGCTGGCGGAAAAGTCCATCGGGCGACTCCGGAGGTGGCATCGGTGTGGAGCGTTCCAAATTCGGAACAATGCATGTCGATATTACCCAATTATCATTGATTGGAACCGGTATTACCTTTTCTCCCAAGGCGATTCGTCGCCAACCCACCAAGGAGAAAAGCATGAACATCCTGCATATCGACAGCAGTGCTCTCGGTCAGAACTCCGCCAGCCGCGAGCTGACGGCCGCGCTGGTCGCTCGTCTGCGCCAGCTCCATCCGGAAGCCCGCGTGATCCATCGTGACCTCGACAGCGATCCGCTGCCCCACCTCAGTGCCCGCACGCTGGCGGCTGCCGACGATGCCATCGTCGCGGAGAACGCCGCGGTGTTGCAGCATTTCCTCGATGCCGATGTGGTTGTGGTGGGCGTGCCCGTCTACAACTTCACCATCCCGACCGCGCTCAAGGCATGGATCGATCGGATTGCGGTTGCCGGCAAGACCTTCCGCTATACCGCCGAAGGTCCGGAAGGGCTGGCTGGCGACAAGCGCGTGCTGTTGGCCGTCACCCGCGGCGGCCTGCGCGGCGCTGACCGCTTCGAGGAGAGCTACCTGCGCTTCATGTTCGGCTTTTTCGGCATCGGCGACGTGGAAAGCATCCGTGCCGAAGGGCTGAACCTGTCGCCGGAGCACCGGCAGAAGGCGATGGCCGCGGCGCTGCAGAACATCACCCGACTCGATGACGAGTCGCGCCGGGAAGCGGCATGATGGGCGCCATTTCTCGCAACCATCCCCCGGAGGATGCTGCAATGACGGACAACATCGACTACGGCGCGCGTCCAAGGCGCATCCAGAAGGTGATCCGCGGCACGCCGACCTCGGACGGCGCTGGCGTGCGCCTCAACCGTGTGATCGGTGGGCCCAGCCTGGACATGCTCGATCCGTTCCTGCTGCTGGACGAGTTCGGCACCGACAAGCCGGAGGACTACATCGCCGGCTTCCCGAGCCATCCGCACCGCGGCTTCGAGACGGTGACCTACATGCTTGACGGCCGCATGCGCCACCGTGACAACCACGGCCACGAAGGCGTTCTTGGTCCGGGCAGCGTGCAGTGGATGAGCGCAGCGCGTGGCATCGTGCATTCGGAAATGCCCGAGCAGGAGGAAGGCCGCATGCGCGGCTTCCAGCTGTGGATCAACCTGCCGGCTGTAAAGAAAATGGGCGAGCCGCGTTACCAGGAGCATGCCGCCGAAGCGATTCCGTCGGTGCAGCCGGCCGATGGCGTGCTGGTGAAGGTGATCGCCGGTGACGTCGACGGCACGCGTGGTCCGGTGCAGCAGCCGGCGACCGATCCGGTCTATCTCGACCTGCAGTTGGGAGTGGATGCCGTCTTCGAACCGGTGATCCCCGCCGGGCATAGCAGCTTCGTCTACGTCTACGAAGGCGAACTGGCCATCGGCGGCATCGAGCACGCACAGCGGGTTACGGCCGGACACCTGGCGGTACTCAGCGATGGCGACAGCCTTCGCCTCAAGGGCATGGCCGACGACAGTCGCGCCATCGTCGTGGCCGGTCGTCCGTTGCGCGAGCCGGTGGCCCGCTACGGTCCATTCGTGATGAACACGCGGCAGGAGATCATCCAGGCCGTCGAGGACTTCAACGCCGGTCGTTTCTGATCGCTGCTTGAGTCCGCGGTACCTCAAACGCCCGCGCCATTCCGGTGCGGGCGTTTGCGCACCAGGGCGCGGGTCCGGACAATTCGCGGTTTGACGCCAAAGCCGGAGCCACCCGTGACCATCCTTCGCATGACCGACCTTGATCTCGCTGGCAAGCGCGTGCTGATCCGCGAGGATCTCAACGTGCCGGTCGCTGACGGCGAAGTCACTTCCGAGCAGCGCATCCTCGCCGCATTGCCGACCCTGCGTCTGGCGCTGGAAAAGGGCGCGGCGGTAATGGTGATGTCGCATCTTGGCCGCCCGACCGAAGGCGAATGGTCGGCGGACGAGTCGCTGGCGCCGGTGGCGAAGCGCCTTTCGCAGCATCTGGGTCGAGACGTGCCGCTGATCCGCGACTGGGTCAACGGCGTCGACGTGAAGCCCGGTGACATCGTGCTGCTGGAAAACTGCCGCATGAACGTCGGTGAGAAAAAGGACGATCCGGCGTTGGCGCAGCAATACGCCGACCTCTGCGACGTGTTCGTGATGGATGCCTTTGGCACCGCGCACCGCGCGCAGGCCTCGACCCACGGCGTGGTGCAGAAGGCCAAGGTCGCCTGTGGCGGCCCGCTGCTGATGGCCGAACTGGATGCACTGGATCGCGCGTTGAAGAATCCGGCGCGGCCGCTGCTGGCCATCGTCGGCGGCAGCAAGGTCAGCACCAAGCTGGAGCTGCTCGGCAGCCTGCTAAGCAAGGTCGACCAGTTGATCGTCGGTGGCGGCATTGCCAACACCTTCATCGCCGCGCTCGGCCATCCGGTGGGCAAGTCGCTGGTGGAAATGGACCTGCTCGATACCGCGAAGCAGATCATGGCCGACGCGAAGGCGCGTGGCGCCGAGGTGCCGGTGCCGGAGGACGTGGTGGTCGCGACCGCCTTTGCTGCCGACGCCGAAGCGATCATTCGCGATGTCGCCGACGTCCGCGAAGACGAGATGATCCTCGACATCGGCCCGAAGACCGCCGCCCGCTATGCCGAGCTGATCGGCAAGGCAGGCAGCGTGATCTGGAACGGTCCGGTTGGCGTGTTCGAGTTCGACGCCTTTGGCAACGGCACCCATACCCTGGCCGAAGCCATCGCCACGTCCGGCGCGTTCTCGATTGCCGGCGGCGGCGACACGCTGGCCGCCGTGGACAAGTACGGCATTGCCAGGGACGTCAGCTATATCTCCACCGGCGGTGGCGCGTTCCTCGAGTTCTGCGAAGGCAAGGTGTTGCCGGCGGTGGCGGCGCTGGAAGCACGCGGTGGTTGAAACCCCGCTCTCGGTGGACGTGCCAGCCTCGGCAATGCGCATCCTGCTGGGCGCCGTGTTGCTCGGCTTCTGCTTTACCCTGATGGCGATGTTGTTCCCATGGGTGACGCATGTCCGTGAGCACCCGGAGCGTATTCCGCTCCTGATCTGGCTGGTACGCCTGGCGGGTTTCGGCGCCTATGCCGTCGCCGGTGGCTGGGTCGGCTACCGCTTGCGGCGGCTTCGGCCCGAAGTGCCGATGTCCGTCGTGTTGCGTCTGGCGTTGATCGCCGCCCTGGTACTGGCCTTGCTTGCCTGGGTGCTGGCGCTCCTGCAGTGGGCGCTGGTTGCCGGACAGTCGCTGATGGCACTGGGTTTCGGCTACTGGCTGATGCGCATGCTGTGGACGCTGCTCGGGCTTGCCCTGGCGCTTGGCTCGGCGGCGCTCATGGCGCGGGTCGCGAAAATGCACGGAGTGGTCGAATGAAGCCGACATTGTTCTTCGACCTGGACGGCACGCTGATCGACTCCGAAATCGGCATCACCCGTTGCGTCGCGCATGCGCTGGAAGCGCTCGGCGAACCGGTACCGGATGCCGCGGCATTGCGTCGCTGGATCGGTCCGCCGCTGCGGGCCAGTTTCATGCCGCTGCTGCGCGACGCCCAGCGGGTCGAGCAGGCCGTTGCGCATTATCGCGAGCGTTTCGAGGACATCGGTTGGCAGGAACATCGTGTCTATGACGGCATCGCCGAACTGATTGATCAGCTGGCGGCGCGCGGGCACCGACTGGCGGTAGTGACGGCCAAGAACGAACCGCATGCCGAGCGCATCGTCAGCCACCTGCCGTTCGGCCACCACTTCGAGAGCATCGTGGGCGCCAGCTTGGACGCTTCGCGCGGCGAGAAAACCGAGCTGATTGCCGAGGCCATGCGGCGGTTGTCACTGAGCCCCGGCGAATGCGTGATGATCGGTGATCGTCACATGGACATCGATGGCGCCCGCGCCCACGGCATGCGTGGTCTTGGCGTGCTCTGGGGTTTCGGTGGCGAAGCCGAGCTGCGCGATGCCGGCGCCCATGCGCTGCTCCGTCATCCCCAGGAACTGGAGAGCGTGCTAGCGTAGCGGCCGAAAACATCGACCACAGATATCGCATGCACAAACCGCCCTCCGACGCGCTGCGTCGCACCAAGATCCTGGCCACGCTGGGTCCTGCCACCGACGCTCCCGGCGTACTCGACGAGCTGATCCGCGCCGGGGTCAACCTGGTCCGCCTCAACTTCTCCCACGGTAGCGCCGAGTCGCAGAAGGCTCGCGTCGACGCCATTCGCGCCGCGGCCGAATCCGCCGGCTGCGAGATCGGCATCCTGGCAGACATGCAGGGGCCAAAGATCCGCATCGAGCGCTTCGCCGATGGTCGGGTCAGCCTGAAGGCCGGTGACCGCTTCGACCTGCTCTGTCGCGAGGATGCTGGCGCCGGTGACGCCAACTGGGTGGCGGTGAGCTATCTCGGGTTGGTCGATGATGTCTCCGCTGGCGATACCCTGCTGCTGGACGACGGCCTGATGGCACTGAGTGTTGATTCCGTGGAGGGCGAACGCATTCGCACCACCGTGCTGACCGATGGCCAGCTGTCGGATCGCAAAGGACTCAACCGTCTGGGTGGTGGCCTTTCACTTGGCGCGCTCACCGACAAGGATCGCGCCGACATCCGCACCGCGGCCGAACTCGCCGTGGACTTCATCGCCATTTCCTTCTGCCGTACCGCTGCCGACATCGACGAAGCGCGGCAGCTTGCCCGCGAAGCCGGTTCCGATGCGGCCATGGTGGCGAAGATCGAACGTGCCGAGGCGATCAGCAACCTCGACGAGATCATCGAGGCCAGCGACGTGGTAATGGTGGCGCGTGGCGATCTCGGCGTGGAAATCGGTGATGCCGAACTGCCCGGCCTGCAGAAGAAAATCATCCGCGAGACGCTGGCGCGCAACCGGCTGGTGATCACCGCCACGCAGATGCTGCAGTCGATGGTGGATAGTCCGATTCCCACCCGTGCCGAGGTGCTTGACGTCGCCAACGCCGTCATCGATGGCACCGACGTGGTCATGCTGTCGCAGGAAACCGCGGCCGGCAGTTACCCGGTGCGCGCGGTCGAGGCCATGGTGCGTATCTGTCTCGGTGCCGAGCGCCAGTTCGATACCGACACCGACTTCGAGGCCGCGCCTCGTGGCCTGCAGCATCCCGACCAGGCCATCGCCATGGCTTCGATGTTCCTGGCCGAGCATATCCGCGTGCGTGCGATTCTCGCCCTCACCGAATCCGGCGGCACGGCACGCTTCCTGTCGCGACATCGCAGCGAGGTGCCGATCTATGGGCTGTCGCGTCACGCGCCGGCGCGACGCCGCATGGCGATGATGCGGGACGTCTACCCGATCGATTTCGACAGCCAGGGCGAGCCGCCGCGAAAGGCCGCGCGTGCCGCCATCCGCCAGCTGTTCGAGTTGGGGTCGCTACACGTCGGAGACCGCGTGCTCATCACCAGTGGCGACCACATGGAGCAGCGCGGTAGCACCAACACCATGCGCCTGCTGGTCGTCGGCCCCGAGGGTCGTGCCGAGGGCCTGGGCGAGCTGTAGGGATCTGTGGCCACGCGTCGTCGGTGTGAGACGGGTCACATTCAGTTTTGGTTGGTTAGCGTGCAGTCAGGAGACTGGGCAGCATGGTGATGGCCGGTTCCGTTCAATGGGGAGATGACGATGAAGAAGATTCTGGTTTTGGCCCTCATGGTCGCGTCCGCCGCGACCGTTGCTGGTGAACGCGAGCGCTTCGCGGCAGAGGGAACGATCGGCGACAAGTGGGCGGCAGCCGAAGGTGCACGCTTCGACGCAGCTGGCTACCCGGAGCACTATCTGTCGACGGCGGCGGATGTCTGCCTTGCGATTGCCTATCGCATCGACACCGATGGATCGACATCCGATTTCATGGTGCTGGATCAGTGGAACAGCGTGTCCGATACCAAGGAACCGGTGGTTGGGTTCTGGGAGTCATTTGCCTCTGCCGGAGCTGGCGCGCTGTCCAAGTGGCGCTTCCAGGCCAAGCCCGAGGTCTTTGATCCGGTGCCGACAGTGACGGTGGCGACGTTGACCTTCGCGGCACACCAGGACGTCGACATCCATGAATTGCGCGCGCATTGCCGTGTTGAAAATCTTCAGGCCAGCGTCGAGCGTGCCCGCGAAGCGGCAACCTCGGGCATGGCGCGACGCGAGGACGGCATCCTTCGTCAAGGTCAGGAAAACCGCTATCGCCGGGAGCAGCGCGACACGGCCAACGCCATCAACCGGGCGCTTAACGGCGGCTGATCGCCGGGTTTGTACGGTCCCCGTGAAGTCGCGGCGAGCATGGGGAAATGGAAGTGTCAACTCGTTACGGAGGAAGGAACATGAAGCGATTCCATTCACAGAAACGCATCTTGCCGGCCTTGGTGCTTCTCGCGGTCGCAGGCACGGTGTGCGCCGAAGACCGGATCGTCCCCGAAGGGGAGTTGGGCCAGTACTGGACGGTGGCCGATGGACATGGACTGTCGGTGGCTGGCTACCCCGCAAGCAAGGTCCGCGAGGCAGCGAATGCCTGCGTGGCGATGGCGTATCGGGTCGAAGCTGATGGGACGACGTCGCTGCCGGTAGTGCTCAATGCCTGGGACAGCAAGAGCGGCGAGAAAGCGAAGCTTGATGACGCCTGGGACGCGTTTGCCCAGTCCGCCGCGACGGCCGTTGCTGCTTGGCGCTTCAAGTCGGTTGCTGGCATTGAGCCTTTGCCGACTGTCACCGTGTCCACCTTCGGGTTCATGGCGGATGGAACCGCAAGCAAAGCGGCTGTCCGCAACCATTGTCGGGTGAACGCTGAAGCCTTGGCCAAGGCTGACCGACAGATGTCGCACAGCGTGGCTATGCGTCGAAACGCATTCGCGAACTGGCCTCCCAACACGATGGCCAGTCAGCGTATTCATGCTGATAATGTCTCCCGCAGCTTGCAACCACCCAGCGTGCGAACCGGTCGCTAGGTTCCAGGACACACTGTCACCTCGAGTCGCCCGGTTCATTACCGGGCGATTCCATTTTTACGTCCGACAACGATAGGGTTGGGGGAAGGCCAATCGCTTTTTTGAATGCAGGAGAATGCCATGCAGGAACTGATCAACCGGATTGACTGGGCCATCGTCGAGACGACGGCCTGGGAGTGGGGAGGGCGCATCCTTGCGGCATTGGCGATCTTCCTGATTGGTCGTTGGGTTGCGCGGCGCATCTCGAAGATCATGCAGCGGGCGATGCAGCGCGCCGGTAGTGACCCGACGGTCATCGACTTCATGGGCAAGGTTGGCTTCGGCGTGCTGCTGGTGTTGGTCTGCGTGGCTGCGCTGGATCGGCTTGGCGTGCCTTCGGCTTCGCTGGTGGCGGCGGTGGGCGCGGCAGGTCTGGCGGTCGGTCTTGCCATGCAGGGCTCGTTGGCCAATCTGGCGTCGGGCGTACTGATCATCCTGTTCAAGCCGTTCCGCAACGGAGACTTCGTTGAGGTGGGTGGCATGGGTGGCACGGTCCGCGAGGTCGGCATGCTGCTGACCCGGCTGACCACCGGCGACAATCGCGAGGTGTCGATGCCGAACGCGCAGGTATTGGGTAACCCGATCATCAACTACAGCGCCAAGCCGACCCGGCGCATCGACCTGCTGATTGGCATCGGCTATGCGGCAGACGCGGCACAGGCGATGGACATCATCCGTGGCGTGCTGGCCCACGAGGAGCGTGTGTTGAATGACCCGGAGCCGGTACTGATGGTGGAAAGCCTCAACGAATCCAGCGTGGACCTGATGGTCCGTCCCTGGGTGAACACCAGCGATTACTGGCCGGTTCGTGGCGCGCTGCTGCGCGACATCAAGTCGGCGCTGGACGAGGCTGGTATCGAAATTCCGTTCCCGCAGCGGACGGTGCACGTGATGGCCTCCGGCAGCATGGCCGAGGCCGCCGCCGGCGCCGCGGCCGACTGAGTCCGGGTTAGGCGCCCCGGCGGGCTGCGCGGCCTGTCGGGGACCGCTATAATTCGCGGCCTTCCACGGTTCGGCACGACACAGGACAAAGACCATGAGCATCGACCAGCTCGAAGAAATCGCACGCGCGATGGTGGCGCCCGGCAAGGGCATCATCGCCATCGACGAATCCACCGCCACCATCGCCAAGCGTCTGGCGTCGGTGAACGTCGAGAACAGCGAGGAGCATCGCCGCGCCTATCGCGAAATGCTGCTGACCACGCCGAACCTCGGCCAGCACATCTCCGGCGCCATTCTCTATGACGAAACGCTTCGCCAGAGCACCAGGGACGGCGTGCCGTTCACCAAGGTGATGCTGGATGCCGGCATCATTCCGGGCATCAAGGTCGACATGGGCGCCAAGCCGCTGGCCGGCTTTCCCGGCGAGGTCGTGACCGAAGGTCTCGATGGCCTGCGTGATCGTCTGGCCGAGTACGCGAAGCTGGGCGCGCGTTTCGCCAAGTGGCGTGCGGTGATCCGTATCGCCGAGGACGCGCCGAGCGGCACCTGCATCGAGGCCAACTGCCACGCGCTGGCACGCTATGCCGCGCTGTGCCAGGAAGCCGGCATCGTGCCGATGGTCGAGCCCGAAGTGCTGATGGATGGCGACCACGACATCGACGTCTGCTACGACGTCACCGAAGCCACGCTGCGTTCGCTGTTCGGTGCGCTGTACGAGCACAACATCCTGATCGAGGGCACCATCCTCAAGGCCAGCATGGTGGTGTCCGGCGCCGACTGCGAAGAGCAGGCCAGCGTCGACGAGGTTGCCGAAGCCACCATCCGCTGCCTGAAGGCGACGGTGCCGGCCAACCTGCCTGGCATCGTGTTCCTGTCGGGCGGGCAGAGCGACGAGCGCGCCACCGCGCACCTCGACGCCATGAACCGCAAGGGCAGCCTGCCGTGGCCGCTGAGCTTCAGCTACGGTCGCGCCATGCAGTCCGCCGCGCTCAAGCTGTGGGGGGCGGATATGGTCGGCAACTACGACAAGGCGCAGGAAACCGTGTTCCATCGCGCCCGCGACAATGGCCTCGCTGCGCTGGGGCAGTGGTCAAGCAACTGATCAGAGCTCAACCGCTGATCTGGAAAGCCCCGGCTCCGGCCGGGGTTTTTCTTTTCTATCATCAGGTTACGGACTAATAAGGCCCGCAGAAACAAAACTGAACCGTGCGGTATTGTAAAATACCTGCCTAGTCTATATTATTCACGGCAGTTAATAACGGGCCGCTGCCGTGGGTGTTGTATCCCCGAACCTGTTTTATCTGATGAGTGATGTGACCCGCCTTGCGCGACGGGCCTTCGATCGCCGTGCCGCCGGCCTCGGGTTGACCCGAGCGCAGTGGCGCACGCTCAAGCTGATCCAGCGCAATGAAGGCGTCTCGCAGTCGGCGATCGCCGAGGAGCTGGAGATGGAGGCGATTGCCGTCGGCCGGGTGATTGACCGGTTGCAGCAGGCGGGCTTCGTCGAACGCCGTCACGACCCGAATGACCGTCGGCGCTGGTGCCTGCACCTCACCGAACGCGCGCACGAAGTCACCGATGCCATGCAGATGATCGCGGACGAACTTCGCGCCGTCGCATTCGACGGCGTGGCTGATGACGACCTCGCGGCAATGACGCGGGTACTGGAAAGCATGAAGGACAAGCTGCTGGCTATCCCAGCGGAAAAGGAGAACGTGGCATGAGCAAGCAACAGGAAATCGTCGTCGAGGCCAAGCGCGGTCGGCGCTCGCAGCGGATCCTGTGGATCGCCGGGCCGCTGCTGGTGCTGTCGATCGCGGCATATGTCTACCTGTTCTCGGGGCGCTACGCGGAAACCGATAACGCCTACGTGAAGGCTGACGTCACCGCCGTGGCGACGCAGATCGACGGGCGCGTGGTGGAAGTGGCCGTGCACCAGAACCAGCGGGTGAGCGAAGGCGACCTGCTGTTCCGGCTCGATCCCGAACCGCTGCGCATTGCCGTGGCCGAGGCACAGGCCGGACTCGCCAGCACGGTGGATGCGATCACGGCCGCCCGTGACGAATTCCATCAGGCCGAGGCTGCGCTGCGCTCGGCGGACACCACGCTGGACTATGCCGGTCGCGAACTGAAGCGGCAGCACGAGCTGCGCGGTCGTGGCCTGGTGGCGCAGCAGGCCGAGGACAACGCCGAACAGGCCTGGTCGGAAGCACGCGCAAGGCGCGACAGCGCCCGCGCGGCACAGGCCCGGGCGCGCAGCCTGCTCGGTGGCGACGTCGCTGCCGAAACCGGCAGTCTGCCGAGCTACCGTGCCGCCGCTGCCAAGCTGGCGCAGGCTGAGCTGGACCTGGCGCATGCCGAGCTGCGCGCGCCGAGCGACGGCATCGTCGGTTCTGTCGCGGTGAAGGTGGGCGAATACATCCATGCGGGTGAGGCCGCGCTACCGCTCGTGGCCAGCGACCACCCCTGGGTCGAAGCCAACCTCAAGGAAACCGAGCTGGCCAACGTGGCCGTCGGTCAGTCGGCTGAAGTTCGCATCGACGCCTATCCGGGGCGCGTGTTCCAGGCCACCGTGGCGTCGATCAGCCCGGCATCCGGGGCGGAGTTCTCGGTTCTGCCGGCGCAGAACGCCACGGGTAACTGGGTGAAGGTCGTGCAGCGCGTGCCGGTGCGCCTTCGGTTGTTGTCGAGCGCAGAGGATGCGCCGGTGCTGCGTGCCGGGATGAGTGCGGTGATCCGCATCGACACTGGGGCGCGCAACAGCGTGTTCGGTCGCTGGTTCGGTGGCGACGACGGCGGCGTTCGCCAGACCGCGGCCAGTCGCTGAGTAGGCGCGCGTGAGTCACGCCGCCACATTGCCGGTGGAGGAATCACCGAGCGTCAACCGTACGCTGCTGGTCATCTCGATCATGCTGGCGACGCTGATGCAGGTGATCGACACCACGATCGCCAACGTCGCCCTGCCGCAGATGCAGGGCTCGCTGTCGGCGACGCGCGACCAGGTTTCATGGGTGCTGACCTCCTACATCGTTGCCGCCGCGATCGCTACGCCTGCGACCGGCTGGCTGGCATCGGTGATGGGGCGCAAGCGCCTGCTGGTTGTCGCCATCACCGGCTTCGTCGCGGCGTCGGCGCTGTGCGGCATGGCCACCAGCATTGGCGCCATGGTGGCCTTCCGTGTGCTGCAGGGACTGTTCGGCGCGGCACTGGTGCCAATCTCGCAGTCCTCGCTGCTGGATGCATTCCCGACCGAGAAGCACGGCGCGGCGATGGCGCTGTGGGGCGTCGGCATCATGATCGGGCCGATCCTCGGCCCGCCACTGGGCGGCTGGCTGACCGAGAGCTATTCCTGGCACTGGGTATTCCTGATCAACGTGCCGATCGGCGTGCTCGCATTGCTCGGCGTGATGGCCAGCGTGCCGGCTGACGAGACGCGGAAGAGCCGCATCGATGGTCGCGGCTTCCTGCTGCTGGCGCTGGGCATCGGCGCACTGCAGCTGATGCTGGATCGCTGGGAGCAGGAGGATGGCCTGCACTCGCTGGAGATCCAGTTGGAGCTGGCCTTGGCGTTCCTAGGCTTCTACCTCTACTGGGTCCATTGGCGCGGAATGCGCTTGGGCCTCGACGACCGTCGCGAGCGACCGTTCGTGAATCTTTCGCTGCTGGCGGACAGGAACTTCGCCGTCGGCACCCTGTTCATCTTCATCATTGGCATCGTGCTGTTCGCCACCCTGGCGTTGCTGCCGCCGTACCTGGCGCAGTTGATGAGCTACCCGACGGTGACCATTGGCCTGCTGCTGGCACCGCGCGGCGTGGGGACGATGATTTCGATGATGCTGGTGGGCCGGCTGCTGGCGCGTCGCGTCGATCCACGATTGCCGATCTTCGTTGGCTTGATCCTGATGGTCTGGTCACTGTGGCTGATGACGCAGTTCAGCGCCGACATGCCGGCCGGGCCGATCGTTTGGGCTGGCATCATCCAGGGACTGGGTCTTGGGCTGGTGTTCGTGCCGGTGTCGACGATCGCCTACGCCACGCTGCCGGGCAAGGACCGCACCGAAGCAGCGGGTATTTTCAGTCTGATGCGTAACCTCGGGTCGTCGATTGGCATCTCGCTGGTGTTCACCGTGCTGAGCCGGGGCACGCAGGCCAATCATGCCAGTCTGGCCGCTGGCGTCACGCCTTTCGGCCCGCCGCTGCCGCCGGCCTGGAGTGGTGCGGATGGACTGATGGCGCTGAACGCCGAGCTGACCCGCCAGGCGGCCGCTGTCGCCTATGTCAGCGATTTCTGGCTGATGCTGGTCCTTACCACCTTGGCCCTGCCGCTGCTGCTGTTGCTACGCCCGGTGAAGGCAAACCCTGCTCGCGCCTGAATCGCCCGGCTTGTCGCCAGGGCTCCGCACCGCTACTGTCGGCGACCCGTTCCCCACCATGCCCAACATGCGCTCGCAATCCGTTCATCGACACGCTGGCCGCGGTTCGCCGCTGGCCCTGCTGATCCTTCTGGCTGGCTGCGGTGCCGCGCCACAGTCCGAGGCCTCACGGCCCGAGTCGATCCCGGCCCAGGCCGCGATGGCGGTCGCCGCGGATGAGAAAGCTGCCGCGATGGCGCCCGAAGCGGATGCCGACAGCGAGGTTGCCGCTGTCGTCCAACCCGTGCATGTCCATGATCCGGCTTTCGCCAAGGGCGCACGCCACTATTCGGTCGACTATCGCGTGCGATTCCTGCCCTCGGAAGGCATGGCAGCGGTCAACATCGACCTCAAGGCCGGTACCGGCCACCTCAGTCGTCTCGATTTCCACATGCCTGCTTCGCGCTATCAGGCCATCGAGGGTGACGGCGACATCGAGCGCGAAGGTGATCGTGTCATCTGGAAACCGCCGCACAAGGGTGGCGAGCTTCGCTACCGCTATCACATCGACCACCAGCGTAGCGGCGGCGGCTATGACGCGCGCATCACCGATGAATGGGCACTGCTGCGGGGCGACGACCTGGTGCCGCCAGCGCGCACACGCGGAACGCACGACAGCTACGCGCACGCCACCCTGCATTTCGACGAGCTGCCGGCCGGCTGGTCGGCGGAGACGCCATGGAAGCCGGCGCATGGTGGTGGTGACGCCGTGGTCAACCCGGAAACACGCTTTGATCGTCCGGTCGGCTGGATACTGGCGGGCAAGCTGGGCGTGCGCCGCGAAACGGTGGAGGAGATGTCGGTCAGCGTTGCCGCACCCACCGACAACGCCGCGCGTCGCCTGGACGTGCTGGGTGCTATCAACGCACTGGGCACAGAGATGCAGCGCACCTTCGGCCGACTGCCGCCCAAGCTGCTCATCGTGCTGGCGCCCGATCCAATGTGGCGGGGCGGGCTGTCCGCACCGCGTTCGCTGTACCTGCATCAGGATCGACCGCTGATCAGCGAGAACGGCAGCAGCACGCTGGTTCACGAGCTGGTGCATGTGATCAGCGGCATCCGTGGCGTCAAGGGCGAAGACTGGATCGCCGAAGGCATCGCCGAGTTCTACAGCATCGAGCTGATGAGCCGCATCGGGCTGCTCAGCGAGGATCGTCGCGAGCGTGCGCTGGAATGGATGCGCAACCACGGCCGCAACGTGAAGACGCTGGTGGCCGACAGTTCCAGCGGCAAGCGCACCGCGCGCGCGGTGGCCCTGCTGGCCGATCTGGACGCGGAAATCCGTCAGGGCACCGATGACGAAGCAAGCCTCGACGACGTGGCCCGCAAGCTCACCGACGCCGGCCACAAGGCGTCGCTGTCCGACCTCCGCGAACTCAGCGCCGGCCTCCTCGGCCACCCATCCCGCGTACTGCAGGAATCCGTGGTCGAGTAACCGGGGATGAGGCGCTGGCTCTCACGTGCACCCGCGATCGCGGGCCTTCTGTTCCTATGGCTGCTGGCGGCATGCATCGTTTGGCTGCTCGGCGGCAATCCGGGCTATTTCAGTCACGATGAGCTGCAGTGGGCGGTGTATGCCGAACAGCCAACGCCGCCGATTGCTGCCGACTGGTTCGCCATCGGCCAGTTCCAGTATCGGCCGCTGACCTTCCATCTGTGGATGCTGCTGTCGCGGCTACTGTTCGATACACCGCGGCTTTTCCACGTGGCCTGGCTGCTGTGGGGTGCCGGCAATGCCGTCCTGTTGCACCACGTGCTGCGTCGATTTTCGCTGCCCACGATGATCGCGGCGACGGCATCGCTGCTGTTCTGGGTCAATCCCTATGCCGTGTACGTTCACGCCTGGGTTGGCACCCTCGGAGATCTGCTCTGGGTCACGGCCGCACTGCTGATTGCGTTGATTGTGCAGCGAATCAGCAAGGAAGACGGCCTGCCAGGACCGCAGCTCGCAGTGATCGCCCTGTTGACCCTGGCCGCTTTGCTGGCCAAGGAAGCGGCGCTGTCGATTCCCTCACTGCTGTTCGTGGCCTGGCTGTTCTCGGGCCAGCGCCGTTGGCGTGATGCATTCCTCGCCGCGGCGGCGGTGGGTGGCGCGTACCTGCTGCTGCGTTTCGGCGTGTTGACCGACAGCGCGCGTGAAGGCAGCGGCTATGGCATCGACCTGGCGGGTGTCCCGCTGCGGTTTGTCGACTACCAGAGTTTCCCGTTCTTCCCCTGGGCGGAAGAGATCAACGTCATGTCGGTGTTCAGCTACGAACGGCAGCGAAACATGGCGATTCTCGCGCTGCTGATCTGGCTCGTCGCGCTGAGCGGCCCGCGTAGCTGGGCGGCGTGGCTGCTGCTCTCTTTCGCGGCGTTGGGCCCGGCGCTGCTGATCGGGTCGATCAGCAACCAGTATGGTTATGGGTTCAGTGCTGCCCTGATCGGTCTCGGCGCGTGGTGCTGGCAGGGTGCTGGCATCCTGCGGCGCATTGTCATGGTCTTCGGCGCGACGATCTTCTGTTGGCACGCCATCGGCGTGGCGCGCCAGATGCGCGAGGTGGGCGACTTGCAGGCGGTGTATTCGTCATCGCTGGCGGCGACTGTGGATGCCGCACGAGCAACCGGCAGGAAACCGCTGGGCCTGCGTGCCGATTGCGACAACCAGCGCTGGGTCTATCAGCGCCTCTCGAACGGCATTCCCAGTTACGACGGCGTGGCTATCGGCTCGCGTGTCCGCGTGCTGGCGCCAGAAGACGCCGGCAGCGGGATGATCGAAACGCGTATCGACTGCGAGGGTCGGGTCTACTTGCCGGACTGAGCCTCGCCGGCCACGTCCATTCGCCCGAAGTCGCTGCTGCCATCGGCGGCCAGCCAGGCGAAGATCGCGTAGGCGGCGACCTGCTGGTCGAGAGCGGCCGGATCGATCTTGTCGAGCGTGTCGTTGGCGGTGTGGTGGTAGTCGAAGTAGCGGGTACCGTCCTGGTTGAGTGCCACGAAGGGCATGCCCTTGCCGGTGAGGCCACTGATATCGGCGCCCGGGTGGCCTTCGCCCGCATCGTAGGGAATGCCCAGCGGTGCCATCAGGTCGGCCATGGCTTTCAGCGTGGCATCGGGATTCGCGCCCATGCTGCTCTGCAGCTGGTAGATGCGGTCGGCGCCAAAGTCGCTTTCAGCACCGATGATGGCCTTGTCGGCATCGCCGGCTTCGGCGAAGGCGCGTCCGCCGAACACGCCCTGTTCCTCGTTGGCGAAGGCAACCACGCGGATGCTGCGCCGTGGCCGCTCGGGCAGGGCGGCGATCAGTGCGCCGGCTGCCATGGTGATACCGACGCCGGAGGCGTCATCGATAGCGCCCGTGCCGAGATCCCAGGAATCCAGGTGCCCACCGATGACGACGAATTCGTCCGGCTTTTCGCTGCCGGTGATTTCACCGATCACGTTGGCGGATTCGAATTCGCCGTCGAAGCCGACGTCGAGATTGAGGCGTACGCTCACCGGGCCTTTGGCCAGCAGCCTTGCCAGCTGGTCGGCGTCCGGGACCGACAGCGCGGCGGCTGGTACGGTTGGTGTTTCCGGCTTCTGCCACATCGCTCCGGTATGCGGCAGGCGGTTGTTGTCGGTGCCGACCGAGCGGATCAGCAGGGCCGCGGCGCCTTTCATGGCCGCGACCGCCGGTCCGGTGCTGCGGCCGGGCACGGTTTCGCCGTAGCCGTGGCCGTCCTGGCTTCGCACCATGCCCTTGTCGATGAAGGCAATCTTGCCCTTCACGACGGCGGGATCCGCGGCCTTGAGTGCTTCGATGTCGTCGAAGCGCATCACTTCCGCGTCGATATCGCCGTTGGTGCCGCTGCTGCGGCCCAGGGCGGTGATCGACAGCGGCATGGCGTACGGGCTGAGCAGGCTGGCGGATTCGTGGCGACGCATCCAGCGCGCGTAGCTGACCGGCTGCAGCTCGACGCGATCGAAGCCCAGTGCCTCGAACTTCGCCTTGGCCCACTGCACGGCGCGACGATCGCCCTCGCTGCCCGCCATGCGCTGGCCGACATCGGTGGTCAGCGAGGCGGTGAGCTCATAGGCCTGGTTGCCGGCCATGGCCTGCTCGCGCAGCTTTTCGGCGGCGGCCAGCGACTTCGTGGACGGCGCGTTTTCATCCGCAAAGGCGGGAGCGCAAAGGCCGAGGGTCACGGCGAGGGTGAGGGTGATGCGTCGCATGTCCTGCTCCAGCAAAGGCGGGGTGGGGTCAAACAAGCGCGCCGCCGACAGGGCCGTCGGCGGCGCGTGGATGGGTTGGGCGGTCAGCTTTTCCTGAGGCTGTTGCGGATCTCGGTCAACAGCTTGACCTCGTCGCTGGGCTCGGGTGGCGCAGCTGGCGCTTCCTCTTCCTTCTTCTTCAGCCTGTTCATGGCGCGGATGACCATGAAGATGGCGAAGGCAATGATGATGAAGTCGAAGATGGTCTGGATGAAGCTGCCGTAGTTGAGCATCACCGCCGGCGTGGTTTCGGTGCCGTCGGCCGCGACCACGGCCTGCTTGAGCGTGATGGCCAGGTTGGTGAAGTCGACGCCACCGACCAGCATGCCGACCAGCGGCATGATCACGTCGCCGACGAATGACGAGACGATCTTGCCGAAGGCGCCACCAATGACGATACCGACCGCCATGTCGACGACGTTGCCGCGCATGGCAAATTGCTTGAACTCACTCATCATGCCCATCGATCCAGTCTCCCTTTTCCGGTTGGCGGCAAATCAGATGCCGCACCGGAATGTACACCAGATGTGGATGGCAGGCCGTGCTCAGTCGCGCAGGATGTGGCCCCGCAGTCGCGGTAGCCCCTCGATCCCCGCCTCCCAGTCATCGCCCGGAACCAGCGGTCCAACGCCGGCTGGCGTGCCCATGAACAGCAGGTCGCCGGCGCGCAGCTCAAACAGACGAGACAGTGCGGAGACGGCGGCTGCGGCGTCGTGGATCATCTGGTCGAGCTTGCCCGACTGGCGACGCTCGCCGTTCACATCCATCCAGATCGATTGATCGGATGGACGCCAGTCCTCGAAGGCGGTCAACGCACTGATGGGCGCGGATCGGTCGAAGCCCTTTGCGACATCCCAGGGCAGTCGGCCGGCCTTGGCTTCGGCCTGACGGTCACGGCGGGTCAGGTCGACACCCACGGCATGGCCAAACACCATGTTTGTCGCCGTCTTGCGATCAACCGGGCCACGGCTGCCGGCGCACAAGGCGACGACCAGTTCCACTTCGTGATGCAGGTCTTCGGTGGCCAGCGGATAGGCCATGTCGCCTCCACCAATTACCAGCGAATCGGCGGGCTTGCTGAAAAATACCGGGACCTCGAGCGGCGTCTCGGCGCCCATCTCGCGGGCGTGATCGGCGAAATTGCGGCCCACGCAGTAGACGCGGTGCACCGGGAAACGGCGATTACTCCCCAGAACCGGCAGGCTGGGCGGCAGGGCCGGCGGAAACAGGAAATTGGACACGCGTTGCGGACTCAGCGGTTGGGTCGGCGATTATGGTCGATCACGGTGAATTCGCCATCGATGATGTCGTCATCCCGCACTCGCGAGCTTTCAGCGCTGCCTTGGCGAGGGCCGTGGACGTCCGGCTGCGGAATGCCGTCGCGGAAGCGCCAGCGCAGCCACAGCACGCGGGCGGCCACCACCAGCGCCACGCCGGCGGCAATGAATAGCCCGACCACCGAGAACAGCGCCAGCAGCGTGAGGCCGGCAAGGCCCAGCAGCAGGCGCAGGACCGGGTGACGCGGCGGTGAAAAGCGGGCGAACTGGATATACATCGTCGAGACCACTGTCGAAGTCGAGTCAGGGGAGGGCATTGCCGCATGGCAGAATGCGCCTTCATCCAGTATCGGGACGCTAGGGAGCCATCACAAGTGACAGACGACCTGCCTTCCGCGGCCGTTCAGCCCGCATCGGTCCCGCTCTGCACCGTGGATGCCGTGCCGGAAGGTGGTGCGCTGGCGGCCACGGCCATGATCGATGGCGAGGAAGAGTCGCTGATCCTGCTGCGTCGCGATGGAGCGATCGGGGCGTTCCTGAATGTCTGTCCGCATGCCGGCCGCCGCCTCGACTGGGCGCCGGGCGAGTTCCTGTTTTCCTCGGGCAAGCTGGTCTGCGCCGCCCACGGCGCCACCTTCTCCGTACCCGATGGTCTCTGCGTCGCCGGTCCCTGCCGTGGCGAATCGCTGCGTGAGGTGTCCGTCGAGATCCGTGACGGTGCTGTGTTCTTGGCCTAGCAGGCCGCGAAGCTGTAGCCCATCGCCAGTGCGCCGCTCATGAACAGCAGCAGTGCGGCCGATAGCGCGAACCAACTGCGCTCACGCATGGGACTGCCGAGCCAGTCGGCTATGGCGATCATCAGCGGAAAGCAGCCCAGTGCGTAACGCGCCATGGACGTGAGGTTGTCGGTCATGGCCGGTAGCAGGACACCGGCAGCGATCAACAGGGCCAGGCCGTACTCGCGGCGATACACGAAATGCCGGATTGCCAGCAGCCCCAATAGCAGCGCCGCGAAGTTGATATAGCGGACGTTCCAGTCAACGGCGATCTGGTCAGGATGCAGGGCGATGATGCCGATGGCGCGTATCGGTAGCCCAAGGAAACGCCCCCAGGCGCTCTGGATGTCGGCGAAAGCCAGCGGGTTGCCGCTGATCCACCACAGCCAGGCCATGAAGCCGGCTATTCCCAGCGGAATGAGCGCCAGCGGCCACGCCGACCGGAGTACCCGCCGATCACGTTGCCAGAGGTCCATGGCGATGGCTGGGAGAAGAAACGCACCGCTTACCCGCGTGGCGCTCGCGGCGATACCCAACGCAGCGCTTCCTCCCCAGCGGTTCTGGCGCGAAAGTGCCCAGGCGCCCGCACTGGTCAGCAGGAACAGTGCTTCACTCCAGGGCAGTGGCAGGAAGTAACTGGTCGGAAACAGGGCCAGAACGAACACCGCACGATCCGCCGTCACCAGATCGCGCCCACTGGATTGCGCGGCGACGTGCAGCGCAAGCATCGCCAGCAGGGCGATCAGGTTGCTCCAGAGCAGGGCGGCAATCGTGCTGTCCCCGATGATCGAACTGGCTGCCCGCCATAGCAATGGATGCAGGGGGAAGAAGGCCCAGTTCTCCTGGCGACTGTCATCGAACGGCCGCTGCGCGTAACCATCCTCGGCAATGCCGCGATACCAGCCTGCGTCACCCTGCACCACCAGCCGGTCCAGCGTCTCGGCAAGGCGTTCGCCGGATACCGTGATGATGCGGCGGTCACCGGGTAGCGGTGGCAGCGGTGCCTCAGCCGTGCCGGTGACCAGCAGCGTGGCCAGCAGGATCAGCGAACGGGAAAGCAGGAAGGAGGCCAGTGCACAGAACAACGCCCGACGCCAATCGATGCGCTTCCGCTGGCCCCTTGTTTCGTCTGCCGGCCGCTCTGCCATCAGAACATCAGATTGACGACCACCAGCACCACGCTGATGTAGAGCACGGTGATCGGAGCGCCAATCTTCAGCAGGTCAACGCCGCGATAGCCGGCCGGGCCGCTGACCATGGACAGCACCGGATTCGACACGCTGATGAAGTTGTTGGAGGCAGACAGCGCAACGATCAACGCGAATTCGGTGGGATTGCCGCCGACCGCCAACGCCACGTTGATGGCCATCGGAACCATCAGCACGGTGGCGCCGACGTTGGTGATGACCAGGGCGAAGCCGGTGGCCAGCAGCGCCAGTGCGGCCTGCCAGGCCCAGACCGGCTGGTCGCCGAGGCGCTCCAGCACCTGCTGCGCCACCCAGGCGGCGGCACCGGTGGTGTCCATGGCCCAGCCCAGCGGAATCAGGCAGGCCATGATGAACACGGTCTTCCAGTTGATCGCGGCGTAGGCCTCGTCCATGTTCAGCACACCGGTCAGCAGCATGCCGACCACGCCGGCCATCAGCGCCACCGGCACCGCGACTTCCGCGCTCAGGGCAAGGCCCAGCGCGATGCCAAACACCAGCAGCGCATGCCACAGCTTGTGTGGGCGTTGTTCTTCTTTCGGATAGTCGGTGACCACGACGAAATCGCGCTTCTCACCGGCCGTGCGCAGGTCGCGCCAGATCGAGTGGAACACCAGCATGTCGCCAGCCTTCAGCACGATGCTGCGGATGTCCTCGCGGAAGACCTGGTCACCGCGGTTGACCGCCACCGCGCTGATGCCGAACTTCTTGCGCAGCTGCAGTTCGCCGACACTCTGGCCGATGTAGCGCGAGTTGGGCGGGATGACGGCCTCGGAGATACCCGCGCGGCTCGGGTTGAACAGGTCGCCGAAGTTGCGCAGCCGCGACTGCATGCGCATCAGGTTGTTCTGCGCATAGTCGGACACATCCTCGCGCTTGCCCATCACGCCGAGGACGCTGCCGACCCAGATCATCTGGTCGCCAGGCGGGGCAAGGCGCGACTCATTGCCGCTCTTCAGTGCCAGGATCAGCGGCGCACCCTTCTGCGACTCGGCCTCGGAAATGGCCATGCCGACCAGCGGACTTTCCGCGGTGACGGTGAGCTCGAAGACCTCGCCGTCGATGCCATAGGTGCGGGCGAAGTAGCTCTCGGTACGCGCCGGCGCCACGCTTTTCTCGTCGCCCTGGGTCAGCCAGCGACGCCCCAGCAAGGCGAAATAGACGATGCCCATGGCCAGCAGCGACAGGCCGACCGGCGCTACCGAGAACATGTTGAAGGGCTGCAGTGTGGCCGCACCCGATGGCAGGTTCTGGTTGGCCGAGGCGAGCAGGTCGTTGAGCATGATCAGCGGTGAGGAGCCGACCATGGAGAGCGTGCCGCCCAGCACCACGCAGCAGGCGATCGGTAGCAGCATCCGGCCCAGCGCGATGCCGGTGCGCGTGGACAGGCGCGAGGCTACCGGCAGGAACAGGGCGGTGACCGAAGGATTCTGCATCACCGCCGACAGCATGCCGGCCACGGTGGCGGTGAACAGCACCAGCCGGCTCTCCATGCCCGAGGACACGCGCAGCAGCCAGGCGGCGAGGCGGTTGAGTACGCCGGTGCGGTCGAGTCCGGCGCCGAGGATCATCGTCGCCATCACGCTCATCACGGCGCTACCGGCGAAGCCGTCGAACAGGCGGTCGACGCTGACCAGGCCTGTGAGGCCGAGCGTGACGAGCACCAGCAGCGCGGTCACGTCGACGCGCAGCTTTTCCCACACGAACATGACCATGGTGAACCCCACCAGGCCGAGCACCAGCATCATCTCGGTGGATAGGGTCAGGCCTTGATCCATTGACGGCGCGCGGTCTCGGTGCGGGGATGCCGCCATCGTACCCGATGGCGTACTGGGCGGACGGTGAAATCAGGTGACGACGGCGTTCGTGCGGTCGTAGAGCAGGTCCCAGACGCCGTGGCCGAGCTTTTGGCCGCGGGTCTCGAAATGCGTCTGCGGGCGCCATGCCGGCCGCGGCACGTGACCACGCGGGCCGGCGCGATTGCTGAGTCCGGGCGTGGCGTCGAGTACGTCCCACATGTGTTCGGCATAGCCTTCCCAGTCGGTGGCGAGGTGCAGGCGGCCGTCCGTCGCCAGCTTGCGCACCAGCATCGCGGCGAACTCCGGTTGCACCAGGCGGCGCTTGTGATGGCGCTTCTTGTGCCACGGGTCGGGGAAGTAGATGCGGATTTCGTCGAGGCTGCCGTCGGCGATCTCGTTCTCCAGCACCTCGACAGCATCGTGACGGTACAGACGCACGTGGTCGCTGCCGTCTTCGGCCAGCCAATTCAGCAGCCGGCCGACGCCGGGCGCGTGCACTTCGATGCCAATGTAGTCGCGGGACGGATCCTGCTTCGCCGCGAAGCGCAGCGCCTCGCCGTTGCCAAAGCCGATTTCCACCACGCGTTTCGCTTTGCGGCCAAACACGGCGTCGAAGTCGCGGGTCTCCCCACTGTAGTCGAGACCGAATCGCGGCCAGCGCTCATCGAATGCGCGCTGCTGCGCCGGCGTGAAGCGGCCCTGGCGCAGCACGAAACTGCGGATCTGCCGCTGGCCTTCTACGACGGTGAACGGCTTCTTGTCGGTGGCGTCGTTGTCGCTCATCGCAGCGTTCAGCCGATGATTCCATCGACCGGCGAGGAGGCGCTGGCGTAGCGCTTGCGCGGGATACGCCCGGCCAGGAACGCCTCGCGGCCGGCAATCACCGCATGCTTCATCGCGCTGGCCATCAGCACGGGATTGCGGGCGCCGGCGATGGCCGTATTCATCAGCACGCCGTCGCAGCCCAGCTCCATCGCGATGGCCGCGTCCGAGGCCGTGCCGACGCCGGCGTCGACGATGATCGGCACCTTGGCGTTTTCGACGATCTCCAGCAGGTTGTAGCGGTTCTGGATGCCGAGGCCGGAGCCGATCGGTGCGGCCAGCGGCATCACAGCCACGCAGCCGATTTCTTCCAGGCGCTTGGCCAGGATCGGATCATCGCTGGTATAGACCATCACCTCGAAACCGTCGGCGACCAGCTGTTCGGCGGCCTTCAGCGTCTGCACCACGTCCGGGAACAGGGTCTTCTGGTCGCCCAGTACTTCCAGTTTGGTCAATGCGTGGCCGTCCAGCAGCTCGCGCGCGAGGCGACAGGTGCGGACCGCGTCCTCGGCGGTGTAGCAGCCGGCGGTGTTGGGCAGGATGGTGTAGCGGTCCGGCGGCAGCACGTCGAGCAGATTGGGCTCGTCAGGGTTCTGGCCAATGTTGCTGCGACGGATCGCCACGGTGACGATTTCCGCGCCGCTGGCCTCGGTCGCCGCGCCAGTCTCGGCAAGATCCTTGAACTTGCCGGTGCCGGTCAGGAGGCGCGAGCGATAGGGCTTGCCGGCGATGGTCAGCGTGTCGGCGGCGGGCGAGGCGGAGTCGGCGGTCATGGCATTCCGGAGCGGTTCGGGCACGAAGCCCGACATTTTAGCAGTCGACGGCCGGAAGGCCGGGCATGCCACTCAGCCGCCGCCGATGGCGGTGACCAGCTCGACCACGTCGCCCTCGCTTACTGGCGTCTCGGGATGACGGCTCTTCGGCACGATTTCGCGGTTGAGCTCCACCGCCACGCGGCGCTGGCCCAGCTTGAGGTGTTCGATCAGCTGCGCCACGGTCAGCGAATCGGGAATCTGCGTGGCTTCGCCGTTGAGGATGATCTGCATGGGGCGTTCAGATGCTTTCTTTGGAATCGGAAGGTCGGTCAGCGGGTGTGCCGCCCATTGCCGCTGCCGGGGTGGCTGGCTATGATCGGCGCACGCGGCGGGTGTAGCTCAATGGTAGAGCAGAAGCTTCCCAAGCTTACGACGAGGGTTCGATTCCCTTCACCCGCTCCATGATGGCGACGCCGCTGCGTCGACGGACCGGGAAGACGGATGACGGCTGGCGCAGCGTCGAAAATGCCCCTGATCGTGGGCTGGCGCGAATGGATGGCACTGCCGGCCATCGGTGTCGATGCCATCTGCGCCAAGGTCGACACCGGCGCCAAGTCTTCCGCCCTGCACGTCGACGCGATGGAAACCTTCGAGCGCGACGGTGCCGAGTGGGTGCGTTTCACCCTGCATCCCGGGCGTCTGGGTTCTGACGGCACCGTCGATGCGGAAGCCCGGGTGGTCGATCGGCGTCTGGTGACCGATTCCGGCGGACACGAAACCGAGCGGCTGTTCATCGCCACGGACCTGCTGGTGGGCGGCCTTCGCTATCCGATCGAGCTGAACCTCACCAGCCGCCACAACATGCGATTCCCCATGCTGCTGGGCCGTACGGCCATGGCGGGCCGTCTGCAGGTGGACCCTGAAGCTTCGTTCAGATTGGGTGAGCGCTGAGCCCGCAAACCCGGCAGTAAATCCCTTATTGTTCATATGGATAAGGGTTTTCTGTGGCCGGCTCGTCTTAACAAATCCGTGAAGCGGCCTTAACGCGGATTTAATGCCTCGATCCGTAAGCTGGCAATACCAGTAATCGACACTCCTAAGTCAACCGGTCATAGGCAGATTACGGTAATCGGGGCAGTAACTTTTGGCCCACGAGAGGTGCGTTCCCCCAACACCGCCTCCGTGGGCCTTTTTATTGCCGGAAGTTGGCGAATCAGGGGTGGCGTGGAACCGATGCCCGGTGCTGTGGTCGATGCCCTGATTGTGGCTTCCGGCATGCATCCCGCAACGGAGTATTCTCGCGTCATGCGAATCCTGGTCATCGAAGACAACACCGACATCGCCGCCAACCTCGGCGACTACCTGGAAGACCGCGGCCACACCGTGGACTTCGCCGCCGACGGCGTCACCGGCCTGCACCTGGCCGTGGTCAACGACTTCGACGCCATCGTGCTCGATCTCAATCTGCCGGGAATGGATGGGCTGGAGGTTTGCCGCAAGCTTCGTGAGGAAGCGCGCAAGCAGACGCCGGTGCTGATGCTGACCGCGCGTGACGCGCTGGAGCAGAAGCTGGCCGGCTTCCAGAGCGGCGCCGACGACTACCTGGTCAAGCCGTTCGCGCTGCAGGAAGTGGAAGCACGACTCGCGGTGCTTGGCCGCCGCGGCAAGACGCCGGGGCCGCGCCTGCTGGAAGTGTCCGACCTCACCTTCAACCTCGACACGCTCGAAGTCGTTCGCGCCGGCAAGTCGATCCAGCTCAACCCCACCGCGCTGAAGATCCTGCAATGCCTGATGGAGGCCTCGCCATCGGTGGTTACGCGACAGGAACTGGAAACCCGCGTCTGGGGCGAGGAGCTGCCGGATTCGGACAGCCTTCGCGTGCACATTCATGGCTTGCGTGCAGCGGTGGACAAGCCGTTCGAAAACCCACTCATACACACCCGCCATGGCATCGGCTACCGCATGGCGGATGCCAGTGGCTGACATGCGCCGACACGGCGTCATCGTTCAGTCACCTATCGACACCATGTTGTTTCAAGAGATCTGTATCTGATGCTGTCTCGACGCATGTCAGTCAATGGCATCCTTTGTCGACGATCGGCTTGGAAAATGTCCGGTGTTTGCCGCATGAGAGAGCATGACTGATGCAGTATCGGCATCGACTGCGCAGCCGCATCATCATTTCCTTCCTCCTGCTGGGCACTGGGCTGACCAGTCTGTTCGCCGTGGCGACAATGGTGATGCGTGCCAAGTTCGAGGATGATCTGGTCGGCAGCTGGCTGCGTCGTGAAGCCTGCAACTTCGTCGAGTTCAAGCAGGAACACCCGGAGCCGGACGCGCAGTTCCGCTTCTCCAAGCAGATCGAAGCCTGGGTTGTACGGCCGAGTACCGCTTACCGGCTGCCGTTCGGCTGGAAGGATCTGGATACCGGTGTCCACGATCTTTTCGAGGACCAGGATGGCAAGCGCCAGTACTACAAGCTGGCGGTCCAGCGGACGCCAGACATGTGGGGCTACCTGCGCTACGACTACACGCAGGAGGTACTGAGCCAGCGCAATCTGGTCATCGCGCTGGTGATCGCGGTGCTCGCATTTTCCGCATTGGCCTGGTTGATTGGCATCTGGTCGTCGCGCCGGGTGATGCGTCCGGTCAGCGATCTGGCTACACGCCTCCGTGCCTTCGCCGGCGGGCAGACTCAGCCCGAGCCGCTGGCCCCATATTTCGTGGACGATGAGGTCGGCGAGCTGGCGCAGGCGCTGGATGACTATTCGGATCGGCTGACGGCGCTGATTCGTCGCGACCGAGAATTCAACGCCGATGTCAGCCACGAGCTGCGCACGCCGCTGGCGGTGATCCGTGGCGCTACTGAGTTGATGCTGGGTCAGCCCGACATCAACGACAGGACGCGTCTGCGCCTGCAGCGCATCGAGCGTGCGGCTCAGCAGTGTGCCGACCTCACCAGTGCCTTGCTGATGCTGTCGCGCAACGAGCGCGGCACTGGCGCCACCGACGTACTCAAGGTCGCAAGCCAGGTCGCTGAGGCCAATCGCGCCAACATCGGCGGCAAGCCGGTGGTGATCGAAGTCGAAGGCGAGGACGGGGTGCTGGTTGATGCGCCGGATTCGGTGCTTGCCGTCGCCATGGGTAACCTGGTCGGCAACGCCTGCAAGTACACCGCCGAAGGTGAAGTGCGCGTCCGAGTACTCAAGGATCGCGTGCAGATCGACGACACCGGCCCCGGCATCAGCCAGGAAGACGCCGAGCGCCTGTTCGAGCGTGGCTACCGCGGCAGCAGTGCTGGCGCCAGCAAGGGTGCCGGCATCGGCCTCGCCATCGTCCAGCGCCTGTGCGAACTCTACGGCTGGCGCGTCTGGCTGGAACCGCGCGATGAAGGCGGTGCGCGGGCGACGTTGGCGTTTAGCGCAAGGGCGAGATGAGCTTGTCTGGCCGTGTCTGGGTCGGGGCTCTTGGCGTTTTGCCAGTTCTTGCCGCTGTGTCGGGATGGGTTGGGCTCCGCATTTTCGGCGGCTGTGAGTATTCGATAGTGGAAGCGACCAAGGCTCGTCTTCAAATGCAGGTGAGTGCGTTTGTTCTCGATGTGGGGAGGCCTCCAACAGATATCGAAGAGCTCGTCCGCGATTCCGGCATCAACGGATGGGCTGGTCCGTATGCGAGAGCGCGTGACTTGGTCGATCCGTGGGGACGTCGCTTTTTCTACCGCACCACAGTCGACGGCAAAGGCTTCCAGGTGCTTTCTCTCGGTAGAGATGGTCGTCTCGGCGGTGATGGTCCAGATGCCGACATCGAGCTGTTCGAGCCGAACTCATGACGATGGCCGCTGAAAAGGGCGTGTGGTGGAAACGAATCAAGATCCTGTCCATCGTATTCGGCATTCTCTTCGCAATAGGTTGGTGGGCAGGATTCGGTTTGGACGACTCTGAAATCGCAAAGCACCATTTGACGCGGGCGATGGCAAAGAGCCTTGCTTCATCTGTCGAAGCATGCGCTTCAGAGAATGGCCGAATACCTGTCACGCTTGAGGTTTTGCTCGGAAGGAATGCAGAGCCCGGGCAGTCACAATCTCGCCTCCGAGAGGGAAGCCTCTACGACGCTTGGGGTCGGAAGTTCCGGCTGAAAGTGCTCGATAGCGCTCGATCATTTCAGATCTCGAGCCTGGGCAAAGATGACCGGGAAGGCGGCAACGGCGTCGACGCCGATATCGTGCTCACCATTCATCTGGCGGAATCAGTAGCTCGCTGATCCGCCGGTCGCCAGCGCGTGAGCGCTACTTTTGCTGTGTCCATGGATAAACAAGGAATTGCTTGATGAAGAACACGGCTGCACTTCGTGCCAACACCGGAAAGTCTCGTTTGTTTGCCCTGGGCGGGTTTCTTGGCTTTGCCTCGATGCTGCTGTTGGCGGCCCAGTCGGCATTCGCTGCAGGGCCCGAAGCCAATGAAGATTCAGGTGTGTTCGAGGTGGAGAAGGTTCGTGATGATGTCTCGGTGATTCTCGGCGGCAACGGCAATGGTGGTCATGCCGGCGTGGTCGAGTTTGATGACGGGCTGGTGCTGATCGACTCGATGATGGAGGCCAGTCGGGATCGCCTGCTGAACACGCTGCGGGAAATCAGCAAGAAACCGGTCAAGGCGCTGATCAACACTCATGACCACCCGGATCACATTGGCAGCGACGCGTATCTGCAGGGTCAGGGCGCTTTGGTGGTGGCCAGTTCGTCAGCCGAGTTCGAGGACGAATTTGCCTGGCAGGGGATTGGCGAAAACGGCAAGTTGCCGCAATACGGCGACTCCATTGCGCTGTACGTGGTGGGTTCGCATTCGCCTTCCGACCTCTTTGTGTTCCTGCCGGAAAGCAATGTGCTGTTCGTGGGCGATACCTTGTCCAACGCCTGGTATCCGGCGAACTTCCATCGCGGAATCCGGGGCCAGGTGGAGGCCATGGATCTCGCGCTCAACCTCATTGATGAGCAGAGTGTCGTCGTGCCCGGCCATGGCTTCCTGACCGACAGGCAGGGCGTGCAGGCCTATCGCGAGAGCTGTCTGGCCTGGAGCGCGCGGATCATGCAGCTCCATCATCAGGGCCTGCAGCTTGCTGACATCATCAAGGATCCGGAGCTGGAGAAGATCCGCTGGAAGTTCAATCCGCGGTTGGTCGACAGGGATCGCTTCGACCATTTCCACGGACGGCTGGTCGAGAATACGATCAAGGCTGAAACCGCCGCCGCTGAAGAAGGCTGATATCGGGCTGATGGCTTCGGGCGAGGGCTGTGCGTTGCCGCGATTCGCGCCCGGTATCTATGGCGTGGGAACACCGGTTTCGCTGATCCACCAGCATCCGGCATAGCGCACCAGCGCCACTTCCGCAGAGTCCGCCGGTCCCGGTGGATCGCTGCCCAGGATCAGTCGCAGGCCGGTGGCGTCTTCTTCCTCGTTGCCGACTTCGCGAGTGATGCCGTAGGCGGTGATGCGATGGCGCGCACGGTAACGCACATCGATGCCGAGCAGGCGCCGATCCAGTAGCGCGCCCAGCCAGTTGAGGATGGGTCCGGCGCCGCCGCGACCGACCGACGGCCAGTGGTATAGGCCGGACAGTGCGTTGAGGTCGCGATGGGTGAAGGCGCTGTTGAGCGCCAGCTTCAGTGAGTCGAGGTCCGGCGCGGGGCAGAAGCCTGTGTTGTCCGGATCGCTGCCGTCATCGCTTGTCTCGGGTGCGGCGCTGTCCCGCAATCGCTGCGTTTCGCAGGGCTGCTGCAGGAAGGCGGCGTGGCCGTTCTCGTCGACGCAACGGAAGACCTGCGCAGTCGCGGGCAACGCGATCGACAACAACAACGAAGCCAATATGGCGCGCAGGATGCTGCCGGTGGACCAGGGTTGGATCATTGGCGAAGTCTGGCAGCCGCCCCGCCGGGGGACAAGGCGACATCGACTGTTGTGTGGTGGCGGTTCAGCGTTGGCCGATCACAGCCGGTCGAGCACGGCCAGCGTCGCCTGGGCGCGGTTGAGCGTGTACAAGTGCAGGCCCTGGACGCCGCCCTCGATCAGCCGGCGACACATGCTTGCCACCACGTCGGCGCCGAATTGGCGGATCGCCGTGGTGTCGTCGCCGAAACCGGTCATGTGCGTGTCGATCCAGCGTGGGATCTCGGCGCCGCACATCTGCGAGAAGCGGCGCAGCTGGGCGAAGTTGGAGATCGGCATCACGCCAGCGGTCAGCGGGATATCAATGCCGGCTGCCGCCACATCGTCACGGAAGCGGAAATAGGCGTCGGCGTTGAAGAAATACTGGGTGATCGCGCCATTGGCGCCGGCCTCGACCTTGCGCTTGAAGTTGGCGAGGTCGGTCTGCGCGTCGCGCGCCTGCGGATGCGATTCCGGGTAGCAGGCCACTTCGATGTGGAAGCTGTCGCCAAACTCCGAGCGGATGAAACTGACCAGTTCGTTGGCGTATCTGAAATCACCCGGCGCGGCCATGCCCGAGGGCAAGTCGCCACGCAGTGCGACCACGCGACGGCAGCCCATGTCGCGATAGCGCGTCAGCAGCTCGCGGATCTCCTCGCGGGAGCCGCCAACGCAGCTCAAGTGCGGTGCGGCATCCAGCTGGTGCGATTCACGCAGCTCACGCACCGCTTCTGGCGTGTAGCTCAGCGTCGAGCCTCCGGCGCCAAAGGTGACGCTGACGTACTCGGGCGACCGCGCCTTCAGCTGAGGCAGCGCCCTCTGCAGCTGCGCGCGCTGGTCGTCGGTCTTGGGCGGGAAAAACTCGAAGGAAATGGCGGTCATGCCGAATATTCATCGTTTCATCGCGATAAAGCGAATGATGATGCAGCACGGGGATCGCTTCAAGTCCTTGCGCACGATACCGGCAACAAACCGGAGCTTTTTCCTTGAAGCCCGAGTGGTGCCGGCGTATACCCGTGGCTGGTGCTGAACGGGAGTGGGCGATGAAACGTCTTGCGTTGGTGCTGATTGCGGCAGGTGTCGCCGTGGTGGCCGTGCTCTGGAGCCACCGTAGCGGCGAACCCGAACCCGGGGTGCCGGCTCCCGATATCACCCCGGCATCGACGACGGCGATGGCGGCGGATCCTCGCGCGCATCTCCTTGATGGTCTGGATGGACATCCGTTCCCGGTCACCACGAGCAGCCCGGAAGCGCAGCGCTGGTTCAACCAGGGACTGATGCTGGCCTTCGGCTTCAACCACGATGCGGCCGAGCGCTCGTTCATCCGCGCCACCGAGCTCGATCGCAACTGCGCCATGTGCTGGTGGGGTGCGGCGCTGGTGCTGGGTCCGCACGTGAACGCCGGCATGGATCCGGCCAACAACGAGATGGCCTGGGAGCGTCTGAAGATGGCGCAGGCGAATGCCGCCAAGGCCAACCCGCGTGAGCAGGCTTTCATCCGTGCGCTCGGCGCGCGCTACGCCGAACAGCCGCCGGAGGATCGTCGCGAACTGGATGTGGCCTATGCCGATGCCATGGCGGCGGTTGTCGCCGAGCGGCCGGATGACCTCGACGCCGCCACGCTGCATGCCGAGGCGCTGATGAACCTGCAGCCTTGGGACTACTACGACGAGCAGCTGAAGCCGAAGGGAAACACGGACGCGATCGTTGCCGAGCTGGAGTCGGTGATGGCGCGCAATCCCGATCACCCAGGCGCGTTGCATCTGTACGTACATGCGGTGGAGGCGTCGGCCGATCCCCAGCGCGGCGTGGATGCGGCCGACCGGCTGCGCACGCTGGTGCCGGGTTCAGGTCATCTCGTTCACATGCCCGCGCACATCTATTCGCGTGTCGGTCGCTGGCACGACGCCATGCTCGCCAATCACGTGGCCATCAATGCCGACGACAGCTACCTGGCGATCTGCGGTGGGAATGTGAAGGGTCTCTATCCGTTGGGCTACGTGCCGCATAACCACCACTTTCTGTGGTTTGCTGCCAGCATGGCCGGCGCCAGCGCCAAAGCAAAGGCGGCGGCCGAAGAGACCGCCAAACGGACGGATCTGCAGGAGCTGATGCGCCAGCCTGGTTTCGCCGGCATGCAGCACTTCTGGATGACGCCCTGGTTCGACCGGGTGCGCTTCGGACGCTGGGACGAGATTGCCGGCCAGCCCAACCCGGCAGCGGATTTGCCCTTCGTCACCGCGATCTGGCACTACGCCGAAGGCATGGCCGCCCTGCGCCAGCAGCGTCTTGACGAGGCCCGTGTTCATGAGCAGGCGCTGGCGAAACTTGCAGCCGACCCGGTGCTCGTCGAGACCCTGGTCTGGGAGCGTTATCCGTTGTCGCTGGCCACGCGGATCGCCGAACGGACGCTTGCCGGCGAACTGGCTGCAGCGGACGGCGACTACGACACCGCAATCGCCGCGCTGCGCGAGGCGGCCAGTGTCGAAGACCAGATTCCCTACGACGAACCGCCCGGTTGGCACGCGCCGGCGCGGCACACGCTGGGTGCGTTGCTGCTGGCAGCGGATCGGGCCAGCGAAGCCGAGGCCGTGTATCGCGAGGAGTTGCAGCGCAATCCGCATAACGGCTGGTCGCTGTATGGCCTGACGCAGAGCCTGCGGGCACAGCAGCGTGAGGACGAGGCAGCGGAGGCGCAAAAGGCCTTTGAGGCAGCGTGGCAGTTTGCCGACGTCGAGCTGAGCAGCTCGCGCCTGTAGCCAACCACGGGTTGGCCCATCATGGAAAGAAAAACGGCGGAGCCAGTTGGCCCCGCCGTTTCGTCGTCCTGCTGCCGCTGCTGATTAGTAGCGGTAGTGTTCCGGCTTGTACGGACCTTCCACCGGCACGCCGATGTAGTCGGCCTGGGCCTGCGTGAGCTTGGTCAGGTTCACGCCAATCTGCGCCAGGTGCAGGCGGGCGACTTCCTCGTCCAGCTTCTTCGGCAGGCGATAGACGGTCTTCTCGTAGCTGTCCTTGTTCGCCCACAGGTCGATCTGCGCCAACGTCTGGTTGGAGAAGCTGTTGGACATCACGAAGCTCGGATGGCCGTGCGCGCAGCCGAGGTTGACCAAGCGACCTTCGGCCAGCAGGTAGATGCTGTGGCCGTCGTCGAAGGTGTAGCGGTCGACCTGCGGCTTGATGGTGTCGCGCTTGGCGCTGCTGGCGTTGAGGCGATCGACCTGGATCTCGTTGTCGAAGTGGCCGATGTTGCAGACCAGCGCGTTGTTCTTCATCCCCTGCATGTGCTCGAAGGTGATGATGTCCTTGTTGCCGGTGGTGGTGACGAAGATGTCGGCCTCACCCAGCACGTCCTCGATGCGCTTGACCTCGAAACCTTCCATCGCGGCCTGCAGGGCGTTGATCGGGTCGATCTCGGTGACGATGACGCGGGCGCCCTGGTTGCGCAGCGAATGCGCGCTGCCCTTGCCGACGTCGCCGTAGCCGCAGACCACGGCGCACTTGCCGGCGATCATCAGGTCGGTGGCGCGCTTGATGGCGTCGACCAGCGACTCGCGGCAGCCGTACAGGTTGTCGAACTTGGACTTGGTGACCGAGTCGTTGACGTTGATGGCCGGGACCAGCAGCTTGCCGGCTTCCATCATCTGGTACAGGCGGTGCACGCCGGTGGTGGTCTCCTCGGAGACGCCGCGCCACTCGCTGGCGACGGTCTTCCAGAAGCCCGGACGCTCCTCACGGGTGCGCTTCAGCAGGTTCTTGATCACCTGCTCTTCGTGGTTGGCGCCCGGCTGGTCGCACCAGTCGCTGCCGTCTTCCATCTCCACGCCCTTGTGGATCAGCAGGGTGGCGTCGCCGCCGTCATCGACGATCAGCTCCGGGCCTTTCATGCCCGGATGGGTGAGCATGTCCAGCGTGCAGTCCCAGTACTCCTCCAGCGTTTCGCCCTTCCAGGCGAACACCGGGATGCCGGCGGCCGCAATGGCGGCAGCGGCATCGTCCTGGGTCGAGAAGATGTTGCAGCTGGCCCAGCGCACGCTGGCGCCGAGGTCGTTAAGGGTCTCGATCAGGACCGCGGTTTCCTTGGTCATGTGCAGCGAGCCGGACACGCGCACGCCCTTCAGCGGCTGCTGCGGTGCGTACTTGGCGCGGATCTGCATCAGGCCCGGCATTTCCTCCTCGGCCATGCGGATGCGCTTGCGTCCGAGCTCGGCGAGGGAAATGTCGCGGATGTTGTAATCAGTGTTGCTGACGTCTTTAGCGACGGCGTTCATGGCGGTTCTCCGTTGATATCGTGAAAGTCGGAAAACGGGCGCCGTTGATGCATTGGCCGGTCATCGAGCCTGATCCCTTGTCCACGGAAGTGAACCGGGCTTGCAGCGCCCCTCAATGACGGGGCGCGCATTTTACCGGCTTTGCGGCCCACGCGTTAGCTTTGGTGGCGGAGCCGTTCAGCTTTTGAGCCGGGCCTGTAGCCAGCCCATGAGATCGCTTACCACCTCGCTCCGTGCCGATTCGGTCTCGTTGTAGATCTCGTGGAAAAGCGATGTGTAATCACGGACGGTGAGTTGTCCGGGTGGTGCCAGTCGGGCGAAGGCGCGGGCGCCCGCGGGATCAACCAGTTCGTCGCTGCCGGCTATCTGCAGCAGCGTGGGTACCTGCAGGTTTGGCGCGGCGGCGATGACTTCGTCGCCTTTCCCGAGGAGGTAGCAGGCCAGCCGTGCGCTGACGCGGTCGTGTACCAGCGGGTCCTCGCGATAGGCGCGAACGACATCGGCATCGTGGGAAAGCTTGTCGTCCTTCAGGCCGCTGGCGATGGCGAGGTCGGGCAGAAGCCGCCGCAGGATGCGTGCCAGCCATCGATCCGCGCGGCTGACAAAGGCGGCAAGCCCAGGAGCCGAGGCAACGAGGCCGCGAGGCCGCAGGCCCAGCATCGTCACCGCATGCAGTACGACCAGTCCGCCGAGGCTGTGTCCCAGCAGGAAGGGGTCGTCATCCGCTTCGCGGGCAAAGTCAGCGAACACCTCGATCAGGTCGTTGGGCAGGACGTCGTCGCCAGCGGGAAGCACGCCGCGCCGCCCTTCCGAACGGCCATGCCCGCGCTGGTCGTAGGCGCGGACCGACAGGCCCAGCGTGTTCAGCTCGCCTGCCAGACGAGCATAGCGTCCGGCGTGTTCGCCAAGTCCGTGCACGATGAGGAGGTAGCCACGCGGGTTTTCGACCGGCCAGTCGTAGTACTTGAGGTGGGTGCCATCGCGCAGGCGGATGCTGTCGTTGCCTTGTGCCATGGCCGCCATCATAGGCAGTTGGGCGCAGTGTTGGCAGCGTGGTCTGGCGTGCAGGCCGGCGGGCCGCGATCGCGGGAAAAGGGTGACGGACCTCTCATTTCTGCCACGAGGATCGTGTCACAGTATTTGACAATTGATGCCGTCTATCGCGGCATTCGGACCGTTCATTCCGGGGGAGCCATGTCTCGAGCGGTTTTTTCTGGTTGTCCTGTTGTCTCGGGAGGCGTGCGCTTCCGGATGCTTCATCAGCGTTGGGGTTGCCTGCTGCTGTTGTGCCTGGGCCTGCTGGCGGCGCTTCCGGTCGCGGCACAGGATGCGGTGTTCTCGGACAGTTTCGAAGGTTTCGAGCTGGGGCCCAACAGCGACGAGGACGCCGCCCGCTTCCTCGACCAGGCCAGCTTCGGCGGGCGCCTGGAGGACATCGCCCATGTCCGCGCGATTGGCTACGAAGCGTGGCTGGCTGAGCAGTTCGCTGCGCCGGTTTCCGAACTGCTGCCATTCCTCGAGTGGGTGGGGCAGAGCGAAGGCGTCTACCAGCAGCATCGACTGGAAGCCTGGCTGGTGAACGCGGCCCAGCTGTACGACCCGGCGAGCCCATCGGCGACACACGACGATCAGCTGCGCCAGCGCGTGGCCTTCGCGCTGTCGGAAATCATGGTGGTGTCGGATCGCAACGCCGCGCTGCTATTCCAGCCTTACGCGCTCGGCAGCTACTACGACATGCTGGCACATGACGCCTTCGGCAATTTCCGCGACCTGCTGGAAGACGTCACCCTGCATCCGGCGATGGGCAAGTACCTCAGCATGCTTGGCAATCGCAAGAATGATCCCGTGCTGAACATCCGCCCGGATGAAAACTACGCACGCGAGGTGCTGCAGCTGTTCAGCGTCGGTCTGTACCGGCTCAACCCTGACGGTTCGCGCATGCTGGATCTGGGTGAGCCGATTCCAACCTACGACCAGAACGTGGTGCGTGGTTTCGCCCATGTGTTCACCGGCTGGAACTTCGCCGGATGCAACTCCGGCAACTACGACAGCTGTGCTCCCGGCAATCCGGACGACGCCGAATGGCAATCACCCATGCAGGCGGTGGAGGCCTTCCATGACACGACCACCAGCAAGCAATTGCTGGACTATCCGGGCGTGGCATTGCCGGGCGGCGTGCTGGGCGCGGGTGGCAACGCACAGCAGGAGCTCGACGCCGCGCTCGACAATATCTTCAACCATCCGAATGTTGGCCCGTTCATTGGCCACCTGCTGATCCAGCGCCTGGTGACCAGCAATCCATCGCCCGCCTACGTGCAGCGTGTCGCTGCGGCCTTCAACGACAATGGCAGCGGTGTGCGTGGCGACATGCAGGCGGTGGTCCGCGCGATCCTGCTCGACGAGGACGCACGCACCGGTCAGGACACTGCGCCGACGACGTTCGGCAAGCTGCGCGAGCCGTTCACCAAGCTGGTCCGGGTGTGGCGTGTGGCGCCGGCGCACTCGGTGAACGGGCGCGTGTTCCGCTGGTCGCATCCCAGCGATGAATATGGCCAGCTGCCGCTGAGTTCGCCGTCGGTGTTCAACTTCTTCAAGCCGGACTTCGCCCAGCCGGGTGAGATCCGCAACAGCGGACGCGTGTCGCCGGAGTTCCAGATCGCCACCGACACCCAGCTGGTCAGCGCGCCGAATGAGCTTGGCTGGCGCATTTTCTACTTCTACGTGGGCAGCCACTACAGCGTGGTCTGGGAGAACAACGCGCCGGTACCGGAAGAGGCGCTGATGGACTACACGGCACTGAAAACGCTGGCCGCTGATCCGGCCGCGCTGGTCGACCACCTCAACCTGACCATGATGTCCGGGCAGATGTCCGACTACATGCGCGACCTGCTGATCACCCGCCTGCAGGGAACGCCACCGGACAACCTGCCGGGGCAGCCTGGTGGCGCCCCGATGGACATCCCGCTGTTCCGGGTGCAGCAGGCGCTGTACCTAATCGTCAATTCCCCCGAATTCAACGTGCAGAAGTAGGCCGCGCATGAACGTGAACCGTCGCCGTTTCCTTCGCCGTTCCGTCCACGCCGCACTGGGTGGTGCCAGCCTCTACAGCGGGCTCGGCACGCTGCGCCTGGTCGAAGCCGCAACCCGCGCCAGCGGTGCCGTGTTGCCGGATTACAAGGCGCTGGTCTGCGTGTTTCTTTACGGCGGCAACGACAGCTTCAACACCGTGGTGCCGCATGACAACACGCACTACGGCACCTACAGCGCGACGCGCCCGGCGATGGCGCTGGACCAGGCTGCGGTTGCCGCGCAGTCGCTGATGCCGCAGGCCACGCAGATGGGTCTGCCCGGCGGACCGCCCAGTGACGGCGGAAGCTATGGCCTGCATCCATCGATGCCGGAGCTGCGGGCGCTGTTCAATGCGCAACATGCCAGCGTGGTCGCCAACGTCGGCACGCTGATCGGTCCGCTGACGCAGGCGCAGTACCAGAACCATACGCATCCGGTGCCGCCGCAGCTGTTCTCGCACGATGACCAGAGCAATTTCTGGCAGACCTCGCGCCCGGACGACGCCAACGCCAGCGGCTGGGCAGGGCGCATCGCCGATCTGCTGTACGACGCCAATCCGACCCAGCAGTTGCCGATGACCATCTCGTTGTCGGGGCAGAACCTGTTCCAGCGCGGCAGCAGCATCGACCAGTACGTGATGGGCGCCTACGGCGTGGATTCCATCGCCTACCTCAACGAGTACCAGAACCAGCTGGGCGCGGACACGTTCAATGCGCTGATGGCGCAGGGCACGCAGGCGCACATGTTCGAGCGTGCCTACGCCGATGCCACCCGGCGCGCCATCGCCACCTATGAACTCCTGCAGCAGGTGCTGAATCCGTTGCCGACCTGGACCTCGCCGTTTCCCAATAGCTATCTCGGCGCACAGCTGCGTCAGGTGGCGAACCTGATCAACGTGCGCGGTCCGGGTGGGCTTGATATGCGTCGGCAGATCTTCTTCGTCGCGCAGGGCGGGTATGACACCCACGATGACCAACTGGCCACGCAGACCGGCCTGCTTGCCGACCTGTCGGCCTCGCTGGATGCCTTCTACAAGGCCACCGAGCAGATGGGCATCGCCTCGGAAGTCACCACCTTCACCGCCTCCGATTTCGGCCGCACGCTGTCCACCAACGGCGACGGCACCGACCACGGCTGGGGCGGGCATCACTTCGTGCTTGGCGGCGCGGTGCGCGGCGGCCGCTTCTTCGGACAGATGCCGTCGCTGCTGCAGAACGGCAATCCCGACGATGCCGGTTACGGGCAGATCATCCCGACCACCGGCGTCGACCAGTACGCGGCAACGCTGGCGCGCTGGTTCGGCGTCGACAACAGCGGTCTCAACACCATCTTCCCCAACCTGGGCGAGTACGCGACCGCGGACCTTGGGTTCTTCGCGCCGTGATGAGGGCATCGGCGAGGAGCGGTCGTGGCGTTCGGATGAACGCATTCGGGTCGTCGATGGTTGCAGTGGCATTTCGACCGACTATCGTTTGCCCGAAGGAGGTTGCATGACGATGTCGCTGACCAGTTCACTTGTTCTCAGAACAGTGCTGCTGGTGATGCCGATGGTTCCTTCGGCCTACGCGGCCGATCCCTGCTCTGCAGGATCACCATCGGTGCTCGCCGTCACCAACAACAGCTTTTCGGCCTACACCATCAACGCCGTCGATAACCCGACGTTGACTGTCGTGCGTGGCTGCACCTACACCTTTAACGTGAATGCGCCGGGTCATCCTTTCTGGATCAAGCTGGTGCAGGGTAGCGGTACCGGCAACAGCTACGACGACGGGGTCACAGGCAATGGCACCCAGACGGGAGCAATCTCGTGGACCGTTCCTTTGGGTGCACCGGATACGCTGTTCTACAACTGCCAGTTCCACGCCGCGATGACAGGGACGGTCGAGGTCACTGACGGCCTGGATCCGTTGATTTTCTTCAATGGGTTCGAGTTCTGATTGGCTTCAGACCTGTCGTCGTCCGGGTTTTGGGTTCCTGATTGACCGGTGGTCGGAAACGCAAGGCCGTACCTGCGCCTGATCGGCGACCCCAGGAATTGCGGCGTCGGCTGGTTACGCGGAGGCGGTTGTTGCGACGTTCGGCGCGGTGTTCGCAAGCGCTTCATCGGAGAGGGCAAAGGCGCTGTTGCAGATATCCGAACCCACTTCCGCGATTTCCGGGAACCGGTGCGGAAGCACTTGCACGTCGAAGATTTCCTGTACGTCCCCGCTGAACTGCAGTATGCCCACGCTGTGACCGTTGCGCGTATCAACGACCCAGACACCGCACTTGCGCATGCCCTTGTCGCGGGAAAGCGGCAGGCCGTCGAAGAGTTTTTCGCGTACCTGGGAAAGTCCAACGAATGCGAAAGGCCCTGCGAAGGCCAAGCCACGAGTGAAGCCGGGCAGCGTGGCTACCGTTTCGACCTGTCCTGTCTGCGTATCGACGCGGTTCAGTTCACCGCGACCGGAGGACAGCAGCCACAGCTGCCCGTCATGAATACGTGGCGAGTGCGGCATGCACAGGCCGTGTGACACCAGTTCATGGCTATCGATGTCGATGAGCACGCCACCATCCAGCTTGCGCTCGCGCCAGCCGGACGCCTTGTTGCTGGTGCCGAGCGCGGTAACAAAGCGCGGCCGCCCATCGGCCATGGCCAGTCCATTGAGATGGCAGCGATCCTCGGCAGCCAGCCCATCAACGAAGCGGGGTCGCCATCGAGGGGCGAAGCTGTGTATCCCGGTGACCGTGCAAAGGCAGGAAAAGCGGGTGTTGACCACCCACAGCTGGTCGTCCGCATCGAAGGCCAGATCGTGAACGCGGATGTCCCCGGTGACATGATTTCCCGAGGGTAGATAACAGGCGTCGTGTTGCCCGGATGGAGAAAGCTTTCGCGCCACCTCCGGCTGGTTCCGGTAGTACTGCACTCCCTGAAGCGTACCGACGGCAAGACGGGTGCGGCCGAGTGCAATGCCCATCGGGCTCGGCAGGTGGCGCAGGTGGGTGTTCAGCTCTCCTTGATCGGAGCGGACCAGGATCAGCCGCCCGCTTTGGTAGGTGGATACGGCGAGGGAGATGCCAAGCTTGTCGAGAAGGGCGGTGAAGCTGGTGGAGTGAACGCTGCTGAAATCACGGGTGGGCTTGGCAACAGGCGGGGACTCTGGCGGAACCGTCTGCGTGGGTGGGCGTCGCTGTGGCGGCTGGGTTTGTGGTGGGCTGGCGAAGACATCGCGTGCCCGTTGGGCGGCCTCTTCAAAATAGGGCAGCACGGACTTCAGCGTCTTCTCCTGCCCGCGCCACTTGTCCGGGTGCGGCGATGTCAGTGTCGTGCGGGATTGGGGAAGCGGGGCACTGATCGGTTGATCCCAGTCCAGCGAGAGGAACTCGCAGAGGCGCCTTATTTCGAGTTCAGGTTCTGAAACCAGTCGACCGTAGTCAGCCACGCACCAGCTGCCGGCCGGAAGAGACTGGAGGTCATCCAGCGCTTGTTGCACGCAGCTCGCCCATTGTCTTGCCACGACCTCTGGAAGCCCACGGCCGATGAGATTTCGCCAGCCCCGGGTCAGTACCAAGGACCAGTCAGGTCCTTCCCATCCCGGAAGGTCCGGGTAGGTCCGGAAATGTCCGGAGCGCCATGCATCCAACATGCTGGCGATGGTTTCCCTCGGGTCGCGATACAGATAGACGAATCGTGCGTCCGGGAAGGCGGCTGCCAGAAAACGCACCCGCAACGCGTTCTTCGGCGTCTTCTCCAGCATCCGGACGGGCCCGGAGGCGGCCTTGCCATCGCGGTCGCGGAGTTCGGAGAGAAAGTGCTGTTGAAGCGCCGCGACCACCTCCGGGCGGGCGTCCTCGGCGTCCAGCGCATTGGATTCGTAGTCTCGGGCGGATGCCGACAGCGACTTGATGGACTCAATTACCGCATGGGATTCACGGCCGATCGTGAACAGCGCTGGCGCTCGCGCCAGTGTTTCAAAAAGCAGCGAAGAGCCCGAGCGCGGCGGACTGATGATGAAGATCGGTTGTTCGATGCGCGTGGACGACCCGTCCGCTCGCGGGGCTGGAGTTGTCCCGGCCGGTTTCACGGCCGACGCTGTCGCGGTAGGCCGCCGTTCGCCCAGTGCGGGGCGCAACGCGATGTGGTCGATCCATCTGGCCGGCTCGACACCCTCGACCATGACCGATGTCTGCCATTTCCGAACGATGGCGGTCATCTGTTCGTGGACCGCTGCGAAGCCTTCCCGGCCCGTGTCGGCGTCTCCATGGCAGGCCCAAAGGGCGCGCCATTCGGAAAGCGGCTCCAGCAGGCTGCGCCGCATGGCGGTGGCGGCCCCGGCGTCCGCGGCCTCCACTTGCGCAATGATCGACTCGACTCGGGAGGCCAGTTCCCAGGGACTCATCACTCGTGGGGCGTTCTCACGTTCCAGCCTCAGGTCGGCGAGTTCGCCGGACGTGGGCGTCACGAATCGCGGCGCCCAGGAAGCCATCTGCCCATCGTGGGGGCGCGCCTCGGCGAGCAGTCGAACGAAGCTGGCCGAGCCCACGGTGTCCACGACCAGGTGGACCCGCTGGGTCGGATCCGGATTCAGCACGTTATGGCGTCGACTGGTATCGAACACCCAGCATTCCCCAGCCGCCATGTGGGTTTCGGCGTCGCCGCAGACGAAGCGGACATGGGGAGTGGTAACGATCGGGACGTGGACGCGCAGGTGATCCTGCCAGTAGTAGTGCAGGTCACTATGCGAGGTGGCTTCGCCGCCGCCTTCGATGCGCATCAGGCGCGTACGCCCGATCACGGCATCAAGGCATGCCATGACCTGATGAACGTACGGCAGACGTTGCAGTAGAGGCGTCGGCCGCATCGGCCCTGCCACGCCATCGTCATCGGGATTCCCATCCACTGCGACCAGTGGCAGGGCACTGTTGCCTGGATGGCCTTGAGGGTGGCGTCGCCAATCGGACTCGGGAATGTCCGCGATTTCCGCTGCCAGCCTTGTTGAATCGAAAAGGAGCGGTAGTTGCAGGAACGGCTGGCTGATGCGCATGACGGCAGACAACAATGGAGGTTATGGCGACCATAGCCGATTCCCCGGATGACTGGCGACAGGGAGTGACTGGACTGGTTTGGTGCGCGGGAACATACTTTCCCACATCATCACCATCGCTTGAGGGGAAGTCGCATGGCAGGTTCTGAAACGGGTGGCCTCACGACCGAGTTCGTCTACCGAAATCTCAGCATGGGCGCGGTGGCGCTGTCCCTCGGTTCCGGCCTGTTGCCGGCTGCCCAAGCTGCGACGTTCACTGTCACCAATCTCAACGATGCCGGTGCCGGTAGTCTCCGTCAGGCCATCGAAGACGCCAACGGCGCCGCTGGCGCGGACGTCATCGATTTCCAGGCAGGCTTGACCGGCACCATCATGCTGACGACCGGACAGCTGAGCATTACCGACTCGGTGGACATCCAGGGGCCTGGCGCGGCTGATCTCAGCGTCAGCGGCAACAACAGTTCACGGGTGTTCTACCTGTACAACGGATCCTCGGTTCTGGACGTGACAATGTCCGGCCTGACCATCACCAACGGCAGCGCCAACATTGGCGCCGGCATCATCGACTTCGATGAGAATCTGACGCTGGATGGCGTCGCGATCAGCGGGAATGCTTCCACCGGCGACGGCGCCGGCCTGTGGGCGGACGGGTTCAACATGAACCTGACCATTCGCAATAGTGTACTCAGCGGTAACGTTTCAGGCGACGACGGCGGCGGCATTTACATTGAGGATACCGGTGGTCCGTTGTTGATCGAAAACACCGTTGTTTCCGGCAACACGGCTGCCGACAAGGGTGGCGGTATCTATTTCTATGATCCGGATGACGATTTGATCACCCGCGATTCGACGATTGTCGGAAATTCGGCGGGCAACCTGGGTGGCGGCGTATACCTGTACAGCCCGGACTCTGGTGTGGTGACCGTGGAACGCAGCACGATCAGCGGCAACACGGCTGCTAGTGGTGGTGGCGTCTATTTCTACAGTCCGGACCACGGCATGGTGATCGAGAACACCACCGTATCGGGTAACACCGCCAGCGGTGCGGGTGGCGGCATTGTGCTGTACAACCTGTACAACGGTGCGCTCCGGCACAGCACGATTGCCGACAACACGGCGGGCACGGCGTCCGGAGCCGGGATGGATTTGAACGCCGACACCCTGGTGGTCGAGAACACCGTGATCGCCAACAACCTGGCTGCCGGCAGCGGCAGCGATCTCGGTGGCGGCGGCACTTTCGATGCGACCTATTCGCTGATTCGCGACGTGGCGGGCGCGAACGTCACCGACAGCGGCGGTAACGTCTTCAACACCGATCCGCAGTTGGGCCCCTTGCAGGACAACGGGGGTACCACCTTCACCCACATGCCAGGCGGTCTCGCCAGTCCGCTGATCAATGCAGGCGATCCGGCCTTCGTTGCGCCGCCCAGCGTGGATCAGCGCGGTGCGCCGCGCGTTTCGGATGGGCGTGTCGACATCGGTGCGGTAGAGCGCGCCGACAGCGCGGTGCAGTTCGATGCAGCGACGCTAAGTGTGGCGGAAGACGGCGCCAGCATCCTGGTGACGGTCACCCGCTCGGACACCTTCGGAGCCGCCAGCGTCGACTACGCCACCTCCGATGCCGGTGCCACCGCCGGTGCGGACTACACGGCGACCGCGGGCACCCTGAATTTCGCGGATGGCCAAGCCTCCGCCAGCTTCAGCGTGCCGATTCTCGACGATGCTTTGCTCGAAGGCGACGAGAACTTCCAGGTGGATCTGAGCAACCCATCCGCCAATCTCCGCCTTGGTACGCCAGCGCAGGTGGTGGTCACCATCACCGACGTGGAGGCTGGGACGGTCCAGCTGGACAGCGCGACCTACAGCGTTGCCGAGTCGGCAGGGACGTTGACCGTCACGGTAGACCGCATCAACGGCAGCGATGGCGCGGTGAGCGTGGACTATGCCACCACCAACGGCAGCGCCACAGCGGGTGCCGACTATTCGGCCAGCGCAGGGACATTGAGTTTCGCGGATGGCCAGACCAGCGCGAGCTTCAATGTGCCGATCCTGGATGACGGGCTGGTGGAGGCCGACGAAACCTTCACCGTATCGCTGTCCAATCCGATGGGTGGTGCGGCGCTCGGCACGCCGGTCATGGCGACGGCGACGATCCTGGACGATGAGGTGGCGGGCACGCTCGCCTTCGTGGACGCCAGCGCTTCGGTGACCGAAAGCGCCGGCGTGCTGACGGTTTCCGTGCAGCGCAGCGGCGGCAGCGACGGCGCCGTGCAGGTGGACTTTGGCACCTCGGATGGCAGCGCCGTGTCACCAGCCGATTTCACGGCGGTTCTGGGCAGCCTGATGTGGGCTGACGGCGAATCAGGCATCAAGACTTTCAACATTCCAATCGCCAACGACGGCATCGATGAACCGGATGAGGCATTCACCGTGATTCTGAGCAATGTGCAGGGTGGGGCTGCACTGGGCTCGGCGACGTTGCCGGTGACGATCATCAACAGTGCTTCGGCTCCCGCGGCGATTCCAGCGCCGCAGGTGATTCCGGCTAGCGATCAACCAGCGCGTGGCCTGCTCGCCTTGCTGGTGGCCTTTGCTGCCTGGTTCGGCTTGCGTCGGCGTTCCGGTGGTGCACTTGGCCTGGCGTTGCTGGCGGCAACGTTGTTCGCGGGTGACATCACGTCGGCCGAGGCCGCGCCGAAGGCGGTTCGAGCCACTCCGGTCTTCGCTGTGGGTACGGTTGTGAGTGTCGATGGAAGGTCGGGGCTGACGTCGCTGCAACTCGTCGGTGGCAAGGCGCTGTCGATTGCTCCCCAGCATGTGTCGGTGACTGATCGTCGTATCGACAGGGCCTCCGTCGGCGGCGTCAAGCGGCTGGCTGACCTCGTTGCGGGGCAGGTCGTGCTGGTCAAGTATCGTGTTGGCGATGCGTCCGAGTACAAGCTCTGGCTGTACTCAAGCGAGATCGAGGCGAATGCCGAGATGGCGCGCAAGCAAGAGCGTCGGCAGCACGAAGCAGACAGGCGCTGAGTCTGGCAGTACGGGTTTGCGCGCGGTAGCCCAAGACCTTTAGAACAACGCCAAGTGCAAACGGGCCGCATATGCGGCCCGTTTGCATGTTGCAGGAAGTGTCGCCGCTTACTTCAGCTTCGCGGCCTTGCGCAGCTCTTCGGCGCGGTCGGTCTGCTCCCAGGTGAAGCTGGTGGCGGTCTGCTTGTCGCCATTGGCGTCGGTGTAGGTCACCGTGCCCGGCTTGCGGCCGAAGTGGCCGTAGGCGGCGCTGTCCTGGTAGATCGGGTGCACCAGGTCGAGCATCTTGAGGATGCCGTACGGACGCAGGTCGAAGTGGCCGCGGATCAGCTTCTCGATCTGAGCATCGCTGATCTTGCCGGTGCCGAAGGTGGTCACCGAGATCGAGGTCGGCTCGGCGACGCCGATGGCGTAGCTCAGCTGCACTTCGCAACGGTCGGCCAGGCCGGCGGCGACCACGTTCTTGGCGACGTAGCGCGCGGCGTAGGCGGCCGAACGATCCACCTTGGACGGATCCTTGCCGGAGAACGCGCCACCACCGTGACGGGCCCAGCCGCCGTAGGTGTCGACGATGATCTTGCGGCCGGTCAGGCCGCAGTCGCCCACCGGGCCGCCGATGACGAACTTGCCGGTCGGGTTGATGTGGTACTTGGTGCCCTTGTGCAGCCACTTGGACGGCAGCACCGGCTTCAGGATGTGCTCGTGCACGGCCTCGACCAGGTCCTTCTGCTTGATGCCGGCATCGTGCTGCGTGGACAGCACCACGGCGTCAATGGCGACGGCCTTGCCGTTCTCGTAGCGCAGGGTGACCTGCGACTTGGCGTCCGGGCGCAGCCACGGCAGCGGCGAGTTCTTTTTCTTGCGCACCTTGGCCTGCTGTTCGACCAGGCGATGCGACAGGTGGATGGCCGCCGGCATGAAGCTCTCGGTCTCGCGGGTGGCGTAGCCGAACATCAGGCCCTGGTCGCCAGCGCCCTGCTTTTCCGGATCCTTGCGGTCGACGCCGCGGTTGATGTCCGGTGACTGCTTGCCGATCAGGTTGAGCACGCCGCAAGTGGCGCCGTCAAAACCGACCTCGCTGCTGTCATAGCCGATGTCGAGGATGACCTTGCGAGTCAGTTCCTCGATGTCGACCCAGGCGCTGGTGGTGACTTCGCCGGCGACGATGGCGACGCCGGTCTTGACCATGGTCTCGCAGGCGACGCGGGCGCGCGGATCCTGCGCGAGGATGGCGTCGAGCACGGCATCGGAAATCTGGTCGGCGACCTTGTCCGGATGGCCTTCGGAAACGGACTCGGAGGTAAACAGGAAGCTGCTCATCGCTGGCAAATATCCTTTAATTCGGATGGAAGGATGTTTCGAGCCGGCCATGATACCGGCGTGCGCGGCAGTTTGCATCATTCAGGCGCCCCGCGCTGGCTTCCCGTTCAGCCGGTGGCCGGGCAGTGCGTAACCGGACCGCCATATCGCTGTCACTGCGCTGTCGCGCCGTGGTCATCGTCGTGAAGGCCTCGCTGCGTAACGTGATGCGGCAAGACCCCGCGCGGTGCCGTCCGATGATCAACCTCGAACAGACCCTGGCTTCCCGTTTTCCTGCGGCCTTCCGTCCGGCGGTCCAGCCGGTTACCCGGCCACTGATTCGCGGCGTGGAAAAGCTGTCGCGGCTACCGGAGATCAACGCCTTCCTCGCTGAACATGGCCACCTGCCGGGCATGGCTTTCGTCGATGCGGCGCTGGAATACCTCGGTTGCCGCTACGCCGTCGATCAGGTCGAGCGCGAGCGGGTTCCGCAAAGTGGTCGCTGCATCATTGTCGCCAATCATCCGATGGGTGCGTTGGATGCGCTGGCACTGCTGCATTTCGTCGGCAGCGTGCGGCGTGACGTGAAGATCCTCGCCAATGATTTCCTCGCGGCGCTGGAGCCGCTGGGCGAACTGCTGCTGCCGCTTCGCATCCTTGGCGGTCGCCCGGACGCGCGCAGCATCCAGGCCGTGGAAGACGCGCTGAATGCCGAGCAGGCGGTGATCGTCTTCCCGGCGGGCGAAGTGTCGCGCCTGGGCCTGCGTGGCGTGCGCGATGGACAGTGGCGCCGCGGCTTTCTTCGCTTCGCCAAGCGCACCGCTGCGCCGGTGCTGCCGGTGCGCATCGAAGGTCGCAACAGCGCGTTGTTCTATGGTGCGTCGGCGATCTACAAGCCGCTGGCGACGGCGTTGCTGGCGCGCGAGATGTTTGTTCGTCGTGGGGCGCGCCTGAACCTGCGCGTCGGCCTGCCGCAGCGACTCGACGACACGCCCGATACCGATCGCGCTGTGATGCAGCGCGTGCGCCGGGCGCTGGCGGCAATTGGGCGACGCAGTGAAGCCAGGGCTGGTGCGGTGACGCCGATTGCGCATGCGCGTGATCGCGCTGCACTGTTGGCGGACTTGTCGACGCTGGAGCTGATCGGCGAGACCGCTGACGGCAAGCGCATCCTCTGCGGTCGCCTGCGCCACGACTCTGCGCTGCTGCAGGAGATCGGTCGCCTGCGCGAAGTCAGTTTTCGTGCGGTGGGCGAGGGCAGTGGCAAGCGCCTTGATCTCGATCGCTTTGATGCCTGGTATGACCACATCGTGCTGTGGGACCAGCGCGCGCTGGAGATCGCCGGTGCCTATCGCGTGGCGCGGTGCGCGCCGATCCTTGCCGAGCGCGGATACGAGGGCCTGTACAGTGCCAGTCTGTTCCACTTCACGCCGGCGCTGCAGGGCCTGCTGGCGCAGGGCATGGAGCTGGGCCGCAGCTTTGTCGCGCCGAAGTACTGGGGTTCGCGCAGTCTCGACTATCTCTGGTATGGCATCGGCGCCTATCTGGCGAAGCATCCGGAGCTGCGCTATCTGTTCGGACCGGTGTCAATCAGCGCCGCGCTGCCGCTGGCAGCGCGCGAGCAGCTGGTGGCTTACTACAGCCGCTACTTTGGCGATGAGGATGGCTTCGGCGTCGAAGCCCGCAGCCCATTCCGTTTCCATGCCGCACCTCCGGGGTTTGGTGAGCTGGATGCCGGCGAGTCCTTCCGCCTGCTGCAGGACAACCTGAAAGCGCTGGGCGCCCGCGTTCCGACCTTGTACAGGCAGTACACCGAGCTGTGTGAACCGGGTGGCGTACGTTTCCTCGCCTTTGGTGTGGATGCCGACTTCGCCGACAGCATCGATGGCCTGATCCTGCTGGATCTTGAGCGCATGCGGCCGAACAAGCGCCGGCGCTACCTGCCCGAGGCGAATGATGCGCTGCCGGGAGCAGTGGCATGAGCGCGGTTGCGCGCATCGAAGGCGTGGAGCGCGGTTGCCGCTCGCTGTTCATCAGCGACGTGCATCTGGGCTCGGGTCATTGCCACGCCAGCGAGCTGGCCGACATGCTGGCGCGGATTCCGCACCGGCAGCTGTTCCTGGTCGGCGACATTGTCGACCTGTGGTGGATGTCCAGCCGTCGCGCAGTGTGGGATTCCGGCGCCAGTCGCCTGGTTGAGTGCCTGCATGAACTGGCGCGTGGTGGCGTGGAGCTGACCTATATCCCCGGCAACCATGACCGTCCGATCCGCCGCTTCGTTGGTCTTGGCCTGCCGCAGATGCAGATCCGTCGTCGTGTCATCCACGAAACCGCCGATGGTCGTCGACTGCTGGTGACGCATGGCGACGAATTCGACGCGGTGACGCGCATGGGTGGCTGGCAGGAGTGGCTGGGTGACCGCCTCTACGATCGCATCCTTGCCGGCAATCGCATGGCCAACCAGCTGCGCGCGCGGCTGGGCATGCGTTACTGGTCGTTGGCCGACTTCGTGAAACGGCAGAGTGGCGCCGCGGAACGCTACATCGCCCGCTTCGCGGATGCCGGCATCGATGCGGTACGGCGACGTGGCCTTGACGGCATCATCTGCGGCCATATCCACCGCGCCGAGCTGCGACTGGTTGATGGCCTGATCTACGCCAACGACGGCGACTGGGTGGAAAGCCTGACCGCACTCGCCGAACGTCCGGATGGCAGCCTGGAGCTGCTGCATGCCGGCGCGGGCATCGAATGCCTGTCGCGACTGCCCGCGCGCCAGCGACCGGCGCCGACGCCAGGCCGGCTGGCGGCCGCCGCCTGAGGGCTTTCCGCGACGGGTGCCCGCCTTTCTGTTCCGGGTTATTGCGAAGTGCCAATGTCCGGCAGTTCGCCGGGTGCGGCCAGCAGCAGGTCGGGATTGATGCGCTGGTTGATCCAGCGAACGCCCAGATGCAGGTGCGGACCGGAAACGCGACCGGTGGCGCCGGACTTGCCGATCGCCTGGCCCTTCTTCACCTCGTCGCCTTCCTTCACGTCCATCTCCGAGAGATGGAAATACTCGCTGACCAGTCCATCGCCATGGTCGATGTAGATCGCATTGCCGGTCATGAAATGATCCGCGGCCAGAACCACCTTGCCGTCGGCGACAGCGGACAGCGTGGTACCGGTGGCGACCGGATAATCGCGGCCGGTGTGCGTGCTGGTATACGGCAGCTCATTGAAGCGGCGCTCGAAGCAGAAGTCGTTGTCACCACCGATGCCGCTGCTGGCGGGCTGCCCCAGAGGCAGCGTGAAGCGTGGCTCGGTGCGCTTGGGATTGATCGCGCGCTTGACCTGCCGGTATTCGCGCAGGTGACGATCCAGATCAGCGCCCTGTGGATTTACCAGCGCTTCGTTCTCGATCTTCACGTCGAACTTGCCGCATTCGCGCCTGGTCACGTCGATGTGGCCGATATGCTGATTCCCGGCCGCGTCATAGAGCGCGGCGTCGTAGCGGCCCGTCCGCGCTTTCATGTCAGTCGGGTAGTAGCAGACGCCATCGACGGCCGGATAGAGGCGGCCGAGGTAGCCGCATTTGCTTGCCTCCATGCCGCTCCAGCGGGCGACATCGCCCTGCCGGATGCTCACGCTGCCCGCAGTGGCCGATGTGGCGGTGATGACCAGCGTGGCGGCTCCTAGGAGACGAACGAGGCGTTGGATCGACATGGCGACTCCCTTGGCGATGGTTTGCAGCTTGACGATGCGTTCCACGCTAGCCCGCGAGGCTTCGGTGATCAAGTTGGGCACCGCGATGACTGGTGCCGCAGCCAGTCATCCGGGTGCTACGCTGTGCCTCCCCGGTCACTGATGCCGGCCTATCAAGGAGAAGCGGAATGAGTTCTTTGCTGGACATGGTGCGTGACGCCATCGACGACCGCGTGGTCAAACGCACCGCGAGTGAACTGGGGACCTCGCCGGATCTCGCGCAGAACGCCATCGAGACGGCGCTACCGCTGCTGGTCGGTGCGTTGGGACGCAATGCCGCGGAGCCGCAGGGGGCGCAATCGCTGTTCAACGCACTGCACAAGGATCACGGCAGTTCGCAGCCGACCGATGTGCTGTCCAGCGTTCTCGGCGGCGGTGGTCTTGGTGACGGCATGAAGATCCTCGGCCACATCTTCGGCGGACGCCAGCAACGCGCCGAGCAGGGCGTCAGCCAGATGTCCGGTCTTGATGGCGCCACCGCAGCGAAGCTGATGGCGATGCTGGCGCCGGTAATCATGTCGGTGCTTGCCAACCGCAGTCGCCAGCAGAACATGGGTCCGTCGGACCTTTCCGGGCTGCTTGGTGGCGAGAAGCGCCGCATCGAAGAACACAGCGGCGCCGGTGGCCTGATGAATGCGGTGCTGGATCGTGATGGCGATGGTGACGTGGACTTCGCCGACATCGCGCAGAACGTCAGCATGCTCGGTTCGCTGTTTGGTCGTCGCTGATTTTTCGGCAACGGTTCCGCCAGTAACGGATTGACGCGACGGCGTCCGGAGTCATCCGGGCGCCGTCGTCGTTTGTGAACGTCAGTGTGCGGTTGCGTCGCCGATCTCGCGGCGAAGGAAGTCATCCCAGTCCGGCGCGGCGATGCGTCGCAGCAGCGCCGTGTTCAGCGCTTCGCGCAAGGGACTGTTGTTCGGCAGGGCGAGTGCGTAGTCCTGCCGCTCGACGGTGATCGGCAACAGCCGCAGACGGTCACGATGCGATTCGCTGATGCGGTAGTTCAGCAGTGGTGCGTCGTACAGCACGGCATCCAGTTCGCCTTTCTCCAGCTGGTCCAGCGCCGGATCGAGGTCATCGAACAGGCGCGCCGAGAATCCCTCGTTCGACAGCCAGGCGGCGCTGGTGCTGTCGCGCAGGCTGCCGACACGCTTGCCCACGAGGTCGTCGGTATTTTCGATGCGCGCGCTTAGGTGCTGCACCGTCAGGGCCGAGGTGATGGCGGCGGTGAAGCTGGACACGATGATCAGTGCCGCGAACATCCACAGCAGTGCCAGGAAACGGCCGGCCGGCGTGATCGGCGCCTTGTCGCCGTAGCCGACGGTGGTCATGGTTACTGCGGCGAACCAGAAACCATTGCCGATGCCGCTTCCTGCCCCACCGCCGAACTGTTCGGGATTGCGCCGGCGTTCCGCCAGCCAGATCAGGAAACCGATCAACAGCAGCAAGCCACCGAGCGCCGCCACGACCTTGAGGAAGCCCGGCGAGATCAGCGCACGAATGGCCGAACCCCAGCTGCCGCGGTCATCGGCGCGGACGGCGATGCCGGTGCCGGAGCTGGTCAGCGGATGACTGAAGTCGAGTCGCTGCTCGCGTTCGGCGGTGACCGTCAATGCGCCCAGGCCGACATCGGCTCGACCTTCGGCAACGGCATCCAGTAGCTCCGCCAGGCCCATCTGCTGGTACTGATAGTTCCAGCCGTTCTCCCGGGCGATGTCTTCCCACAGCGCCACGGCCAGGCCATCGTAGCCGTCGTCGGTGGCGATCACGAAGGGCGGCGCCGTCTTCACCGCGACGATGAGAGGCCGTTCGGCTTGCGTCGCCGACTCCGCCCGGTCCTGGCTCCAGCCCAGCGACGTCAACAGCAGCAGCGACAGTGCGGCAGCCCGAAGCAGGCGGGCGCGAAGGTGGTTGCTGGTCAAATGCTTCTCCTCGTTCGCGTTTGCCGCAAGCCTATCGCGACGGCGCGACGGCTTCAGCGGCTTGCCCCCTACAATGCCGCATGGACTCGATCACCCACCTGTTTTACGGCGCGACGATCTGTGCGGCCATCGCACCGGCGAAGCATCGGCGGGCGGCGCTGCTCGCTGGCGCCGCACTGAACACGCTGCCCGATCTGGATGTGTTTCCGCTGATGCTGCTCGACGATCCGGTGCTGCGCATGACCTGGCATCGCGGGTCGACGCATTCGCTGCTGGTGCTGCCATTCATCGCGCTGGGGTTGTGGTGGTGGTTCCGTCGCCGCGGTGGTCGCGTGGCCGACGCGCCGCGGCGCTGGTGGTGGGCGATCCTGGTCACGCTGCTGGCGCATCCGTTGCTGGATGCCTTCACCGTGTATGGCACGCAGCTGTGGTGGCCACTGATGCAGCCACCGGCGATGTGGTCATCGCTGTTCATCATCGATCCACTGTTCTCGCTGCCCTGGATCTTGGCAGCCGTCAGTGCCTGGTTCCTTCGTCGCGACATGGCGGCGCAGCGGGTGCTGGTCAGCGGCCTGCTGCTCGGCGTGGGTTATCTCGGCTGGTCGATGCTGGCCAAGCAGCGGGTCGAGCAGGCGTTGGCGTCAACCCTGGAAGGCACGCAGTTGGCGACAGCGCCACGATTTTCCGTGCCAGCGCCGCTGAACACGCTGCTCTGGCGCGTGGTGGTGTTGACGCCGGATGGTTATCTGGAAGGCGAGCATTCGCTGGTGGCCGACAGCGGGCCAATCCGCTTTCGCGAGCATCACGATGAGCGTGCTCTGCTGGGTGATGTTGCCGCGTTTCCGCGCGTGGCGCGGCTGCTTTGGTTCAACCATCATTTCGTGCGCGCCGAGATGACTGACGACGGCCTGTTGCTCAGTGATCTGCGCATGGGCAGCGAGCCGGACTACGTGTTCCGCTTCCTGGTCGCGCAAAACGATGGCAAGCAGTGGCGGCCGCTGGTTCCGGTGCAACGCGTGCCCTCTACATTGGGGCGTTCCCAGAATCTGGGCGACATCTGGCATCGCATCTGGCAACCGCCCGATGACGATGGTGTTGGTCTGCCCGGTCAGGCTGCGGCAGACAGATTCGGATCGATGCCGGCCGCCAGCGCATCGAAGTAGTCGCGGGTCAGTTGTCGCTGCTGGTCGGCGCTTTCGGCGCGATTGACCACGGTTCGAAATGTGGCGTTTTCCGGGCGATCCTTGGCATACCAGCCCAGATGCTTGCGTGCGATGCGCAGGCCCATGAACTCGCCGTAGAAGTCGTAAAGATCGTCGAGGTGGCCGAGCAGGATGTCGCGCACCTCGGCGGGCGAGGGCGGTGGCAGCTCCTCGCCGGTTTCGAGGTAATGCGCGACTTCGCGGAAGATCCATGGCCGCCCTTGCGCGGCGCGGCCGAACATCAGTGCATCGACACCGGTACGCTCCAGCACGAAACGCGCCTTGGGGCCGCTGTCGATATCACCGTTGGCGATCACCGGAATCGTCAGTGCCGCCTTGATCGCGGTGATGGTGTCGTATTCGGCCTCGCCGGTGTAGTGCATGTCGCGGGTGCGACCGTGTACGGCCAGGGCGGCGATGCCGGCGTCTTCAGCGATGCGCGCGATGCGCGGGCCATTGCGGTGATGGCGATCCCAGCCGGTGCGGATCTTCAGCGTCACCGGCACGTCGACGGCGTCGACCACGGCCTTGAGGATGCGCGCCACCAGCGGCTCGTCGCGCATCAGGGCCGAGCCCGCATCGACCTTGCACACCTTCTTGGCCGGGCAGCCCATGTTGATGTCGATGATCTGCGCACCATGGTCGACGTTGAAGCGCGCGGCCTCGGCCATCATCGCCGGGTCGTAGCCGGCGATCTGCACGCTGATCGGCGGCGGCTCGCCGTCATGATCCATCCGCTGCAGCGACTTGCGGGTTCGCCACAGCGACGGATCGGAACTGGTCATCTCCGACGCGCAAAGCCCCGCGCCGAGCCGCTTGCAGAGGATGCGGAACGGCTTGTCGGTGACGCCGGCCATCGGCGCCAGCAGCAGGCCGGGCGCGATGCGGTGCGGACCGATGGTCAGCTCTGGCAGTAGCGGGACGTCTGATTGCATGCGGGTGCCTTACACAGACAACAACGGCGGCGCCCTCGCGGTGCGCCGCCGTCGGTCATTCGATGCTTGCGGCTTACTCGTCGACGACGCTGGCGCCAGCGGCGTTCTTGCCCACCGATTCGATGCCGTTGTCGCGGCCGGACTCGGTCTTGTACATCTGGCTCTTGCCAATCACCTGGCCGTTGCCGGCGACGAGGTTGAAGAAGAAGCGTCCATCCTTGGCGACCTCCTTGCGGAAGTTGCCGGCGTCGCCGCCGTTCTTGCGCACCGATTCGATGCCGTTGTCGCGGCCACCCTTGTCGGCGTAGCCCTGGCTACTGAGGATGATCTCGCCGTTGGCGGCCTTCAGCGAGAAGTAGAACTTGCCGTCGCTACCGGTGCTGCATGCGAATTCTCCAGCCATAGTCGTTTCTCCTTTGTCGGGATGATCGGCATGTGCCGCCGCCAAGGGTGGCGCAACGACATCAGGATGCCAAGTCAGCTGGCCGGTATTGCGGCTTCCGGTTCAGCTTCCGGCGCCTCGAATTCCAGCCAGTTGGCGATGACGCCACGCGCCTGGTCGACGCCCAGTCGCGCGGTGGCGGAAAAGGTCTGCGCACTGGCGCGCTCGCCCACCAGCGCCTTCAGCTCCTTGCGCACTTTCGCCAGCGTGCTGGACTGCGCGCCACGGCCCAGCTTGTCGGCCTTGGTCAGCAGGACATGGCAGGGCAGGCCGCGCTGGGCGGCGAAGCCGATCATGTTGCGGTCGAAATCCTTCAGCGGGTGGCGGCAGTCCATGACCACGATCAGCCCGCACAGGGACTGGCGTTCGCGGAAATAGCGCTCGATCAGCTTGCGCCAGTGATCGCGCAGGGCTTCGGGCACCTTGGCGTAGCCATAGCCGGGCAGGTCGACCAGATAGCGTTCCGGCGCCAGATCGAAGAACACCAGCTGCTGTGTCCGTCCCGGCGTCTTGCTGGTCCGCGCCAGCCGGGTCTGTTCGGCCATGGCATTGATTGCACTGGACTTCCCGGCGTTGGACCGGCCGGCAATGGCGACTTCCAGGCCGCCTTCCTCGGGCAGGTCGCGCCAGTTATGCACGCTTTTCAGGTAGGTGGCGTATTGCAGCGGGCGGCGTGCCAGTACCGCGGGATCGGGCTGGTTGGGGATGTCATTCATGCGTCGGGCTGGCGTTGGGGCGGCCCGGGAACGGGCTGCTTCGTTGACCGCCAAGGGGGCGGCTGGAATAATCTCGCCGGTTCTGCGCGGCATCTTCCGCACGGCGGTTTGCGGCGTTTCATGGCTCCCGGTGATGGGAGCAGTCTGAGATTTTCGGAGCAATTGTATGAGCTTTCGGCGCAATGCGGGGCTGCTGGCCCTTGGTCTGGCAGTCGCTACGCCCCTGTCCCTGCTGTCTTTGGCGGTGACGTCCTCGACGGCGATGGCCCAGGAGGCCGCCGAGGTGAGCGCGGTTCCCGAGCAGCCGGCGGCCACCGCCGTCGTGCTGAGCCAGGACACCGGTCCGGCGCAGCCGGGCGACGCCGAGCGCGGCGCCGCCAAGGCCGCCACCTGCGCGGCCTGCCACGGCATGGACGGCAATTCGGCTGATCCGCAGTACCCCAAGCTGGCCGGCCAGCACGAGGCGTACATCGCCCGCATGCTCGGCCTGTTCAAGAGCAACCAGCGCCAGAATCCGATTATGCTCGGCTTCGCGGCGCCGCTCAGCAAGCAGGACATGCGCGACCTGGGCGCCTATTTCTCCGGCAAGACCGCGCTCAATGGCGTGGCCGACGAGAGCGTGATCGAAAGCGGTCCGAACAGCGGCAAGAAGTTCTACCAGGTGGGCGAGAGCCTGTTCCGCGGTGGTGATGCTGCCCGCGGCATCCCGGCCTGCGCGGCCTGCCACGGCCCCACCGGCAGCGGCAATCCGGGCCCGGCCTATCCGCACCTGGCAGGCCAGCATGCCAAGTACACGGCGATGCAGCTGACTGCCTTCCGCGATGGCCTGGTCTGGGGCACCGAGGACAGCGCCAATACCGTGATGAGCGGCGTTGCCGCACGCCTTACCGACGAGGAAATCCAGTCGCTGGCCAGCTTCATCGAGGGTCTGCACGCGACCGACAGCGGCGCCCTGCCGTTGGCCGAGGGAACCTCCGCCGCGCACTGAGGTCACAGCCGACCGTGGCGCTGCCTGTTGGCGGCGCCGTTACGACGACACTACGGAGATTGCCGATGTTTCTGCGCCTGACCGGCCTGTTGGCCCTGCTGATCAGCACCGCCGCCTGCAACGCCCAGACGCCTGCCGCGGCGCCTGTCGAGGGCGAGGATTACTTCCTGATCGAAAACCCGTCGCCGCCCGAGTCTGGCGACAAGATCGAAGTGATCGAGGTGTTCAGCTACGCCTGCCCGCATTGCGCGGATTTCCAGCCGTTCATCGACGGTTGGAAAAAGACCCAGCCGGCGGACGTCGACTTCCAGTACATCCCGGCCGCCTTCGGCAATACCTGGGATGATTTCGCCCGCGCCTTCTACACCGCGCAGGTGATGGGCATCCTCGACAAGACTCACCACGAGCTGTTCAAGGCGCTGCACAAGGATCGCCGTCCGCTTCGTGGTACCGCCGCGATCGCCGCCTTCTACGGCGACTACGGCGTCGACCCGAAGGTATTCGAAGGCACGATGAATTCCTTCGCCGTCAACGCCAAGATCGGCCGCAGCAAGCAGCAGGTGCCGCGTTGGCAGGTTGATGGCACGCCGACGCTGGTGGTCGACGGCAAGTATCGCGTCGTTGCCGGCAAGAAGGGCTTCGACGGCATGCTGAAGACCCTGGATGCGGTCATCGTCAAGGCCCGCGCTGATCGCGCCGCCGCCAAGAAGTAAACGGCAGCCAACGCCGTTGCCGAAGGCCGCCCCGAGGGCGGCCTTCGACGTTTTGCGGGATCGGTTCCTTGCAATTGCGCTCGCGCCATCACGAGAATGACGAGGTCCGGGTGACAGGGGAACGCCGGCAATAGCGATGGACAGCCGCTTCATCAAACTGTTGAGTTTCAACATCCAGGCGGGTGCAAGCACGCGCCGGTATCGCGACTATGTGACCCGCAGCTGGACGCAGGTGCTGCCGCATCCGGAGAAGCGCAGCAACCTCGACCGCATTGCCGAGGCCGCGTCGGAGTTCGATATCGTCGGGCTGCAGGAAGCCGATCCGGGCTCGCTGCGATCCGCGTTCCTCAACCAGACGCACTACCTGGCCGAGCAGTCCGGCATGCCCTTCTGGAGCCACCAGCCGAACCGTCGCGTTGGCCGGCTGGCTGGCAGCGCCAACGGCCTGCTGAGCCGCTATGAGCCGGTGGAAGTCCACGATCACCCGCTGCCGGGGCGGATTCCGGGTCGCGGCGCGCTGTGGGTGCGTTTCGGCGATGAACTTGGCGGCCTGGTACTGGTGATCAGCCATCTGTCGCTGGGTATTCAGGCCCGGGTCGCGCAGGTGAGTTTTCTCGCCGAGCTGCTGGCGGACGCCCCGCGCGTGGTACTGATGGGCGACTTCAACTGTCCGCCGGATGCCCGCGAAATGCAGCCGCTGTATCGGCACACCCGCCTGTCGCCCGGCACCCAGCCGATTGCGACCTTCCCGAGCTGGCGGCCTAGCCGCGCCATCGATCACATACTGATCAGCGATGGCCTGGCGGTGACGCAGCGCTGGCGGCTCAACGAACCGCTTTCCGACCATCTTGGCGTCGCCGCCGAGCTGCGCCTGCCGCTGGGCTGAAGCGGGTTCGAAGTCTCCGCGCGACTGCGCCAGAATGGTGGCGCGAACCGGGAGATAGTCATGTCCGATACCCAGACCCCGACTGAGGCCAGCCACGCCCTGCCATTGCTGGCGGCCAAGCTGGAGGCGATCGGGCCATACCGGCTTCGCGAGATCATTGGCGAAGGCGGCATGGGATCGGTCTATCGCGCCGAGCAGACCGAGCCGGTCTGGCGCGAGGTGGCGATCAAGGTCACCCGCATCGACCTCGGTTCGGCCGGCAGCCTGGCGCGCTTCGAGGCCGAGCGGCAGATCCTGGCGACGCTGAACCACCCGAACATCGCGCAGGTCTACGAGGCCGGGGCGACGCCGGACGGCTTTCCCTACATGGTGATGGAGTACATCGCCGGGCAGGGCCTGCGCCAGTACTGCGACGAGCGACGGTTCGGCCTGCGCGAGCGCATCGGGCTGTTCATTGATGCCTGCCGTGCCGTGCAGTACGCGCACCAACGCGGCGTCATCCATCGCGACATCAAGCCCTCGAACATCCTGGTCGATGACCGCAGCGGCGCGCCGGTGCCGAAGCTGATCGATTTCGGCATCGCCAAGCTGGTTGCCGCGGCACCCGGCGAGCACACCGTGGCCGGCGCGGTTCTCGGCACGCCGGTTTACATGAGTCCCGAGCAGGTCAACGCCGCTGCCGATGTGGATACGCGCACCGATGTCTATTCACTGGGCGTGGTGCTTTACCAGCTGCTGGCCGGCGTGCTGCCGCGCGCCGAGGCCAGCGGTGACGCGCGGCAGTGGCGGGATGAGGTCAGCACCCTGGCCAAGCGTCCCAGCCGCAAGCTGGCTGATGCCGACAACGCGGCGGACATCGCCGCCGCGCGCGGCATGTCGCTGGAGGCGCTGCGGCATGGCCTGTCCAGCGAGCTCGACTGGATCGTGCTGCGTGCGATGGCACCAGAGCGTGAGCGTCGCTACGGGTCGGCCGCGGATCTCGCCGCCGATCTGCAGCGCTATCTGGATGGCCATCCGGTGGAAGCCCGCCCGGTGACGCGCGGCTACGTGCTGCGCAAGTTCATCGGTCGGCATCGCCTTGAAACCGCTTTCGCGACCCTGCTGCTGTTGGCGGTCGGTGCATCGCTGTGGGTAGTGGTCGGCGCCTGGCACGACGAGCGCCGTGCCCACGAGCAGGCCGAGCTATCCGCGACCCAGGCGAAGGCCATCAATGACTTCCTGCTGGAAATGCTGTCCGCACCCGATCCGCGCGTCAGCGGGCGTGAGGTGAAGGTGATCGATGTGCTGGAAAGCGCGGCCAGCAAGGCGCGCGATGCCTTTCCCGATCAGCCGCTGGTGCGCGCCGCGCTGCTGGAAACCCTGGGTCGCAGCTATGCCGGCCTGGCCGAGCAGGAAACCGCCGTCGGCCTGATTCGCGAAGCGCTTGCCCTGCGTCGGGAAGCGACCGGCGCGGACAGCGAACTGTCGCTGGAAACCGAGAACGAACTGAACGAGGCCGTCGTTCCGCTGCAGCCGATCGCCGACACCACCGCGCAGATGAAGGACCTGTACCAGCGCGCGGTGCCGGCGCTGGGCGAGAGGCATCCGGTCAGCATCACCGCGCTCAACAATTACGGAACGCTGCTGGTCTACCTCGCGGGTGAAACCGAGGATGAGGCGAAGGCGGCGGCGATGCGCGAGGAGGCGCTCGATGCGCAGCGTCGCAACCTGGTGCTGCGCGAGCAGGTCTACGGACCCGACGACGAACGCACCACGCATGCGCGAAACAACCTTGCCGGCACGCTGCGCTCGCTGGAGCGCTATGCCGAGGCCGAGCCGCTGTACGCCGAGAATCTGGAACGCCAGCTGCGCCTGTTCGGCGAGGACAACCACTACACGCTGACGACCATGGACAACCTGGCGTTGACGCGCGAGCAGCTGGGTCGCGTGGGTGAGGCAATGCCGATGTACCAGCGCTCGCTGGACGGGCTGCGCCGCGTGGACGGCATCGATCACCCGGCCACGCTGCAGACGCAGGTGACCTTCGGGCAGGCATTGCTGGCGCATGGTGATCGTGATCGCGGCATCGCCATGCTCACGGACGTCATCGAGAAGAACGCCTCGCGCGGCGAGGAGCACTTCCTGACCCGCCGCGCGCGCCGGTCACTGGCTGATGCCGGTGTCGACGAGCCGGTACCCGCGGAGCCTGCTGCTGGAGAGAGGTCCGATACCGCGGCGGAGTCCGGACGGGCACAGGAGTCGGCGAACTAGCGCCTATTTCAGCGCCAACGAAATGCCGACTGCGAGCAGGAACAGCGCAAACACCCGGCTCAGTGCGACGCCACTCAGCGCGTGCGCCAGTCGTGTTCCCCAGGGGGCGGCCAGCATCGACGCTGAGGCGATGCCGATGGCGGCCGGCAGGTAGACATAGCCGACGCCGCCGGTTGGCAGCGCGCCAGCCGGACCGAACAGCGCATAGCTGATCGCGCTGGATGCGGCGATGGCCACGCCGCAGGCGCTGGAGGTTCCCACCGCGCGCACCGGCGCCACGCCCATGCGCACAAGGAGCGGCACGGTGAGGCTGCCGCCGCCGATGCCAACGATGGCGGATACCGCGCCGATCACCGTGCCCGCCAGCACCAGCCATGGCGAACGTGGCGCGTCCGGGCGCCCGTCACCCGGCGCCACGCGGCCCAGCAGCATCTGCAGGGCGGCGAGCAGGCAGTACCCGGCGACCAGCCAGCGCAGGGTTTCGCCGGACAGCCAGGTCGCCACCAGCGCACCCAATGCCGCGCCAACCAGCAAGCCCGGAACCAGCCGCCACACGCTAGGCCACAGCACGCTGCCACGCTGGTGATGCGCACGCGCCGAGGCGCTGGCGGTGAACAGGATGCTCGCCAGCGACGTGGCCAGCGCCGCGTGCATGGCGAACTCGGCCGGCACGCCCGACAGCGGCAGCAGCCACAGCAGCACGGCGACGATTACCAATCCGCCGCCCACACCCAGCAGCCCGGCCAGCAGCCCGGCGCAGGCGCCGAGCGCGAGGTACATGAACAGGTTGCCCAGCAGGCCGCTCATGCCGGGCGCATCCGCTGCCCGGCCTGAATGGCGCCTGTCGAACCGGACAACGGTCGCCGGCCAGGAAAGCGAAGGTCGCGTGGGTAGGAAGGTCGCATCGGATACACTGGGCGAATGTCAAAGACCGACATGTCAGCACGCACGCCGTCGCGGCGGCAACCCGCATTCCCCGCTCGTCACGCTGGTGTCCGCCGGGCCTTTTCACGCGTCACCGCGCTTTGCGCCGCCCTGCTGGCGGTGTCCGCCGGCGCGGCGCCGCCATCCACGGGAAGTGCGGCGTCATCAACAGGCGCCTTCGAAGCCGCGCTCAAACTGGTGGAAAGCGGTCCGCAGCCGGCCGCCGACGCGGCACGGCTGGCCTTCGCCGCGCACCCGCTGGCCGGTTACCTCGACTACGCCGCGCTGCGTCGCCGACTGGCCAGTGCCAGCCCGGCCGACTTCCACGCCTTCCTGCAGCAGCACGGTGACCTGCCGGTGGCCGCGGACCTGCGCCGCTCCTGGCTGTCGATCCAGGCCAAGCGCAACAACTGGGCGCAGTTCCGCGCCGACTATCTGGGTGACGACGACCAGGCCATGGTCTGCCATTCGCTGATGGCGCGCGCGCAGCTCGGCATCAACGAGGGCCTGCTGAAGGATATGGCCGACGTCTGGCGGCATGGGCATTCCATGCCCGACGCCTGCGACCCGGTGTTCGCCACCTTGAAGGCGCAGGGTCGGCTCGATACCGACTTGCGTCTGGAGCGCATCGTGCTGGCGGCCGAAGAGGGCAACACCGGCCTGATGCGCTTCCTCGCCCGCGCGCTGCCGGGCGACGTGGCGGGCAAGGTCCGGACCTATGCGGACTACCTCGACAAGCCCGGCGTTGCCGCCGCGCAATGGACGCCGCTGCCGATGGCGCGGGCGGTCGCACAGATGGGCCTCAAACGGTTGGCGCGTCGCGATCCCGACACGGCCGAATCGCTGCTGCAGCGCATCGGTTCCGCGATGAAGTTCGACCGTCACGAGCGTGGCGTGGTGTTGCGCGAGATCGCCCTGTGGAGCGCGGTTTCCTACCTTCCCGAGGCCGCGCGTCGGCTCAAGGCGGTGCCGCCCGACCTCTGGGACGACCAGTTGCACGCCTGGGCCGTGCGCGAGGCGCTGGCCCGCAGCGATTTCAGTGGCGCGCTCAAGGCCATCGAGGCCATGCCCGACGAGCTGCGCGCCGACACGCGCTGGCGCTACATGTCGGCGCACCTGCTCGACCGCCTGGGCCGCAAGGCGGAGGCGGATGCAGCCTTGGCCGAACTGGCAACGCGCCCTGACATCTATGGCTTCCTGGCCGCTGATCGCCTCGGTCAGCCCTACACGATCTGCCCGCTGTCGACGCCGGACGATGCAGCCGAGCGCGCCCGTGTCGCCGCCGTTCCCGGCATCCAGCGCGCGCTGCTGCTGTACGGCATGGAGCGCCTGACCTGGGCGCGACGCGAGTGGGCGCAGGCGTTGCGCGACATGCCGGCGGATGATCGACGCATGGCGATCCACATTGCCGACGATGCCGGCTGGCACGATCGCGCCGTCTACTACCTCAGCAGCGGCGATGACCTGCGTTACTACGACCTGCGCTTCCCGGTGTCGCACGACGCACACCTGCGCGCGCAGGCGCTGAAGCGCGGCCTCGATCCAGCCTGGGTGGCCGCGCTGATCCGCTCCGAAAGCGCGTGGATGCCGGACGCGCGTTCCGGCGCCAACGCGCGTGGCCTGATGCAGCTGCTGCCGGTGGTGGGGCATCGCGTGGCCAAGCAGCTTGGCGTGAGCTGGTCGGGTTCGGAAACGCTGTATCACCCGGAAACCAACATCACGCTGGGCACCGAACACCTGAAGAGCGAGCTGGATGCCTTCCAGCAGCAGCCCATGGTGGCGACGGCGGCCTACAACGCCGGGCCCACGCCGGCACAGCGCTGGCGCACCGAGCGTCCATTGTCCGACCCGGCGCTATGGATCGAGACCATCCCGTATTTCGAAACCCGCGACTACGTGGCACGCGTGTTCGCCTTCAGCGTGATCTACGACTGGCGCCTCAATGGCGACGCGCTGCCGGTGACCTCGCGCCTGCTGGGGCGGGCCGACAAGCGCAAGCCCGTGGTGTGTCCGTTGCCCACAACCACCGCATCTACCGCATCCGTATCGGCCGCCGCGACGGCCACGACGGGAGCGACCCCATGAGGCCGCAACGCATTGTCGTGCTCGGCGGCACCGGATTCGTCGGCAGCCAGCTGCTGCCACGTCTGCGCGCTGATGGCCACGAGATCCTCGCGCTCAGCCGCAACCTCACCGGTCACCACGAGCTGCTGCGCACACCGGGCGTCACCTGGCGATCGCTGGATGTGTACGACCAGAACAAGCTGGTCGACGCATTGCGCGGAGCGGATACCGTCATCAACCTGGTCGGCATCCTCAATGAGAAGGGACGCGACGGTAGCGGCTTCCAGCGCGCGCACGTCGAGTTGGCCGAGGTGGTCATCGCGGGCTGCAAGGCTGCTGGTGTGGATCGCCTGCTGCAAATGAGCGCGCTCAACGCCGGCCGCGGCCAGAGCCACTACCTGCGGACGCGCGGCGAGGCGGAAGCGCAGATCAAGGCATCCAGGCTCGACTGGACGATCTTCCAGCCCTCGGTGATCTTTGGCCCCGGCGATGGCCTCTACAACCGTTTCGCCGGTCTGCTTCGTCCGCTGCCCTGTCTTCCGCTGGCCTGCGCCGACACCAAGTTCGCGCCGGTCTACGTCGGCGATGTCGTCGAGGCCTTCGCCCGAGCGCTGGCGCGACCGGAAAGCGTTGGCCAGAGCTACGAGCTGTACGGTCCGCGCGTACTGAGCCTGCGCGACATCGTCCGGCAGACGGCGAAGGCACTGGGTCGTCGTCGACTGGTGATTCCGCTGCCGGATGCGCTGGCCCGCCTGCAGGCACTGTGCCTGGACTTCGTTCCCGGCAAGCCGTTCTCCAGCGACAACTACCGCAGCCTGCAGACCGATTCCGTCGGCGGCATCGACGGGCTGTTCCGGCTCGGCATCACGCCTAAGGACCCGGCAGATTTCGTCGACGCCATCGTCGCGCGCTCACCGAGGCAGCGTCGCCTGGATCACGACCGTCTGCCGCGATGAAGTCTTATCGGGTCGGCGGCTGCGTGCGCGACCGCCTGCTCGGCCGGTATCACGCTGAATTGAAGACCGGTGACGTCGACCACGTTGTCGTTGGCGCCACACAGGACGAGATGGAGTCGCTCGGGTTCAAGGCGATTGGCAAGGACTTCCCGGTGTTCCTGCATCCCGACAGCGGTGAGGAATACGCGCTGGCGCGAACCGAACGCAAGGCCGGCCGTGGATATCGCGGTTTCGTGGTCGATGCCGATCCATCGGTGACGCTGGAGCAGGACCTCGCGCGCCGCGACTTCACCATCAACGCCATGGCGGAGGACGATGACGGCAACGTCATCGATCCCTACGGCGGCCAGCGCGATATCGAACAGCGCTGGCTGCGCCATGTGTCCGACGCCTTCGCAGAAGATCCGGTGCGCATCCTTCGTGCCGCGCGCTTCCTCGCCCGCTTCGCACCGCTGGGATTTCACCTGCACCCCGACACCGCCAAGCTCATGTGCGGAATGGTTGCCGATGGCGAGGTCGATCACCTGGTGCCCGAGCGCGTGTGGAAGGAATTGTCGCGCGCACTGACCGAAGCGGCACCGCAGGCCTTCGTTCAATGCCTGCGCGAAGTCGGCGCGTTGGCCCGGATTCTTCCCGAGGTTGATGCGCTGTACGGCGTCCCGCAGCGCGCCGAGTTCCATCCCGAAGTCGATACTGGCATCCACATCGAACTGGTGATGGAGCAGGCGGCAAGGATTGCGCCCGGCAACGCGATGATCGGTTTCGCCGCGCTCACCCACGACCTCGGCAAGGCGCTGACGCCCGAAGACGAATTGCCGCGCCATGTCCTGCACGAACAACGCGGCCTGAAGCCATTGGATGCACTTTGTCAGCGACTCAAGGTGCCGACCGACTACCGCAAGCTGGCTCGTGCCGCCTGTCGTGAGCACCTCAACATCCATCGCATCGACCAACTCAAGCCGGCCACGCTGCACGACCTGATCGCCCGCTGCGATGGCTTTCGCAACCCGCAGCTGATCCGCGATATGGCCGTGGTCTGCGAAGCCGACAAGCGCGGTCGCAAAGGCCTCTCCGATAGCAACTACCCGCAGGGCGAGAAACTCGTTGCCGCCCTCGACGCCATGCTGCAGATCAACGCCCGCGACCTCGACTTCGGTGGCCGCCCGCTGTCCGAAATCGGCGGCGAAGCCATCGGCGCCGCGTTGCGTCGGGCCCGCATCGCGGCTATCGTCCGACCGCCGCCTGGAGATGCAAAGACGCCATGATCCACCCCAAGACCGCCTTCATCCTGCTTTCCGCTGCTGTCGCTTCGACAGGCTCGGCCAGTTGCCTGCTGGGTCTTGGTGTCTTTGGCGAAACGCCATCAAAGGCTGCGAACGCACTGCGCGCACAGCTGCCGCAGCCGGTAGTCGATCGCCTGCTCACCGATTCCTCGCTGGATAACATGACGATGCTGGTGATGACTGCACCGATCACCGGGACAGCCGCCTGCATTGCCAACTCTGTGCGCGCCACCGAGCAGTGTTATCAGCGATGTGATGACCGTGTGGGTGACTTCCGTGCAGACATCGGTGTCTGTGGTTTCGCGACCCAGTGTGACTGCGATGAGATTGACGAAGCTCAGATTGCAGCTGCCGGATCTACCTCGCGCTGAGTGTCGCCTATAACCGATG